>ERZ1034917.193-NODE-193-length-59296-cov-6.429854_pt1 | contig 59296 bp, 49 predicted proteins | sample MGYA00520605_ERZ1034917 | MGnify/ENA primary metagenome ERZ1034917 (study PRJEB33766, sample SAMN09781784) | gut metagenome | biome: gut microbiome | host: Homo sapiens | place: Madagascar | study: EMG produced TPA metagenomics assembly of the PRJNA485056 data set... | reverse complement strand
TCCCGGGCAGGGCGGCACTTCAGCAAGATGGACGACGAACGAAGCACTCGAACGCGAGAAGGGAAAGCCGAAGCCGCACGGGGTGCCACCATTCGAGACGAGCAGACGCAAAGATGCGCGATACAAATAGCGGAAAGGATCGGCGGAAGCGCATTTCCGTTAGCTCGCAGACAGGGAAGACAAAAGCCGCATACCCACAGCGCAGGTCGCCTCGATCGCGTGCCCTATGCAAACGAAAGCACGCAATGCCCCCACAATAAAAGACGGCGACTGCCAGTTCGGAGGCAGCCGCCGTTCAGACAAGGGTCACCGTTTAAGCGACTTTAGCTTTGAGCATCCCACTCTACGTTGGTTCGCGACCAACTGCATAGATCGCGCGCATCACCGTTGATCGCATACTTTTGAATCTTCTGGTCATGGACGCCATCGCTTGTCGTCATATAAAAATACCGGGTTTGCTCACCCTTGCGATAGCGGCTCCCATCTTCCACCTTGTCGACCAAGGACTCGCCGAATGAAGCGGAGTTCGGCGCTCCGATTACTTCCTCTACCGTAGCCAAGATATCCCCAGCTGAAACCGGCGATTCAGAAACAGCGAGAGGCTTATCCCTACCGCCCGCAACGCTCACAGCGGGCTTGAACAGGACAATGGGCGACTTCGGCTGATCGATCTCGCCTTCCTGGCACCACCAAAAACCATGGTCCGTCGTCACGATCACGGTCGTTTGATCATACACGCCAAGTTGCTTCAACTCGTTAATATAGGTCTCAACGATCTTCATTGATCCGATCGCCTGATCGAGCGGGTTCGAATTGCCAACACCTACTTCTTCTCCATTGCGATCGAGCGAGAACGGATCATGCGCGCCTATGACGTGAATGTATCGGTACGAAGCATCTTGGTCATTAGTCGACAGGCCTTCCGTGCGCAACCGCGAAAGCAGAGAACCATCGTCCATTAAGTACGGCGTTTTATCCGATGCGGCCCTGCCTGACCCGAACATGCTCCTGTTAACTTCATCGGTATAAAACCAAGCCAGAGGCTTCACCAACCAGGGAAGGTCTCGGTACAGCGCGCACCGCAAAAGAGACGCCGCGGTTGCCGGAACATCCATCGCATCACGATCGAGCGGAACGATATTGCTCGTGTACCTATATAGATGCTGAATGGCTTCATCCGCACTTAAATACTGCTCACCAAGCGTATCGCTATAGACTCCGACATCATAACCCGCTTTCCTGATGTCGCCCAAGTAGGGGCTTCGAGCGTAACGGTTAGCAAGAAACGCGGAGAATGGCTCATCCTCGCGCGGCAGCACGCCCGTCAAAAGGAACACGTTACCGTAGCGCGTGGGGATCATCGACCCCGCAGAGTCCTTGAACCACGTGAAGTCCTCGAAGCCGTCGAACATCTCAGGCTCTTCGGAAACAGCCTGCTCCAGCAGAGCGGTGTCATAGTTGTCGAGAACGAACTCGACGACGTTGGTTTTCGCGGAAACATCGAGCAGCCCCTTCTCAGAAACCATCATGGTTCTGCCAGCGACATTCGAAGCACCCGACTCGCCTACGAAAAGGCTTGCCACGCCGGCTCCCTGCACAACAACAAGAGCGAGAGCAACAAGGCAAAAACCCATTTGCGCCTTTCGCGGGTAACGAATCACCGCAACGACAGAAACCGCAATCAAAGCGATCCATGCAACAGCCGAAAGAACCGTAATGGTGGTGTAGTCGTCCCAATTGACAACGCCGCCATCGGCCTGAGGCAAACCGACGTTCATGAATAGCGCCTGGGTATAACACGAAAGCGCCACCGAGAACACGACAGCAACAACAACTGCAAACGCACGTTTTTTGAACAAGCACGCAACAGCGGCAAGTAAAATCCAAACGAGCAAAAACATACCAACGATGACGGGAAGCACGTCTACAAGACGAACCACGAGGCTTCCCGCACTTGCCGAAACGATCTCAGCAGGAGCCGCGAAGCACAACGTAAAAGACAAGAAGCCCGATACGATTGCAGCGAGGCCGATACGGGACTTGAGCGAATAATCGAATTGGCCACGAGCCGACGCATTAGAGACTGCAGCATTGCGATCGATGACATCATCAACCCCGGTGCGCACGATATCGCCCGACGCGTCCACTCGATGGAGGCGCGGGTCGACGTCTTTGCGGGCATTCTCATCGATGCCCAAAACGCGAAACAACTTCTTTCTGGTCCTACGGAAAACCACGCCGAGCACGGTAGAAAGCGCAACCGCGACACCAGCGAAAGCCTGGATGGCATACGTCATGACCGAAGGGTCGACATACGCATACGCAGGCTTCACGAATGCAAAAGAAAGCGCCGCCGAAACGAGGAGCAACCCAACAACGTCGTAAGCTAAAATCGCCATACGCTTCATCGACTGCCCTTTCCTTTCTATTCCCAACCGCAAGCGGTGTTGCCGACAGGATCGCCCTGCGCCTTATCTTCAATCAATCCGCCCTCTCGATCGTGCGCGGTCTGTTTATCGAGCATAGCTTGAAGCAAATACTCGCCGGCGATCTCGGCGGAATGCCCGATGTTGTAGATCGTGCCGGAGCGCACCTCGGCGATGCGCGCGGACCATGCGTCGGGGTGCTCGATCATCTCGGCGACGGCGTCGCCCAGGCCCGACAGGTCGCCGGGGTCGAAAGAGCGGCCCATCCGGTTGCGCAGGGAGATGTCGGTCGGCTCGATGCCGAGCTCCTCCCAATCGGGGTTGCCGACCTTCATGGGCGTGTCGACGAACACGCTCGGGCGCAACGTCGAGAACGAGAACTCGCAGAAGACGCTCGACCAGTCGGTGATCAGGACGTCGGAGGTGAAGACGGTCTCGTTGGACGAGAAGTCGTGCTCGAAATAGAGCTCGGATTCGGGGATATGCGCGTAACGGGCCTGGAGGGCCTCCCATCGGGGGCGGTAGCGCTTGGTGTACTCCGGATGCGGGCGGACGACCACGCGCCAACCGCACCCGAGAAGCTGCCCGAGGAGGTCGTCGACGCAGAGGTCGAGCAGGTTGTCCTCCTGCCAGGACGGGGCGACGAGCACCGTCGGGCGGCCTTCGGCGGGCCCGTCGGGCGAGGGCCCCTTCGCCGTGCGGGCCCCGACCGCGGCTATGTCCCCGTCGAGGAGGTCGTAGCCGCAGCGCACGAGCCTTTTCGCGGGCAGGCCGTAGAGCTCCTCCTCGCGGCGCAGCTCCCTTTCCTGGTGCGGGCCGACGCAAAGCACCGTGTCGAAATGGTCGTAGGCCCCCTTCGACGGGGTGAGGTGCATGGACGTCATGTGATGCGGCATGAACACGTACTCGGCGTCCTTGCGCACGTAGCTCCGCTTGATGTAGTAGTTCTCGAGGTCCTCGAGCGTCATGACCACGACGTCGGCGTCCATCTTCATCATCAGCGTGATGGAGCGCTTCTGGCCTATGTAGTAGGGCTTGATGCGCGGCTGCGCCTCGGCGAGCTCGAAGACCTTGTCGTCGGGGTCGTTCGTGACGTAGTGGATGCACGCGTCCGAATGCTCGAGGAGGTACGCGATGGCGCCCTTGAAGTACTTGTAGAAGCCGGAGCCCTCAGAATAGAAGACGATGTGCTTGCCCACCACGTTGAAGAAGCGCTTGTAGTCGGCCTTCTCTCGCTTCGAGAGCGGGTCGGGCCTCCACCAGCGCGACTTGCGCCCGCCCTCGAGCGCCTCGAGCTCCCGGACCTCGGCGCGGCTGGCGGCGAGCTCGTCGTAGTCGATGTGCTTGGCGGGCACGATGCAGACGTTCATCAGGGCCTGGATGGCGATGGCCGACAGGTTCGAGCAGATCCAGTAGAAGCACATGCCCGCCGAGACGAAGACGCCGAGGACCAGCGACAGGCCGATGGACAGCCCGTTGGTGGCGTTCTTCTCGGCGCGCGACTGCTCCTTCTGGAGCGGGTTGATGCGGTTTTGCGCGAAGCCCATGGCCACGGCGGAAAGGCCGGCCAGAAGCGGCATGACCCACGAGGCGCCGCCGTCGGCGACGGGGACCATGCCCAGGAACTCGGTTCCCGGGGCGCCGCCGTCGGTGACGGAGTGGATGACGTCGACCAGGCCGAACAGGATGACGATCTGGACCAAAAGCGGGACCATCGAGAGCAACGGGTGGTAGCCGCGTTCCTTGTACAGGGCGTTCTGCTTCTCGCCGATGGCCTCGCGGTCGCCGTAGTACTTGACCTTGATGCGGTTGAGCGCGGGCATGAGCTGGACCATGACGATCGAGTTCTTCTGAACCCACAGCGACATCGGCAGAAGGACGACCTTGGTGATGAGGGTGAACAGCAGGATCGAGACCCACCAGTTCCCCGTCAGCCTGTAGCAAGGGTCGACAATGAGCTGAAGCACGGAAGCGACAGCGGCAAACACAGCATCCATATACAGTAGTTTCCTCGTTCGGTGATTAAGAACCCGCGAACCTCTCTTCGTCGGATCTCGGATATCGTTAGTCGAAGCACATATAACCACGACGCGACAATCCGCTATTCTATCAGCTGAAGACGTTATTAGTTAAGAAGCGGCCATAAACGGCGCCGCAGATAAGGTTACTCCGAATGAACACGCTCGTCGCACCGGAACACGCCCTCAAAGCCCTTCGCGCCTTGGAAGATTTAGGACATGAAGCCTGGTTGGTCGGCGGCTTCGTGCGCGACTCGATTCTAGGGCGACCCGTCTACGACATCGACATCGCATGCAATGCTCCGTGGACGCAATCGAAAGCCGCCTTCGAGTCGGCCGGATTCACCGTTCATGAAACGGGAACAGCCCACGGCACCATCACGGCAATTGTCGACGGAAACCCCATCGAGGTCACTTCGTTTCGAACCGAAAGTCGTTACTCGGATGGGCGCCACCCCGACAGCGTTTCGCTAGCTGAAACCATCGAGGAGGATCTCGCTCGCCGCGACTTTACCATCAATGCTATCGCCTACCATCCCGAAAGGGGTTTTCGTGACCCCTACAACGGGTTGGCTGATATAAAAGACGGGATCATCAGAACAGTCGGCAACCCGAACGATCGATTCGAAGAAGACCATCTTCGCATCTTGCGCGGGTGCAGGTTCTGCTCGGAACTCGGCTTCACCATTGAAGAACAATGCCTTTGGTCGATGACCTTCGAAAAATCGCTAATGCTCTCGCTTCCCGCCGAACGCGTCTCGCGCGAACTCGAGCGATTTCTTTTGGGGGATCACGTCTGCGATGCCCTTTTGACAACCGTCGACGTCATCTCGGCTGTGCTGCCTGAGCTAGTTGCTATGAAGGGATTCGACCAGCGCTCCCATTACCACAGCTACGACGTGCTTGAGCATACCGCCCACGCTGTGCAGGGGACGAAACCCGAGCCATTGAACCGCTGGGCAGCTCTGTTCCACGATATCGGAAAGCCCGCGACATTTTACATGGCGAAGGGATCGGGACACTTCTACGGCCATGCGCTGGAAAGCGTGTTGATCGCAAGAGGGGCCTTGTCGCGTCTGAAGCTTCCCCGCAAACTGCAGGACGACGTCTTAACGCTGGTTGAGATGCATGACGACATCATCGGTCCCACCCAGCGCATCGTGAAGCATGTCCTCCATCGCTTTGACGGCGATATCGAACTGTTCAGGGCGTTATGCGATCTGAAAAAAGCAGATGCACTGGCTCACGCGCAATGCTGCACCGATCGATCGGAGATGGCAGACGAGCTGCTGCAGGTACTTGATCAAGTTCTCGAAGAGGGACAGCCATATCAATTGAGTGATTTGGTCATCACAGGGTCTGACGTTATAGACGCATGCGGTATAACCCCCGGCCCCCTCGTTGGCGACCTTCTCGATAAAACACTTTCGGCTGTAATCGATAAGCGCGTCGAGAACGAACGAGAAGCGCTTCTTGACTACGTAATGGATCTCGCAAAGTAATCCGAAAGGCGACGCACACGCGTCGCTTTTCATTTTTATCCTGTAAGTCTCATTTTTCTAAGATCGGTCCTTGGGGCTTATAGGCTCTCTGCAAACTGTTCTTTTAAAAAGCAGCTCACCGTTTCGTCGTATTTGTGAATGGGATTTCTTGAAAGCTGATTTTAGAAAAGTAAAAGCCAGGAGCGAAAGCTCCTGGCTTGCAAATTCTTGGTAGCCCGGACGGGATTCGAACCCGTGACCTCCGCCTTGAGAGGGCGGCGTCCTAACCGCTAGACGACCGGGCCAAGCAACCCTTAGTAGTATACCTTGTCTTGACTAGGTTTGTCAAGAACTTATTTGGCTGGGGTGGAAGGAGTCGAACCCTCACATACGGCACCAGAAACCGCTGTCCTGCCATTAGACGACACCCCAGTGGCAACTACCCGCTTGCTTCAGAAACCTGAGGTGCAAGCGCGAGTTAGTATATTAGTCATGGCTCCCATCGAAGTCAAGCCTTAATTGTGAAGCTTCTGTGATGACCGCATCATTCTTCAAGAACAGGTTTGACGAGCTGGCTCGTTCGCTCCCCTGAAACGCCTGATCAAGCATCGCGGTCCATCGCATTCACCCCATCACCGAAATCAAGGATGACAGACGGGAAAGCCGCACGCTCCTCTTCTGGCGGGAGCTTCATATAGTCGCCGTAGAGCTCGGTAAGATACACGTCGGTATCACGCGGTGCTGGGAACGAGTAACCGTCAAACGCGATATTCTTCGTTGGAAACAGCGTTTCCGTCTCATACAATCCGTCAGCAGGGTAAAAGATATTGACCCACTTGCCTTGGCCGTCGCCCATTTTCTCGACCTTAGCGAAATTCTTCTCGATGGACTTCGGGGTGTAGATAGCACGAACGATGCCATGAGCAGCAACACAACCGGCCTCCACAAGCCCTCGACAAGGCACGTTTCCGCGGATCTTCGGATGAGCCGTGTAATACAAATAGCTCATTCTCTGCCAGAACAAGGCATGATTCGCCTGCTTCTTCGCTTTAGCCTCATTGGAATCGAGACGCATATAAGCGAAAACATCGACGAAAATGCCCTCATCAAAATCGGCATCAAGCATGCGCTCGCCAATGAAACGCGTGCCCTTCTTATACACCTTCGCCCAAAGCGGCGGGTAATTCGGCGTTTCGCCATGAGTGTAGATGCCGTACTCAGCAGGGAGCATTTTCGGAGCCGCTTCGACGAAACGCTTGTAGTCGTCGAGCTTCATGCCGATGTCGATGTCGTCATCCCATGGAATGAACCCACCATGACGAACTGCACCAAGGCAGGTGCCGGAGTCGATGAACCACGAATCGATGCCAAGCTTATCGCACAAGTCAGAGCACGCGACAAGAATCTCGCGTTCGACCTGCTGAAGATCGGCCAGCGCGCTTGGCGGATAAGGTTTAAGTTTGTTTGTAGCCATGAAAACCCCAAAGATCAGTCAAAGGAACAGCGAGTATATAATACTCGCATGCTACGCAAAACCACCTCACAGAAACGCATCATCGTATGGAACGCCCTTGGTAGCGGCGTCTATGCGCTGTCTTCGTTTCTGCTGCTTATCATCGTCACGCGCATCTGCGGAAGCGCTGAAGCCGGCGTTTTCTCCATCGGATACGCCATTGCCCAGCTCATGCTTACCGTCGGCGTTTTCGAATCCACCACGTTCTTCGCAACCGATGCCGAGAACAAATTCAGCTATGAGCAGTTCTTGGCATTCAAGATACTCACATGCATCGCCATGGTTATCGCAAGCGTCGTGTACACCTCAAGCTTCGGCTACGACGACCATAAGGCGGCGGTAGCCTATTCGCTTTGCGCTTTCCGCTTGCTCGAGGCCTTCTCGCAGTTCTGGTACTCCTCATTCCAGAAGCTCGAACGCCTTGATATTGCCGGGTTCTCAACGGTGTGGCGCTCGATTCTTTCCATTATCGTGTTCGCATGCATGCTTGCCATGACCAAAGACATCGCCATCGGCATGATCGTCACCACATTTGCAGGGATCGCCTGGGAAGCTCTGTACGACATCCCCCGCCTGAACCGCATCAAGCGAATCGGCAAGCCCGACTTCAGCCCGAAACCGCTGGTCGCGCTGTTTGTTGCATGCCTCCCCTTGTTCATCAGCTCGTTTCTGTCGGCATACCTTTCGAACGTATGCAAATACGCCATCGATGCTGTAGGCACCGATCAGATGCAGACGATCTTCAACATCCTGTTCATGCCGTCGTTCGTCATCAACCTCTTCATGATCTTCTTCATCAGGCCGACGCTCACCAAGCTCGCCCTGCTATGGCTCCATCGCGACATCAAGCCCTTCGTCGCCATTCTCGCCAAGCTCATGCTGCTGGTTGCGGTCACCACCATCGGCGTTTGCGGCATCTGCGCCGTCATTGGCATCCCCATCCTGCAGCTGTTCTACGGCGTGAACCTTGACGGTTGCTTGATCCCCTTGCTCGTCATCATGCTTGGCGGCAGCTTGAATTCGGCTGCAAACGTCTTCTACAACGGCATGGTGGTCATCCGAGCGCAGAACGGCGTGGTCATCGGCTACCTGGTTGCCATCGCCATCGCAACCATCGTTGCAGAGCCCCTGGTGGCCTCTCAGGGCATCATGGGAGCCGCGATCGCCTACGTCGTGGCAAGTCTTGCCGTGGCGGTCTCGTTCGCGCTTGTGTTCAGCTTCGTGTTCGCTTTGAAGTTGAAGCCCGCAAACAAATAACGCGGTTTTGGCTGCCGCAACGACGCGTCGAAACCAGTTTCGATCGCAGCCACACGGCTTCTTCGGCAAACCAACAACGCAAACGGCCCGACGCCTTTAGGCATCGGGCCGTTCTCATTGGTATATGTCGCGAACGGCTTGAAAAAACCGCTTAAATCAGAAGCCTATTGGCCCACATGTGATTCATCGGGCCGCTCCCCCGCCCAAGATCAAGGTCGTCGGAAAGCGCGCCGGTGATGTAGGTTTTCGCCTGGCGAATGGAATCTTCCAGCGAAAGACCCGACGCAAGACCGCATGCGATAGCTGACGAGAGCGTGCAGCCTGTGCCGTGCGTGTTGCTTGTATCCACGCGACTGGCGCGAAACCACGTAACGCAACCCGAACCATCAACGAGCACGTCGTTCGCATCGTTCTTGCCATGTCCGCCCTTCACCAACACCGCGCGAGGGAAGCGGCCGTTGGCGAATCGAATCGCAGCCCCTTCACCTGGCTCGCAACCGCGAATGCCGACAAGAACGAATGCGGCGCGCTCCTGGTCGGCTTCGGTGCGAATCGGAAAACCGCACAGCACCTCTGCCTCGGGGATGTTAGGCGTAACGACATCGGCCAGAGGCATAAGCTCGAAAACCAACCTGGACAGCGCCGAATCGCTTGACAAGCTGGCGCCACTCGTTGCGACCATCACCGGATCGACAACGATGTTGTGAGCTTGGTTGCGAATAAGCGAGTGCGCAATAGCCGATACGATGCCCGCATTCGACACCATGCCCACCTTGACCGCATCGGGGACGATATCGTCGAATACGACGTCGATCTGCTGAGACACGAACTCGGGCGACGCGTCGAACACCCCGTAAACTCCTGTGGTGTTCTGAGCGGTAAGCGAAGTGATGGCTGTCTGACCGTACAGATGAAACGACCCGATGGTTTTCAAGTCGGCCTGAATGCCAGCGCCACCGCTGGAATCGGAACCTGCGATACTCAAAACCGACTTCATCGCGCTACCCACGCTCATCTCCTTAACGCCTTATCGACGGCAACCTTCAGCTGAGCAGAAGCAGCAGCGATATCGTCGGCGGCGAAGATACCGCTGACGACAGCAGCGCCGTCAAAACCCGTTCCCGCAAATTCACTGACGTTCGAAGCCTTCACTCCACCGATGATCACCACGGGGATGTCGATTGCCTTGCAAATATCGCGAAGCGTTTCCTTGCTGACGGCAACCGCATCCGTTTTGGTGGCGGTGGCGAACATGGCGCCGACGCCGACATAATCGGCTCCATCGGCCTGAGCACGCATGGCCTGCTCGACGGTTTGAACGGACACGCCGACGATGGCATTTTCGCCAAGCATCGCGCGAGCGCCGGCACAAGCCATGTCCTCCTGCCCAACATGCACGCCGTCGGCTCCCGACTCAATCGCCGCCTGAACATCGTCGTCGATCACGAACGGCACGCCTGCCGCGCGGCAAAGTGGAAGAAGAGCGCGAGCCTGCTGCACAAGCTCGGTCGTCGAAGCTTCCTTTTCGCGCAGCTGCACGAACGTGACGCCACCTTCGAGAGCCTGTTGGACGCATTCAGCTAGCGTCCTGCCATTCAACCATGCATTGTCTGTGACGGCGTATACGCGCATGGCATCCTTGATGGCCTCCTGGGTCCACATGCCACGCGAGGGCACTTACATCACTTCCTGAACAAGGGCACCGTCGGCAAGCGTCGCGGCATCCAGGTTGTACATCGCGTCCAAAAGGTACGTACGGAACGAGCCGTTGCCGTCCGCCTCCGTCATACGCTCTGCGGCGATCTGGCCGCACAGACCCTCACCTGCGATAGCAGCGACGACACCCTCGAGCATGTTCTCCTTATTGGCGACGGAATATGCGCCGACCAAGCAGGAAAGCATGCAGCCCGCACCGGTGATCTTGCCCATGATGGCGCTACCGTTACGAATGGCGAAGGCACGCTCGTCGTCGGCGACGATGTCGATTGCGCCCGTGATGGCGATGATGGCTCCCGTCTTCTTGGCAAGCTCCTTGGCGAATGCAGCCGAAGCCGCAAGGTTCTCATCGGTAACCACGTCGTCGGGGTTCACGTCAACGCCTCGTGTGGCAGCCGAAGCGCCGGCGACAGCCTTGATCTCGGACATGTTGCCACGAATAACCGCAACGTCCATGGTATCGAGGATCTCGGAAGCGGTGGCGGTGCGAAGAGCCGAAGCGCCGGCTCCAACGGGGTCGAGCACGATAGGATGGCCAAGCTCGCTTGCACGCTTGCCGGCCGCGCGCATACCGGCGATGGTCTGCTTGTTGAGCGTTCCGATGTTTAACACCAGGCCACCGCAAATGGTAGTGATGTCAACCACGTCTTCGGGTTCGTCGGACATGATGGGGCTGCCGCCACACGCAAGAAGCGCGTTGGCGCAGTCGTTCACCGTGACGTAGTTGGTAATGCAGTGCACCAAAGGAGTGCTGGTGCGGACGTTTTCCAATGCAGTGGCAAGCTCATTTGCGTTCATGAGTGAATTCTCTTTTCTCTATCGAAACGTAAGCGTGCGATATAACGCGCCTACTATGCGTTGATCTTGACTTCAAGCCCTTCAAGGGCGCGGTTCATCGTGCGCACGGCGCACATCTCGCCGCACATGGTGCACGTGCCTTCCTCGGCAGGCGGGGCGCTTTCGAAATACTCGCGCGGCTTCACCGGATCGATGGCAACGTCGAACATCGCCTCCCAGTCCATCACGCGACGGGCTTCAGCCATCTTGTTGTCGGCGTTACGAGCACCGGGGATGCCCTTTGCAATGTCGGCCGCATGAGCGGCGATGCGCGATGCGACGACGCCTTCGCGGACGTCATCGGCGTAGGGAAGACGAAGGTGCTCGGCGGGAGTCACATAGCACAGGAAGTCGGCGCCGCACGCTCCGGCGATCGCGCCTCCGATTGCACTGGTGATGTGATCGTAGCCCGGAGCGATGTCAGTGACGAGCGGGCCCAGAACATAGAACGGCGCGTTATGGCACAGACGCTTCTCCATCTTGACGTTGGCTGCGATCTCGTCGAGTGCCATGTGGCCAGGGCCTTCGATCATGACCTGAACGCCAGCGTCCCAGGCGCGCTTGGTAAGCTTGCCAAGCTCGATCAGCTCGGCGATCTGGCCGGCGTCGCTTGCGTCCTCAAGACAGCCGGGACGCATAGCGTCGCCGATGCTGATGGTGACGTCGTACTCATGAAGAACTTCAAGAAGCTCGTCGTAATGCTCGTAAAACGGATTCTCGTTGCCCGTCATCTCCATCCAAGCGAAGATAAGCGATCCGCCGCGGCTCACGATATTCATGCGGCGGCCGGATTCTTTGAATGACTCGATGGTTCGACGGTTCAAACCAGCGTGAATGGTGACGAAGTCGACACCGTCCTCACAATGCGCGCGCACGACGCGCATGAAGTCATCGACCGTGATGTCAGCAAGGTCCTTTTCGAGGTAGCCGATGGCGTCATACATGGGAACGGTGCCGATCATGGCAGGAGATTTGTCGATTAGGCTTTTGCGGAACGCATGCGTTTTGCCGCAGTTAGAGAGGTCCATGATGGCATGTGCACCGTAGCGGAGCGCGGTTTCGACCTTCTCCCACTCCATGGGGGCATCGGCGATGTCGCCGGAAACGCCCAAGTTGACGTTGATCTTCGTGCTAAGGCCTTCGCCTACGCCTTCAGGCGAAAGTGCGGTGTGATTGATGTTGGCCGGGATCGCGATGCGACCGGCGGCAACCCCTTCGCGAATGAATTCGGGGCTGCGGTGCTCCTTCTCGGCAACAACCCTCATTTGAGGCGTGATTTCGCCGCGACGCGCGGCATCGAGCTGCGTCATAGTGCTCCCTTCGTTGGCATTACCCATATCAGGTTCAAGGGTCGAGGCGTCTCCGCGCCTCCTCTCAGCCGAGCGGGCGAAAACACACTGGCTGCGCGTTTCCGTTTCAGGCTCCCCTGTATGTGAGGCAGATTATAGCGCCGCTATTCCGATACTGCGGCTGAATCGGCCAATGGATAGAAGACGTACAACGTCCCTTCTGCAACCGACACGGCGGCCTCTTGGCCGATAAGCTCGTTCGACAAGCCCAGCGAAGTGCGATTGGTGAGATCGGCGTCGTCAAGCGAGTATTCCAAACCACGTTCGCTGACGCCATGGGAAACGTCGGTTGCGGAAAAAACGGAGACGGTCCCCGATTTGAACGGTGGAAGATCGAAGGCATCGGGTCCCACCAAGACACGTAAAGCGCAGTCCATATCGATTGCGGTGATATCAAAACCCTGCTCGGCATACGAAGCGAACAGCTGAAGGTTTGCGAGCGTATGATCGAGCCTACCACCAAGAGCGCCGTATACGTGAATATGCGAGTAACGGCGAGTAGAAACGCGCTCAAGGGCAAGCTCAAGATCGGATTGATCTTTATGCTGGGGATGCTTCGAGACGCGACGTGCCTTGGGGACGTAGCCAAGCGAATCGAAATCCCCAATGGCAAGATCGGGCTTCACGCCCAGTTTTTCGAGGTAAGCGAACCCGGCATCGACCGCCACGACGTAATCGAAGCCGCCGGCATCGTTCAATACCTTGAAATGATCGGCATTGAAATCGCTGGCTGCAACAAGAGCGCAGGTAGTCATGTGAATTCCTCCCCGTTTGGCAAACGTCTGCTAGAATAGCATACTCGAGTGGGTCAGACGGCCGCGTATGCTTCGGCATGCGAGGAAAGTCCGGGCTCCAAAGGGCAAGATGCCAGCTAACGGCTGGGCGGGGTAACCCGACGGATAGTGCCACAGAAAAGGAAACTCCCCCGCTTTGCGGGAGAAAAGCTGAAAAGGTGCGGTAAGAGCGCACCAGCGCGTCGGCAACGGCGCGGCTTGGTAAACCCCATCTGGAGCAAACGCAAATAGGGATGCGATACGGCCGCCCTTCCGTGCATCCGGGTTGCGCGCTAGAGACGCACGGTGACGCGCGTTCGAGATAAATGGTCGTCCTAATGACAGAACCCGGCTTATCGACCCACTCGCCTTTCAAACGAAAAAGCCGCTCCGATGGAGCGGCTTTTCTCATTCATGGAAGCTGATGCGACGATGTTATTCGGGGTCGTCGAAATCAAAATCATCGGCGACGTCGCCGAAGCCCGACAGGTCCTTGTCGCCCGAGAAGGCAACAGGGGCAGGCGCATCAGCGGCAGCTCCCATAAGGGGAACCTGATAGCCGGCGGCCGGAGGCAGCGGAGCAGCAGCGATCTGGCCGGTGTCCTCGGCGGAACGCGCATGCGAAGCCAAAGGCTGGCTGTACGTTGCGTTTACCTGATCAAGCTTGCGCTGCGCATCGGCGATGAAGTCGGACAAAACGCCACGGTATGCGTCGCACACCTCGTCGCGATCATCCTCGAGAGCGTCGATGTCAAGCTGAACCTTCTCGCGCTCGGCCTCGGCCTTCCTGACGATGCGGTCAGCCTCATCGTTAGCGTCCTTGATGATGCGGTTTGCCTCGACCTTGGCGTTGGAAACGATGTCGTCAGCAGAGCGCTGGGCAACGATAAGGGCAGCGGAGATGGCGGAAGAATCGGCAACCTTCTCGGCAAGCTGCTTCTTCAGGTCTTCGACCTGCTTCTGAAGTTCGACGACGTCGGAAGGAAGCTCCTCGACGTTGTCCTGATCGTCCTGGAACGCATCAACGGCGTCGTCCAAAGCGATTGCCTTGGTGTGCTCTTCCTCGTCGAACGTGGCGGGGGCATCGAAGCCGGCCATGTTCAACTCGTCGAGCTGAGCCTGAAGATCGGCGATGGTCTGAGCCTTCTGATCGATCTCATCGTTCATGAAGCCGATCTCGTCGGCAACGCGCTCAAGGAAAACATCCACTTCGTCGACGTCGTAACCCTTACGATCGATGGAGAAGCTTTGCTCCTGGATGTCCTGTGCGGTAATGGCCATGTTCAAATCCTTCCGAATAGGCAACCCATAGGGGATTGCAGCCTAGAAAAGGCGAAGAATAAACGTTACTCCGAATTGTAATACAAGCAGCGCGATGATGGGCGTTATGTCCACCATACCTCCAATGGGGGGAATGAGCTTCTTGAACAGATCAAGATAGGGATCGCAGATCTTGCCAAGCACGCGGTAGATGTCGGCAACGATGCCCGTGGGGTTCATGGGGATCCATGACATGAGCACGTATACGATGATGACCGTGCTGTAGGCATTCATCAGGGAATACAGAAGATATTTAAAGCTCATTGGCCGATTCCTTCTCGGTCGATCGCAGTCAAGCTGATGCTGCAGGTTCAGATGCTAGATGACGCCCTGGTTAATGAGGGCTTGTTTCTCGGCGTCGGAAAGGCCTGCACCGCACGTGATTGCGAAGACTTTTTCGCCCGGGCAGTCGACGGTTGCATCAAGCGCGCTTGCTACGCCGAACGAGAAGTCCAAGATGCGCTTGAACAAGTTGTCGGGAGTATTGCGAAGCGAGATGACAACCGCGTCGCCCGACTTGAGCGACTTGGTGATGCGCTCGACATCTTCGTATGCAACAGGCTTTAAAACCGAAATGCCGCGCACTGAAGCAGGCTTTGCGGGAACCGAAGGCGCATGTGAATCGCGCGATGCCGTGGAGGACTCGAAAGACGCATGAGCGCCAGCAGGTTTCTCGAAAGATGCGGATTCGTCGGTAGTGGGTGTGAACAGGGAGTTCAGACCCTCGGAACGGGTTGCTTCGCTTGCGCTGGCTGCTGCCATCTGGGCAACGGGCGTCTGCGGCGCAGGCTTGCGCTCGTCAACGACGGTACGGCCACCAAACGTGGTGCGCGGTGCCAGCGGATCACGATCAAGGTTGCCAGACGTTGCCGTGCGAGCCTTGACGTCATCGATGGTTACCAAGTTGCTATTACGATATGCCCCACGTGCGCTCGAGGTGGTTTTGAAAGAAGAACGCTGAGCCTTTTCGCGAGGAGACTCGTACGTGTGGGAAACACCATCATCGTAGTCGGGGCCGTATTCCGCGAACTCGTCGGCGTACTCGTCGGCGTACTCGCCGTATTCGCCGAAATCGCCCTCGTCGGCGTACTCGTCATCGTACACATCGTATTGGTCGTTGCTGCGATTGCCGCGCGACGAGCGCTTGGGCGTTTCGTCATCCGCGAAACCGAGACGGGACTTCAAGTTCTCGAACATGCTGCCCCCTTCTCCGGAAAATCCGAATTTTGATGCCATGTGCATTACCGCCGTTCTAACCGGGATCTAGGCACTGAAAGAGTCGCTGAAGATCGCGCGACCGATGCGAACAATGGTAGCGCCTGCAAAAACCGCCTCGCGCCAATCTTCGCTCATACCCATAGAAAGCTCATTGAAAAGGTCGGCGTCCCTTTGAGGCAAGCTCGAACGCGATTTTTCGAAAAGCGCACGTAAACCCTCAAATGTTTGCTTGGCAACCGTCAGATCGCCCTGCGGCGCCATGGTCATGAGACCGCGAACGCGGACATGCTCGAGCTGGACGCAAGCGGCAAGCATCGATGGAAGCTGGTCGGGCGAAAGACCGCTTTTCGACTCCTCGCCGGAAACGTTCACCTCGAGCAATACATCCTGCACGATACCGCGCTCGGCTGCCACCGCGTCGATCTTCTTCGCATGGGAAAGCTCGTAGAGCGAGTGGATGAGCGTGGCTCGACCGACGATGTCGTGGATGCGACGCGACTGGATATTGCCAATGAAATGCCAGTTCTCCGACGGATAGGCGTCATGCTTCTCCATCAGAAGATCGGGGCGGTTCTCGCCGAAATCATGCGCGCCGCCGGCAATGGCGTTTGCCACTTCCGGAACGCCAACCGTCTTCGACACGGCGACAAGGCGCACCTCTTTGGGGTCCCTGCCCGCCTGACGGCAGACTTCTGCAAGTTCCGCAGCTACGCGCTCGTAGCGCTCCTTGCTGGTTTCGTTCGATTCAGAACCCATGATGAATCACCCTTTCAAACGAATCGCAACGGCGCCGTGCCGACCGCATGTGCCTTTTTCGGCGCGATACGAGAAGTAATCGTCATGATTGCATTTGGTGCAAACGCCGCAGTCGCAAATGCGCGCGGGATCGACGCCGATAGAGACCAAGTCGGCGATAACCGCCTGGCTGAGATCGACATGCCTGTCGTCGGGAACCACAGCATCCCGAGCCTGCGGGAACGCCTCACGAAAACGGTCGGCAACATCGGCGCCGGTCTCGAAACACTCAACCTGAATATGAGGTCCGATGTAAACATTGCAGCCAGCCGACACATCTTGGAAAGAGGCACGGGCGAAATCCGGATGTGCAACTTTAAGGGCCTCGTCGGAAAGGTCGGCTTCGATGAGGTTCGTTGCCGCCTTAGAAGCAACGCCGGCAACAGCACCGCGCCAACCTGCGTGGGCAATGGCGAAATTCCCGCTCGGAGACACGATGATCACCGGGGCGCAGTCTGCGAAATTCAAAAGCCCGGCAACGTCGACGCTGCGAATGACAAGAGCATCTGCACCTTTAGCGGCAAGATCATTGGCGGTCTTAGCGGCCCCAACCGAATCGATAAGCGAGACGTCAACATCTTCGGTAGTCCACGTTTCATTTTCCCGATAGTCCTGAGAGGCGTCTGCGGGCATGCAAGCGCAACGGCAAACGGAAGCACCGTCGATGGAAACAAGATCGGTTTTATGAACCTGATTCGGAACAACAAGGGGCGCATCGGGCGCGCCGAGGGCCTCGAGCACGCGACGACGGTTCTCAGATACGCATGAGGGATCGTCACCAACATGCGTCCCCAAATTCAAAGACGCATAAGGCTCGGGGGAAGCCCCTCCCCTTCGCCCCGTGAAGGCAACTCGAACCCCGCATGAATCGAACAGCGCGTCGTCGGTAAGCAAAGAAAGACGATGCGCGCCCATAAGGCGCGCATCGAGTGACGGTTTGGGCAAATACGAGGCAAGGCTCATATTATGCAAGCTCCTTTAACGTTGACGCTTAAGGAAGTCAGGGATGTAATCTTCATCAGCGAAACGGTTCGTAGACTGAGAAGAAGTCATACGCGAGGCAGGGGCGGAAGCCACGGACTGGGGCTTGTATGCCGATGCAGCGGAAGCAGCAGGTGTCGTGGACTCGAACAGATCGTTGCGCGAGAAGTCGAGGCTTGACTGCTGCTTGTTGGGCTGGTTCTTGAAGCCGGTTGCGATGACGGTGATGCGCACCTGGTCGCCCATGGCCTCGTCGACGATCTGGCCGTAAATGATGTTGGCGCTTTCGTCTGCGCAGGCCTCGACGGTGCGAGCAGCAGCATCAACCTCAGTAAGGGTGAGGTCGGGGCCGCCTGCGATAGAGAACAGGACGCGGGATGCGCCGGCAATGGAAGTCTCGAGCAGACCCGAGCTGGTTGCCTGCTGAGCTGCATCGAGAGCACGGTTCTCGCCGGAAGCGATGCCGATGCCCATCATAGCGGTACCAGCATCCTTCATGACCGTGCGAATGTCTGCAAAGTCAAGGTTGATGAGGCCCGGGATGGTGATGAGGTCGGTAACGCCCTGGATGCCCTGACGAAGCGTGTCGTCAGCGATGCGGAATGCATCGAGCATGGACGTTTTCTTGTCGACAACCTCGAGAAGACGGTCGTTCGGGATGACGATGAGCGTGTCAACGTTCTGAGAAAGAAGGTCGACGCCCTGCTCGGCCTGGTTGCGACGAGTGCGACCCTCGAACGAGAAAGGCTTCGTGACGATACCGACGGTCAACGCGCCGATTTCCTGACGAGCGATCTCGGCAACGATGGGCGCCGCACCCGTGCCCGTGCCGCCGCCTTCACCGGCGGTGACGAAGACCATGTCGGCCTCGGCCAAAGCCTCGCGGATCTCGTCGCGGGACTCTTCGGCTGCCTGCGCGCCCACTTCGGGGTTGGCACCAGCGCCGAGGCCACGGGTAAGATCCTCGCCGATATGAATGGTCTTGTCCGCATCGGACATAAGAAGCGCTTGACGATCGGTGTTGACGGCGATGAACTCGACGCCCTTCACACCAGCCTCGACCATGCGGTTAACGGCATTCGTACCGCCACCGCCAACGCCGACGACCTTGATAACCGCCAAATGCTCGGAGCCCAAATTGTTTGGCATTGTTTCCTCCACACCTGGGTTTTACTGTTCAGCTGCGTTTGCTGTGGACACTGCGCCTGATAAGGCACTGTATCATTCCTGATTTTACACAAAGCGAAGTCAAATGCAATGCGAGCAGCCAATACTCTGCCGACGGTTCACATTACGAAAACGCACGTTGAAACAACCCGTTCACGCTGTCAAAACAAAGGCCGGCAACGCTTAAAGCGATGCCGGCCGTGCAAGTTAGATAGTGCGCCATGTGGGGCTTGCCACGGTACGAACGTTTATGTAAGAGACGTTCCCCTCATTCTCCTTCAGGATTTGAAGCACGACGCGCTCTTTATCTCGGATGTTCTCGGCCTTGCCGAAAGCGATCTCAACGCCGTTGTCAAGCATGAGCGTGGTCTCGTCAGCGCCGGAGGCAGATACCTCGACCACCCTTCCAGCAAGCTCGGTGGTCATACCCGAAACAATGTCCAGCGCGTTCAAAACGTTGCTGTCGGTGCAGTACGTGCCGATGGCGGCCTGAGTTCCGTAAGGGACGTTCGTGATCTTCAGCGCCGCGTCGGCGTCGTCGAAGATCTTCTCGCTGGTGTTCTTACCCGATTCCGAGTTCCTGTCGGGAATGGGCATCAGCCACATATGGTCCGAGGAAATGGCCCATCGCTTCGTGCTTTTCCCGCTGGATTGAGGCACGGCGACCACCGCCGCAACCGTTCTTTCCTTCACTTTGATAACCAAAGTGTCGGGAAAGCGCTTGGACACTTGGACATCGGAAACCCAGGCGTTTTGAAGCAGACGTTTCTTAATGGTGTCGGTATCGACGCGCAAAAGCGTGGTGTTGTCGGGAACCGCCGCAAGCTGGGCCATCTCGGATTCTGTAAGATGATCAACACCCTCAACCTTGATATTCGAGACGGTGAACAGGCTTGAGTTGTATGCCACACCGCCCGCGATAACCAAAACGATAACAAGCACGAGCACGGCAATGACGCGCATGGCATAGCTACGCGCACGGGCTTGAGCGCGTTCATTGCGCTCAGAGCGGCGAAGCTCACCCACGCTGACCGAGCTCATGCGATACCCGGAGTCACCCATAGAACGAGGATCCCTACGGGAACGCGAAGACGGCGCACCTTGGTAAGGTGCGCTTGGCGTCTGACGGCTTCGGCGGATATTGGCAGCGCCCCGGGAACGGCCGGAAGAAGGTTGCGAACGATACGGACGCTGCGCCCTTGGATCGCGGCGGGTCATTCGCCTTCAACCCTTCCGGCGGCAGACGCAGCGTTAGCGCATGCCACGATCTCTTCGGGATCGATGCGAAACGACGCGCACGTAAACGACGGGCGCACGGTATTCAGCTGAACCATGGCGGCCGAAGGAGACCCAGCCGCGCACATATCGCCGCTAAGGTAGCGAACCTCAGGAACAAGGCTCATACCCGTTTCGTCGCGAACAACCGCACGAACAAGGTCGACAAGGCTGAGCACATCACGAGCAGTAGCGTTGCCTGCGTTCACAATGAAGTTCGCGTGCTTCTCGGAAACCTGGGCGCCACCCACCTTGCGGCCCTTAAGACCGGCATGCTCAATGAGTTTGGCGGCAAGAGCGCCTTCGGGGTTGCGGAACACGCTTCCGCACGAAGGGAAATTAAGAGGCTGGCGATCTTTGCGACGACGATGCAAAGCCTCCATCCTCCCCCGAATGAAGAAGGGGTCGGACGGTTTGCCCGAAAGCTCTGTCTCGACGATGACGTCGTCGGGAGCGAAAGCGCTGCACCTATAGTCCCACGTCAAGTCCTCGGCGCGAAGCTTTTGCAACTGACCGTCGGGATGGATTACGGTGACCGAGACGACGCGCTCGCCGATCCACTCGTCGCGAAGGCCGGCGTTCATGCGCAAGGCGCCACCCACGGTTCCGGGAACATCGACCGCGAATTCGAAGCCGCCCAATGAGCGGTGGAACGCCTCGCGAACGACGGTGGCAAGCGTAACTCCCGCACCAGCCACTATGGTGTTGGCGTCCTCGTCGAAGCGAAGGGAGCGGAAATCACGTCCCAACGTCAAAACGATACCAGGGAAACCCTCATCAGCCACAAGAAGATTCGATCCGCGGCCAACAACCACCCATGGCACATCGTAGCGATTGCATGCGCGCAAAACGCTTGCAAGAGCGCTGATGGAATTGGCCTGCACGTAATAACGAGCAGGCCCACCTATGCGATAGGTGGTATGACGCGACATGGGCTCGTCGGGCAGAACCTCGCCGTCAAAGTCGGAGCCGGCAAGAAGAGCCTCGATCCCCACAGCGTGAAGAGCAGACACGAAAGCCCCCTGACGTTACTCGGCGGCAGGAGCATCGCCCGAAGAACGACGACGCAGGGCATCGATGATCTGAGGGCCCATGGCGGTGACGTCACCAGCGCCCATGGTGATGATCAGATCCCCCGGCTTCGCTTTAGCGGCCATGACCTCGGGCACGTCGACGCGACGGGCGACGTATTCCGCATTGGGATGGCCCGAATGGTCAAGCACGACGTTCAGGAACGTCTTGCCGGAAACACCCGGCACCGGCACCTCGCCTGCGGGATACACGTCCATGAACGTGACGGTGTCGGCCTTGTCGAAAGCCGAACCGAACTCGTCATGAAGAACCTCGGTGAACAGCCTCACACGCGAATAACGGTGCGGCTGGAAAAGGACGTGAACGTTGTTGTAGCCAAGCTCTGCGGCAGCGGAGATGGTTGCCGCGATCTCGGTGGGGTGATGAGCGTAGTCGTCAACCACGGTGACCTCGTCGGCTTTGCCGACCAAATCGAAACGACGGCGAACGCCCTTGAAATCGGAGACGGCACGAGCGGCATCGGCCGCAGGAACGCCAAGCTCGGCCAAAAGACCGATAACGCCTGCGGCGTTAAGCACGTTATGCTTACCCGGATTCTGGGGGATGGACGACTCGACGATCTGGCCGTCAGGCATGCGCAGCGAGAAAACGCTGCCGATGCCGTGAGACTGATACGAAACGATCTGCACGTCAGCCCCATCGGCAAAGCCGTACGTTTTCACGTTGCGGCCCGTGGAGCGAGCGAGCTCAACCACCGATGGGTCCTCAGCGCAAACCATGGCGATGCCCTGGGCTTCGGGAATGAGCTCGATGAACGCCTTGAATTTCTCGCGGATCTCGGCGAGGTCTTTGTAGTGATCGAGATGGTCCGCCTCGATATTGGTGATAAGCACCGCATACGGGGACAGATAGCTGAACGATTTGTCAGACTCATCGGCTTCGACCACGTAATAATCGCCCGTGCCGGAGTGTGCGTTCGTGCCATAGGCACGAACGATGCCGCCAATCAGGAACGTGGGATCGAAGCCAAGATCGTCAAGGACGGTGGCCATCATGGAAGACGTGGTGGTTTTGCCGTGCGTTCCCGCAACGGCAAGCGTCTTCAGACCGGTTCCCAAATACGCGAGCATCTGAGCGCGATGCCAAATGGTCAGGCCGCGCTCCTTCGCAGCGCGAAGCTCGATGTTGTTCTCGAGGACAGCTGTGGAAATAACGACGACATCGGGGCCGTCTTCCTTACCGACGCCTGCGATATTGGCGGCGTCGTGCCCGATGTGAATGGTCACGCCCGCCTCACGAAGCTGCTGCGTATAACGGCTGTCGCGGATGTCGGAGCCCGTGACGATAAGACCCTGATCGTGGGTGACCTTGGCAATACCGCTCATGCCAACACCACCGACGCCGATGAAATGAACCGACGTGATTTTATCCATGTTCATGCACAATCCCTGTCGAATGCTGCGTTTATGCTGATGAAAAGCCAGACATGCGCCCAATCCGCAAACGCCCGGCGAAGTTAGTTCTGTAGCGAAACATGGTAACGCCAAACGAAGCGCCCCGACAACAACGAGGACAAGTACTTATATAATCAAGACAAGTCAGGGAGGGCTTATCATCGCTCTGCGCAATTAAGCGCAAACGAAACTAGGGGGATCGAATGAGACTTGAACAGCTTGAGTACCTGGTCGTCATATCAAAATGCAAGTCGCTCAGCGAAGCAAGCAAACGCCTGTTCATCACGCAGCAATCGCTGGGAAAATCGATCACGAACCTCGAGAAGGAGCTTGGCGTGACCCTTCTCACACGCGCAAGCAGGGGATGTTACCTTACCAAAGAAGGGCTTGAAACGCTTGAGGCCGCAAAAAACATCTTGCAGCAAGTAGACCAGCTAAAAGGGCGCTTCAGCGTATGCCCGGAAATAACCGGCGACATCACGGTGCTTTGCTGCCCCGCCGTGCACGAGACGGTGCTTTCAGGCGCCATCGACGAACTGTCGCGTCGCGCGCCGCACACGAACGTCATGGCTTTGGCAAAGGATAGCTTTCTTATCCCCGACATGCATCGGCGTCTTTCAGAATGCAGCGAAGGCACGGTGGTAAGCGTTTTGAAAGTGCCCGACGACAACGTGTTGTTGAAAAGCAAGATCAGCGACGATCTTGAGTTTTTGCCGCTTGTCGATGACTACTGGGTGACATGCATGAGCAAAAATCATCCCCTTGCCATGAAGACGAATCTTACACTTAAATCCCTTTTCAACGAGCCGCTGATCATCGAATACCCCGATTACCCTGAAGCGGGCATCGACCGCATAACACTCGATTATTACCGCGATTACGGCACGCCTCAGATAAAGAAGATAGTCGACAGTGAAAGCCTTTTCTACTCGACGATCGAAAACAGCACCTACATCGGCTTCGCAAGCCGTTTCTTCGTGACGCACAGCGCAAACATCCGCCCCAATGTGATCTTCAAAGGCTTCATGCCCACCATCAATTCGCAGATAGGGTGCCTGTTCAGGAAGAAGGATCGCGACAACGAATCGGTGCAGACCTTCGTGAAATGTCTAAAAGAGCACCTTTACGCCGACTAAAAGCGAAAATGTCCGGGCGCGCAGTAAGCACCCGGACATACAGAAATATCAAAGACTCGTGAAAACGCAAGGAACCACGCCTGCACTCGGTGCCTTAAGCGCTTGCACCCTCATTCGCACCTTTCTTACCGAAAAGCTCGGAAAGGTCGGTTGCAGCAACAATCGCACCCACGATGATGAGCACAGTGCATACCACGCCAACCGGAGTAGGCTGCGTGCCGACCAAAACCATGGAAATTGGCACCGCCCAACCCGAATACGAAACGTTCAAACCCATCGATTTCGGCGCGCCGATCTTGCCGATAGACGTGTAATAGCAGATAAACGATGATGTTCCCATAAAAGCCGCAAGGGCGATCCAAGGCAAAGCGTCACTTGCGACAACATCGACGGCGCAGCCCCATCCTCCAAGAACAGGCAAGATGATGATCATGTAAGTAAGGGCCGAAACGCTTTCGCGAATCTGCAGACAGCACTCTTCGTCGGCCTCACCAAAACGCAGAGCATACGAGATGATAACCGCTTCGGCTCCCCAGCCAAACACCGTGAACAGCGCTGCGGCTATACCTAAGAACCAATCGCCCGGCACCGCTTCGTCAGGCGTGAAACCGATGGCTGCGATGGCAACTAGGCACACCACCAAGCCGCCCCATTGATAGGGTTTCAGGCGCTCTTTCAGAAAGACATGTGCCAAAAACGCGCCAAACGCCGGGTAGAAAGCCGAGATAGCGCCAGCATAGGCTGCACCAATCTGGTTAATGGAGAATACATAACCCGACATGCCAAGCGGGGCGCCGATAAGCGCGGCAATACATACGAACAAACCCGTTTTGCTTCGCAGGAGCTTCCATGTCTTGCCAAGCTTTTTGCGAAAGCCGTTGTAGATGAACATGTAGATAGCCGAGAAAGCATCGTGCAGAAACGTGCTGACAAACGATGCCAAAGCAATCGCCTGCGGTGTCGAAAAGAAGACGGTGGAGCTTAAAGCGATGCTGAGGATCACCGTGTCGAAGGCCCAAAGGACAGCGCCCGACAAGCCCCATTTCATATTGCGCATGGGAGTTTCCCTTTCATGTGTGTTTCGATGATTGGCCGACGCCTTCGCGGCGTCCTTGAAGAAAGGGGCGCAGCTTATTAAACTGCGTCCCTTTCTTGTTGCCGTGCGACTCTTACGCCGGCCGACAGGACTTCGTCGGATGCAAAGCCTCGGATTGAAGGCTTTAAGTCAAGCTATTTCACAGCATCGACTTTCGCATTCAGCTCGTCGAGCTTAGCTTTGGCGTCTTCAAGCTCGGCCACCTTGTCAGCGCACCCTAAGTCAGCCTCGCCGTATTCGGTTTGCACCACTTCGGCGCATTCCTCAGCCTTTTCTTCCTTAATTGCCACTACCTCGGCCTGAGCAGATTGCGCGGCCTTCAATTCGTCAATGCAGCCCATTTCGGCCGTGCCATAAGGGGTGTCGACCTTCTCATCGAGGCACTCCTCGACCTCTTCGGCCTTCACCTCGGCGCTTGCCTCGGCGGCAAGCTCTTCGATCTTGTCGGATGCCAGGTAGTTCTTACGGTTGATGAGGTAGAACACGACCCCAAGAGCAGCCCAGACGCCAAGAGCGATAAGAGCCTCAACGGAAAGGAAACCAGGAGAGCCGGGAACGATCTCGAGCAGCACGCAGATCACAGCAACAACCGCGCTGAAACTACCGAAGAAGAAAGCCAGCTTGTCATTGTTGCGCTTGGCGACGATGGCGGCAGAGACGCAGGCGTAGGTATAACAAACAGCCATACCAAGCGAAAGCATGTCGACGATCCACGAGATAAGCTGACGACCTGCGAACGGAGCGATGCATGCAGTTACCATCATGAAGATGATAGCAGTGGAAGGAACGCCGTTCTTGTTAAGCTTGCCAAACGCCTCAGGCAGCGCATCAACACGGCCCATAGAGTACAAGACGCGGCTAGACGTGGTGAAGAAGGCATTGATTCCCGAGAAAATACCCAAGATCATGGCCAAGCCCATCACCAACAGTCCGGGACGGCCAAGGTAGTTCTCGACAGCCCAGCCAAGATTCCAGAAGTTGCCCATTGCGAGCATGTCTTCCCAAGGGGCGTAAGAGCAAGCGATAACCATCATCAGGTTGTAGACGACAAATACGACAGCCATAGCCACGATCATGAGAACCAGGGCTTTTCGGGGAGTGAAGTTGTACTCCTCAGCCGACTGCGGAATGACATCGAAGCCCATATAGAGCCACGGGGTCATGGCAACCATGGCGATAATCGCCTGGAACGGGGTCTTGCTGGACGGGAATGCGGGCTCAAGGTTGCTCCAATTGGGGCTTTGCGTGAGCACGGCGACAACAAGGTAGATGATGGCGCCCAACAAAACGATGACGACACCATTTTGAATCCAGGAAGCGGTCTTCATGCCCTTAAGGTTGATCAAGCCGAAAAGAATGATGAAACCGAGAGCGATGAGGATCTCGCCGAGATAGACGTCCCAACCGAAAACGTTGTACAGAAGCGGGCCCGAGAACACACCAGGGAAAATGTAGCGAAGGACCAGTCCGGCGCCCGTCGCGTTCAAACAAAGCAGCGCCCAATACGCAAGCGCAAGGAACCACGCCGAAACGAATGCATGCTGCTTACGATGCTTGTTCCCACGAAAAGCGATAAGCGTGAAGGTGAAGCTGCCTCCGCAAAGCGGGTACTTGCGAAGCAGGTATCCATACGAGTAAGCAATCGGCACAACCAGCACGAACGAGATCGCCAGGCCGATGAAGGCGCCAGCGGGGCCGCCCTTTGAAGGGAACAGCTCGCCAGGCATCATGAATACCGCGAAGCCGATCAAGGCACCAACCGCCATAAGAAGCACGTCAAGCGGCTTCGATGTCTTTTGTAATTTGTTTTGTTCAGCCATGATGTTTCCCATCTTATTAGCACGGGCGCACCAAGCGTTTCCTCACTCGGGATACAACAAACACATGGTGTGCCCGTCGGAGCGTTTACTACCGAAACGCTCCGAGAAAAAGGTATGTAAAGGAATCAGCGATTCAAAAACGAAGCCATGCGAGCGTCAAGCGAACGAACCGAACACGAATCGAAGACACTTGACGCATGTACGTTGAGTTCTACGCATTTCGATGGTCTGCGTGAATTGCCAAACGTCAACTTCTCGGACGGTTCAATAAACACTTACGCTCGCACGGCCTATGGGCTTTAAGACTCAACCGCGATGGTTTGCTTACCTTCAAAGATCTGATAAGCCGGAGCACCTTCGCAGTTCTTCGTCACGCGAACGCCGGTAAGGGCGGCAACGGTCGGCGCAACATCGACCTCACGGATATGGCGGTCGGTCTTGAAGCCGCGCTTGATTCCATCGCCCGCCGCAACGAAGATCGGGGACACTGATGTATCGTCTTCGCCAAGCGTGGTAGACAGGCAGTCATCATGGTCGGCGTTGTAACCTTCAGCCATCCAGTAGCAAATGTCGCCGCACTCGGGACCACCATAGCCAAGGAGCAAAGCATCACGGTTACGCAGCGCAACAGAAACCACGCGATGACCGGTCTTCTTGTCACGATAACCATACAAATCGGTCATGATCTGCTCTTCAAGCTCGTACTTGTCGGCGGGGTCGACAATGCCGGTTTCCTCGCGACCCTTGAGGTTGATGTAGATATTGCACTCGCGAACGGCAACCGCGCGCGTCTTCTCCCAATCGATCTCGCCGATCTCCTCGCCGTTCTCGTCCTTCTTCAGGACGGTGTAACCGAGCTCCTTCATAACGCCAGCGGTAAGGCCGCTGTTCTCGGAGAGCATCGGGACGTCGTTCTTAGGCGAGATAAGTGCATGGTCGGAGACCAAGAGGATAGTCCAACCCTCGTCAAGAAGGTGCAAGAAGCGGCCAATGTAGCCATCGGTCTGCTTGTAGACATCCTCGGCGAACTTGTCGTACTGCTCCTGAGGAAGGCGGTTGAATTCTTTACCATTTGCCAAGTGCTTCACGAACTTGTGGAACTGCATATCGACGTTGTGGAAGTGGCTGAAAACGACATCCAGGTCATACTTCTTGATAAGGTAGTTGATACAGTCAGCCTGCCAATCGCGAGCGACGGTCCAGTTATCAAGCATGCAGTCAGTGATCAACATGGGGTCCTGGCAGCCAATGTACGAGTTCGGCTTCATCGGACCGAAATTCTCGCGAATCTCAGAATAGAGGCTCTTCGGGCTCCACACGGTGTCGTCAAACGTGTTCATAGCAGCTGCAACGTAAATCGTTATCTCAGAACCGTCTTCTGCAATCTTGAGCAGCTTCATGTTGCGGTTGCACGGAAGCTTCTTATCGTCCTTGAAGGAGTCCATCATGACGTCCTTCACCATGACGCCTTCCTCCAAAACGACGAACGGCTCCGCATCTTTCTTGCTCTTGTAGAAAGCGACCTTGTCGTACTTTCCTTCGGCGTTCTTAAGGATAAGACCGGGCCAGCGCAGAAGGCCTTTTGCCGTGAGCAGGATAACTTCCTTGGCGCCTTCAGGAGCGGCAGTCCAACCCTTGGGTTCCTTGATCGGAGAAACCTGCAGATCCATGCCGATCTCGGTGCCCTCACCCTCCATCTGGGACGGCTTGTAAACAATGCGGGTGATGTACTTAGCTGCCCAATCCTCAATTCCAAGGGCGCCATCGGCATTCTCGGAAACTTCCATGTTCTCGACAACGCAAGGAGCGTGAGCTTCGGTTGCAGCTGCGGGGATAACCGTGACTTCCTTGTAGGTGTCCTTAGCGCTCATGAGGAACTCGACCTCGAGGGTGCTCGTCGCCATGCCGACGCATCCCGGAGAGCTGCCATCGACGACCATCAGATTCGGGCTATCACTGGTCGGAGGCCAGCTGGAACCAGGCCAATGCCACACAAGCGTTTTCTTCCCTGCTTCAGCGGTTGCGTTCCACATAGGTTCTGCCTGGCAGTTAGTCGAGTCCATGTTGTACTCGATGGTGTCAAGCGGATGATCGTGAGACTGACGGTAGAATGCAGTAATGCCGTGCACATTGGCGTAGCAGCCGCAAGCAAGCGTCGTCCACATCGGCGGGGTAACCGTCGGATGACCACCAAGAAGAACAAGGTCGTCACGGCAGGAGCCACGATCAATCAGCTTCTGCAAGTTGGGCATGACGCCCTTTGCCAAGAACTTCCTCGACAGTCGGGGGTCCATGCCATCGACGCCCAGAACCAAGACTTTACGGTCTTCGGCTTTCGTCATCTCGAACCACTCCTTCATTACTCGAAAACTCGTCTTTTCTATGGGAGATGTCTGCAGACTCGATCTCTCGTTGATATCAGAGTAAGTCAGAGGAAACGAGTTGAGAATCAACCAAAAGACTAAAAGAAAAAGCCCTACTTGAAGTTTCAAACTTCAAGTAGGGCTGATCTGAAACTTTAGGCTTTACAAGAAGAAGTGCGCAAGGCAACCTGCATCGGGTTACTTCTTGGCAGCAGCCATGACCTCGTCGGCAAGAAGACGTGCAGCGTCAGCGGTCTTCTGTTGCTTGGCGGCTGCGGTCATGCTTGCGCGCAACTCGGCGTTCTCAATGAGCTCGCATACGTCGCGAGCAAACGCTGGCGTTTCGACGTCGGCATCGGGAATCATCAGCGCGCATCCCGCCTCAACATATGAACGCGCGTTCATAGTTTGATGATCTTCGGTGGCATATGGGAACGGAACAAGAAGGGCCGGAATCGCTCGCGCAGAGATCTCGGCAAGAGACGTGGCGCCCGCACGCGACACGATAGCGTCGGTTGCGGCCATGCACTTCCCCATCTGATCCTGATAACCGAAGAGCTTCCAGCGCTTCGCCTCGTCCTCGGTAAGGGAAAGCGCCTGAGTGACGCTGTCAAGTTCCTTCGGGCCCGTGACATGAACCACATACAAGTCGGGATAAGAGAGCAGCTTGTCCTTCATGCCAACCAGTGCCTGATTGATATGGCGCGCGCCTAAGCTGCCGCCGAACACCAACAACATGCGCGCATCGTCGGGAATACCCAGCATTTCACGGCCCTCGGCACGAGTGGACTCGAAGATGCTCGCGCGAACCGGATTGCCGGTGACAACCACGTTCTTGGTGCTGGGAAGATCCTTCGCTGCGTTGTCGTAGGTCAGGCAAACGCGTGCAGCCTTCTTGCCAAGGTACTTGTTGGCCATTCCCATAACGGAATTCTGCTCATGGATGACAACGGGGATGCCCATCTTCTCGGCGGCGCGGCCGACGGGGATGGAAACATAGCCACCGAATCCAACAACGACATCAGGCTTGATCTCGGCGAACCACTTCTTAGCCGCAAAGGTGCTCTTCTCGATAAGAGCAACGCCCTTGAAAAGGCTCAGCGGATGGTTGCGGTTGAAGCCGGCGGCCTCGAAACCCTTGAACGGAATGCCCGCCTCGGAAACAAGACGCGACTCGACACCTTGCGGCGTGCCCGCGAAGCGAACCTCGCAGCCGCGCTCGGCCAGAACGTCCGCCAATGCCAATGCCGGGTTGATGTGACCTGCAGTGCCACCACCGGAAAGAACTACGAGCATATCTATCTCCTTGTGTTCCTTGTACGACGCGATGAGCGCGACGAACTGCCTGTGCTTCCGAAGCCGCCCGGCATCGAGGACTCATCCAAAAAGCTGGTACGACGAGAGGATCCACCGGCTCTGTGGCCGCTGCCACCTGCGCCATCGACGTGAATGACGCGCAAGTTGTCGCGGCGCTGCTCATAGACATCGCCCTTCTTGCCCCCGCCAAACGGCAGCGAGAACGACGCCGAGCCTTGACTGACCGACAACACCAAACCCACCATGATGAACGTCGCGATCAGCGACGAACCTCCTGACGAAATGAAGGGCAGCGGTTTGCCCGTGGTGGGAAGCAGGCCTGCGGCGGATCCCATGTTCAAGAAAGCCTGGACGACGAGCATGACGGTAAGCGAACCCGCAAGCATGCAACCGAAATCATCTTCAGCCGCATAGGCAATACGCAAGCCCGCGTAGCCCAAAACGATGAATGCGACAAGAACGGCAAGGGCGCCGAACATGCCAAGCTCCTCGCCGATGACGGAATAGATGAAGTCGGTCTCGGACTCGGGGAGGTACAGGTACTTCTCAGTTGAGTTGCCGATGCCCACGCCAAAAAGGCCGCCTTGCGAGAAGGCGTAATACGAATGAATGATCTGATACCCCGCGCCGTATCCACCCTTGCCGTCGTTCCAAGGATCCAGGTAGAGAAATCGCGACGAACGATACGACGAGAAGACGGTAGCAAGAACGGCAAGACCCGCAGCAGCCACAATGAGCCCGACGATGATCGGGGTGGGCACCTCGCCAAGCCACATGACGACAATCACAGCCGCAAAGATGATCATGGTCGTGCCAAGGTCGGATTGAGTCTCAAGAATCAGCAACATGGGAAAACCCACGAGAACGAATGCTTTGCCAATCGCCTCTTTGAATTCAAGAATACCACTGTGGTATTCGCTCATGATCTTCGCGGCGACAATGGCAATGGCGATCTTCATGAACTCAGACGATTGCAACGAAATCGGGCCCAAAACCAGCCATCGCTGAGCACCCCAGGTATCGCCGCCTGTGCCCGAGAACATCGTTAAGACGACAAGCGCCATACCTAGGAACCAAACGGCATTAGCCGCTCTGCCAAGCCACACGCGATACGGAATGAACCACGCACCAACAGCGGCGACAATGCCGATGAGCGCGAATTTCAACTGATCAAGAAGATAAACGGCAGGATGCGATCCCTCGGCGACGGCCGAAGGGGCACTTGCCGAGTAAATCATGACGCAACCGAACAGCAGCATGCCTACGACCAGCAAGATGAAGAGCGTGCGCATGAAGCCGATATCGGAGCCTTGCTCCTCAAACACATCAAATGCCATGTCTCACGCTACCTAACGTCGGATGCTGCAGAAACAGCACCCGAACGCTCAGAAACAAGGTGCTTGAAAACAGTGCCGCGCTCTTCGAACGAGTGGAACTCGTCGAACGAGGCGCATGCAGGCGAAAGAAGAACAACGTCACCGGAATGAGCAACATCGAGAGCAGCATCGAGTGCGCTTTCCATGTTGGAAGCGGAGAGCAAGAGGAATCCCTCAGGTTGATCAGTCCCATTCTCAGAGAATGCCCGCAGAAAACGATCAGCCGCAGCTCCGAAGCACACAGCCGCACGCGCGTGCTTGTAAACCTCGCGCACTAAATCGGAAAGATCGGTCCCTTTGTCATCGCCGCCAAGCAAAACGATCGGGCGGTCGTTCGGAAACGCCGTGAGCGCTTTCAGCGTGGCATCGACATTCGTGGCCTTCGAATCGTTGAAGCAAGCCACACCTTCGATGCTGCCGCAGGGTTCAATGCGATGCTCGAGCGGGGCGAACGAACGCAGAGCCGAAACAATGACATCGTCGGAGACCCCCAAGGCGATTGCAGCAACCGAAGCCGCAAGCGCATTGGATGCGTTATGAAGGCCGTGGATCTTGAGCTCGTCAGCACGGCAAAGCTGATGCTCCTTACCGTCGAATGCAACAACGAGCATGCCTTCGTCGGTGATGAATGCAGCGTTGTCGGAACCGCATGCCACGCGCATGTCACCCGACATACCCGCGGACGTTCCCATAGGAACGTACTGATAGCCGCGCTCGGGCGTCGTCACAGCCTTGATCTGGCGCACCTTTGCGCGAACAACGTCGTTCGACGCATCAAGCACGGCAACGCTTCCAGGGACCTTGCCCAAGTTCTCAAGAACCTTGAACTTGGCATCGCGGTAAGCTTCAAAGGTCTTATGCCAATGAACGTGATCGGGGGTGATGTTCAGGCAAACAGCAACATTCGGCGCGAAATCATGCGTGGAAGCCAACTGATACGAAGACACCTCGGCAACGTACACGTCGGTATTGCCCTCGGAAACCGCCTTCAGGCAGACATCACCGATGTTGCCCACGGCCTTGGCATACATACCGGCGCTGGAAAGAAGAGACGCACAGCACGACGTGGTGGTGGTTTTGCCATTCGTTCCGGTGATGGCAACCCATACCGACGAATCGGCGCTTTCGCGCCACGCGAACTCAACCTCGCTTACCACTTCTGCGGAATGCGCCTGAGCATCTTGATAGAGCTGAGCCCAATACGGAATGCCAGGGCTGGCGATGCACAAGTCGAAACGACCGCCCGCCTGTTTCGCAAGCATGGGAACGGCTGCATCGTCGAACTCGCAGACGCACGGATCGGCGCACGACGCCGAAGCCGAAAGCTCTTCGACGAACGCGCGGGCATCGTCGTTGGCCGAACCCGCTGCGACATACAGCGCATCAACGCGCGTGCCAAGAAGCGCAGCGCAATATTGCGCTGCAACCCTTCCCGATTTCCCAAGACCCAAAACAAGCACGCGCCCCAATGATTGCGGAGCGCGTTTCCTGCCAGGAATGAATTCCGTCGACGAAGCCATCGAACCCTCTTCCGTGATGCGTTTGAAGTGCGTTAGTTTACGGTGCATTCACCCTACACGATAGTGCGTCTAAATGGCGTTGATCATGGAGTTAGCAAAATAAATCGAGAAGCCCACCGCAGCGAAAGCGCCCGAGACGATCCAGAAACGAATAACGACCTTCGTCTCGCTCCAGCCCTTCTTCTCGAAATGATGATGAAGCGGCGCCATGAGGAACACGCGCTTCTTCGTTTTCTTGTAGTAGAACACCTGGATCATAACCGAAAGCGCCTCGACGACGAACAGGCCGCCGATGACGATGACGATGAACTCGGACTTAGTGAGGACGGCCAAACAGCCAAGCGCCATTCCCAAAGCAAGCGAGCCGGTGTCGCCCATGAAAATGTCGGCCGGGTACGAGTTGAACCAGAGAAAACCGATGCATGCGCCAGCGATAGCCGCAGCGAGAACGGCGGGCTCCAAAAGGTCGGAGCGATACGCGATAGCGGCCATGACCACCATAACGACAAGAACCGTTCCTGCAGCCAAGCCGTCAAGACCGTCAGTGAGGTTGACCGCATTGCACAGACCGACAAGCAAGATGTTCACCAAAACAAGGTAGACCCAGGGAATGTCGAGGCCGCCGAAGATCGGCAGATGCGTAGTAAGGAAACCAAGGTCGATAACGCAAGCGAGCGGGATCTCGACCGTGGGCTCGATACCGATGTAATTAACCGCGAACAGGCAGAAAACCGTTGCGACGACGAACTGGGCGACGAGCTTCTGCTTAGGGGTCAGACCCAACGAACGGCCATGCAGGATGGACGAGCTGTCGTCAACCAAGCCGATGAAACCGGTGATGACGACGGCGCCCACCAGCACGATCGCCTCGGGGGTGATGTCGGCCACGAACAGCATGGTAAGAACCACTGCAATGAGCATGACCACGCCACCCATGGTGGGCGTCCCCTGCTTCACCAAATGCGTTTGCGGACCGTCGTCGCGCACTTGCTGACCAAGATGCTCCTTACGCAGGAACTTGATCCACGCGGGCATGAGGACAAGAGTGAGCGCCATGGCGACGAAGACGCCAAGGAACAAAAGAAACGTAGGATATTGAGAAACAAAAAGGGAGAACATGCTAGCCGACCAGTCCCTTCACAATGCGGCTGAATTCCATGAAATTAGAGGCTTTGACCAAGACGGCATCGCCCGGGTTCGCATGCGGCGCGACATACGCCAGCGCGGCTTCTATATCGTCGACATGGACGATCTTGTCTGCCGACATCCCCGCAGCTTTGGCGCCGGCGGCGATGTCAACGGAAAGATCGCCGACGCACACCAGCAAATCAAGCGAACAATGCGCCGCATACGAGCCAACGCGGGCATGGCATTCCGGAGCGAACGAGCCAAGCTCGCCCATGTCGCCAAGAACAGCGATGCGCTTCCCCGAAACGTCCATGGCCGAAAACGTCGAGAGTGACGCGCGCATGGAATCGGGGTTCGCGTTGTACGAATCGTCGACGACGGTGATGCCGGCCGGAACGGTAAGGCGCAGCTCGGCAACTTTTTCCTTGCCATAATCAGACGGCACTTCAAGAACATGCTTGCTTGAGCTGAGGATATCCTGCCTACCAGGTTCGGGCTTGGCTTGACCAAGCGCCAAAGCGCAATCGGCAAGCGACATTCCGCTTGCATAACCCACGGCGGCAGCTGCGCATGCGTTCGAGACGTTATGCGCACCACGCAGCGCCAGCGTGCAGGGAACGATTTCGAGGCCCGGCTCACCCGCCAAGCCAAGCTGTCCGAAACCCCGAGCGCACAGATTGAACGAGGCGCAGCCCTGAGGGTCGAGCTTGATGTCGGATGCCCACACCATGGGAAGGATCCGATCATCATACGAGAACGACTCAATGCGCTCGGACGCCTGCAGGGAGCCGTCGTAGCAAACCAAGCCGACATTCCTGTCGGAAAGATGCGCGCAATCGCAAACGAAACGCGCGAAATCATCCGCGATGTTCAAGAACGCAACCCCCGTATTGTCGGGAAGCGATGCGAACAGCTCGGACTTGGCACGCGCGATGTTCTCGCGGCTGCCCAAGAGCTCGATATGGCTTTCGCCCACGTTGGTAAGCAGACCCCAGGTTGGTTTCACGAACGAGCAGAGCGCATCAAGCTGATGCAGCCCGCGCATGCCCATCTCGACGACGACCGAAGTTGTATCGGGCTCGGCGGAAAGAAGCGTTTTGGGAACGCCTATCTCGTTGTTCTGGTTTCCCTGAGTGGCCACGACGGAACCGTGAACGGAGAGAACGTCACGAACGAGATTCTTGGTAGTGGTTTTTCCCGTTGAGCCCGACAGGCCGATCACGCGACCATTGAGCTTCCCTCGCCAATAAGCGGCAAGGTCCTCGATGGCTTTGTACGTGTTCGAAACCGAAATAATAGCCAAACCCGAATCGCGGGCGGCATCCATGGCGGCCTCATCAACGCCGCCCATGACAAGAGCGCAGACAGCACCCTTGCTGAATGCTTGTGCGACGAACACGCGCCCATCGACGCGCTCGCCCGGAAGGGCGAGATAGATGCAGCCCTCGGAAACCTCGCGCGAGTCCCATACCAGACCTGTCGCGACGACGTCTTCGGAAGCAGGCTCGATAACGTACGAGCCATGAGTTGACTTGAAGATTTCCTTGATGCTCAAGCGCATGACGAATTACTCCTTGTGGGCGCCTGTTTATTCGCCGAATGCCCGTTCAAGCTCTTCCGCAGCAACGACACGGTCGTCAAAAGAGAGGACCTTGTCGCCGACGAGCTGATAATCCTCGTGGCCCTTGCCGGCAATAAGGATGGAATCGCCAGGCTGTGCGTGCTTCATGGCGGCGGCGATCGCCAAACGGCGGTCGGGCTCGATCTCAAAATGATCGGTGCCCTCGCCCATCCCCGAAACGATGTCGTTGATGATGGCCAGCGGATCTTCAGTACGCGGGTTGTCAGACGTGACAACTGCGTAATCGGCACCAAGCGCGATGCGGCCCATGATGGAGCGCTTCGTTGCATCGCGGTCGCCGCCGCAGCCGAAGACCACGATAGTGCGGCCCTTCGTGATGTTCTGAATGGACGCCATGGCCTTCTGCAGGGCATCGGGCGTGTGCGCGTAGTCGACGAACACGGAAACGCCGCCGTTATGGTCAGCAGAAACTCGCTCAAGACGGCCCGGAACCTGCGGAGCCTCCTCGAGCGCGGCGATGATGCCGGCCTGCGAGAAGCCCAGCTGCATGCCGATGGCGAACGCAGTCATGACGTTGGAGACGTTGAAGCGGCCAACCAGCGGGTAATCGAACTTCACGCGTGAGCCGCGCACATCAAGCTCGACCGACGTATGCGTAGGCTCATAATCGACGTTGACAGGATGGATCTGCGCCGTTTGGTCCCAACCGACGGAAATGACGTTCTCGTCGGCAGCGCTGCAACGGCGAAGCAACTCCTTACCCCATTTGTCGTCGATGCTGACAACGCGCTTGGCGGGATAGTCCTTCGAGAACAAGCGGGCCTTGGCTTCGAAATAAGCTTCGAAAGTATGATGGTAATCGAGATGATCCTGCGTCAGGTTGGTGAACGCAGTGACAGCGAACGTGGTTCCCCACGTTCGCAGCAAGTCAAGCGCGTGGCTTGAAACTTCCATGGCAACCGTGTCGACGTGCGCATCGCGCATCTTCGCGAACGTCGCCTGAAGGTCGGGAGACTCCGGCGTAGTGTGCTCGGCGTGCTCTTTCTTGCCGTCGACAACGATGCCGACGGTGCCGATGACGCCCGTGCGCTTGCCGCAGCGTTTAGCGATATGCTCGACCAGATACGTCGTGGTGGTTTTGCCGTTGGTACCCGTGATGCCCACCAAGCTGAAGGCCTGAGAGGGGTTGTCGTAATAGTTGGCTGCGACTTGTGCCATAGCCTTGCGCGTATCGGAAACGACTACCTCGGTGACATCGGTGGCATCGGCAAGGTAGACCTTGCGCTCGCACACAATGACCTTCGCACCGTGATCGATGGCATCTTGGGCGAACGAATGCCCGTCGCTTTTCAAGCCGACGATGCAGAAAAACGCATTGCCAGGCTGCACCTTGTCGGAGCGGTACGCAATGCCCGTTACTTCATCGTCAGGATTCCCAAGAACCGTGCAATCGATACCGCCGAACAGCTGGGCGACCGTTTTCGCCATGTAGATGCACCTCACTAAGATGTTGTGCCTCAAGGGGCGCTGAGCTGCGCAAACCTTGCGACCGCGTCCTACTGCACTGGCAATAGGACGTTCGTTTTCGCGTTTCGTCACTCCGTCGAGTATGACGTGATGGAATACCTATCGACGGCATACGACATTATATCCTGAAAAATCGGGGTGACTTCGTTATCGCCAATGACTTCATTTGCACCCACATAACAGACAAGTTTGCTGTCGGAGTTGGCGATGTAGCCGCAGAATGCGAGGTTGTAAGTATTGTACTTGTAGCCACCGTTCTCCTCGTCATACACCTCGGCGGTCGAGGTCTTGCCGGCAACATCGTATCCCTCGATGCCGGCCATAACACCCGTGCCCGATTCGACTACGGTCTGCAACATGCTGGTCATCTTGGGAATGACCTCGGTGTTCTCCACCACTTTCGACTGCTCGTACTGAGGGGTCTCACCGGTTTCCGGATACTTGATCACGAAATGCGGCACGCATTCGTAACCGTCGTTGACCAGTGCGCCGTAGAAACGGGCGATCTGCAAGGGCGTCACGGAAATGCCCTGACCGAACGAGACGTTGTAGCCAACGACGCGCGACCAGCTGCTGAAGTCGACCATGTAACCCAGCTGCTCGCCCGGGAAGTCAACGCCCGTCAATTCATGCAGCTTATATTTGACGATGCGATCGTACAGCCTGTCGAAGCCCATGTTCTCAACCGCCAGCGAGATGCCGACGTTCGAGGAGTACTGCATGATCTGACGAAGCGAATACGTGGTGTCCGCGCGCTCGTGCGCATCGGAGATCTGATAACCGTCAGCCGTGATGACTGAGGGGCAGAAGAGCGTGTCCTCGACATCCATCGATCCCTCTTCAAGAACCGACATGGCCGAAACAGTCTTGAACACCGAACCTGGCTCAAGGAGGCTGGAAATGGCCTTCACTTCCATCGAGCCCTCTTTGACCTCGGTGCGGTCAGCGGGGTTGAAATACGGATACGATGCGCAGGCATAGATCTCACCCGTGCCTCCATCGACGACAAGCGCGGTGCCGCCCTTGACGCCCATGCGCTCAAGACGATCCTTCAGCGCGGCCTCGGCGGTCTGCTGAAGCTCGATGTCAACGGAAATGACGATGTCCTTGCCATCCACAGCCGCCGTCGACTCGTGAACACCGCCAGGGATGGGGGTGCCGTCGGCGCCTAGCTCGGCTTCGTAGTAACCGGCGGTGCCGGATAGCGTTTCGTTGTACCAATATTCAAGGCCCGAGATGCCCACGTAGTACTCGCGGTTGGCCGCCTGATCGACTTCAACGTTGGTTGCACCCACAAGCTGGCCGCCCACTTCGCCATACGGGTATTCGCGGCGGGTGTCCGACAGGAAGTAAATGCCGTCAAGGCCTTCTTTCTTCAACTCGGCGGCCTTGTCCTTATCCACCTTGCGCTTCACGTACGAGAACGTGGACTTCTCGGCAGAAAGTTTATCGACATAGTCTTTGTAGGTGCCGCCCAAGTACTTGGCGATGACCGCAGCTTCTACGGTGGGGTCGGTGACCTCGGAGGGGTTGCAATAGACCGTGGTACAGTCAACCGAAACCGCAAGGATCTTGCCGTTTCGGTCGTAGATGGTGCCACGCCTGGGCTCCACCGTCAGACCGACGGTGTGCGATGCCTGCGCGTTCTGGGAGTACTCCTTCTGAACCACGACGTCCAGATAGAAAAGTCGCGCGAACATGGCAAACGCGAACACCAGCATCAATAATAGAACGATGGCAGGGCGGTTCGAGTTCCGTACAGCGAAGCGCGTGGTGTGATTGCCGGCGGCAGCACGCGACGAAGAAGACCGCCTGCGGCGATCGGTGCGGTTGCCTTTTTCAGTCATGGTTTAACCCTGGATCTCGGCGGCGTTCTTGATGCTACCCGAAAGGGAAAGAGCGCCTTGGGCATCGGTTGCGACGACGTCTTTCTGCAAGACGATGGTACCGACCTCGTACGGTGCTGACATGCCGATCTTCTCAGCATGGGCCTTGATCGTCGCGGTGCTTGACAGCGCCGAGTTCTGAACCTCGAGCGTGGTCGAATCGGATTTCATGGTACTCATCGACGACTCAATGCTCCTGGTGTCGCCAAGAACCGAGCTTGTTGCCGTTTTGAGCGTGATGGTGGCAAAGCACGTAAGGGCGATCACGACCATGACGCCGATGACGAGCCTGAACACCAGCGAACCGGTAACGGGCTTTGCCTCGGTTTTAGAATGCTCGCGCTTGCCGGGAACGACGCGCACGTCAGGACGGGCGGATCGCTCTGGCTGTTGCATAGGATATGCGTCGAAACGATATGCTGCTTGCGCCATGTCCGCCTCCTTAGTGTGATTGAGCTGCGTTTGTGCGTGCGGCGTTCGGCTTGGTTGTTCTTATTCGTTTGAAGCCAAGCCGCAAAAGGCGGCTACAGCTTTTGCGCGACGCGCAGTTTCGCACTGCGTGCGCGGGGGTTTCGCTCGATCTCCTCGGCAGTGGGGACAATCGGCTTGCGGGTCACGACGTCGAGTATCGGCTTTTTACCGCACATGCAAACGGGCAGGTCCGGCGGACACGTGCACCTATCTGCGAAATGGGCGAACGTCTCTTTGACGATGCGGTCCTCGAGCGAGTGGTAAGAGATCACCAGCACCCTTCCGCCCGGATTCAGCCAGCGCACCGCTGCGTCAAGACCACTGCGCAGCACGGTGAGCTCCGAGTTGACTTCTATCCTGAGCGCTTGGAAAGTGCGCTTCGCCGGATGACCGCCGCGACGCCTTGCCGATGCAGGAATCGCCGCCTTGATGATGTCGACCAACTGGAAGCTGGTCTCGATTTCCCCGTGCTCACGCTCGCGAACGATGAATTCCGCGATGCGCGACGCCCACTTTTCATCCGAGTTAGCGCGAATGATCCGAGTGAGATCTGCTGCGTTATAGGTGTTGACGATCTCTTTTGCGGTTAAAGTTTGTTTGCCCGGGTTCATCCGCATATCAAGAGGGCCATCTTCCTTAAAGGAGAAGCCACGGGACGGTAAATCAATCTGCGGCGAGGAAACACCCAGGTCGAAAAGAACCACATCGACCCCGGGCACCTCTGCCTCGACGAGAAGCTCGTCCATATCCCCGAAGTTGCCGCGCAGAAGCTTGATCTCTGGCCGTTGCTCGGCTGGAATCGCTTCGAGCTTGGCCTCGGCCGCAGCCAGCGCCATCTCGTCCTGGTCGATTCCAAGCAAGACCCCGTCAGGCCCCAGAAGCTTGGCGAATTCGGAGGAATGCCCTGCACCGCCGAGTGTCGCGTCCACGAACGTATGCTGTGTTTGGAGTTTGGATTGTTCGAGGCACTCGGCGAGCAGAACCGGTATATGCCGATATTCGTTTGTCATCACGCGCACGCCCTACGAAACCTGGACCATTTCGCCAAGATCGATCTCGGCATCCATGTCGTCGTAACGCTTTGCGTCCCACACTTCGAAGTAACCCGTGTTGCCCACAATGACCACATCCTTGTCGATTCCCACCGCTTCGCGCTGATCCGCTGCGATCATGACGCGACCGGCGGAGTCCACCTGCACGTCACGGGCACGGCTTTTCAGCTTGCGGCGAAGACCGACGTGCTTCGCGTTGTTCGAGCGGTAACCCCCGAAGGAGTCGACGAACAGCTGGTTGACCCACTGTTCGAACTGGCCGTCGTCAAACACGTAGATGCACTCGTCTTGAAGGCTGCGCGTTACCACAAGCTCGTCAGAAAGCAGTTTGCGAAACTTCGCCGGCAGGGACATACGGCCTTTGGCATCGATTTTGAAGCGAAACTCGCCGTTCAGATCAACGGTGTGCTTCCCTTCTTCCATGTCCTAACCGCCCTTTCGGCGACGCGCCTTGCGGGCGCACTCGTTCACTGTCATCTAACGTGTTTGCATTCTATGACAATCTATCCCACTTTGCAACACAGTAAAACACAACGACCCCCGCCCCACCACAAGTGACTCACAGGGAAACCACAATGCCGATATTGCATTTACGCAGGTCAAATAGATATAAATGGGAATCAGTCCAGCAAAATAACCCGAATGAAGCCCAGCCGAAGGGCATCATTCAAGCAGTAGATTTTTGTTCCACATCCCCCACTTCGCTACACCGCCGCTTCAAAACCCCATGTCAGACGCGTGGGAGGAAGTGGGTGGCGAAATAGGTGAAAGAGTGGGAGGAAAAGTGGAGGAAAGTGGGATTGCGACTACGCGCAAGGGAACATAGGGGGCCGCGAGGGTACGCCGATGAGGGGACGCCGAACAAAACACGAGGACGCGCCGATGAATATGTCAGGAAGCACCATCACTGCATGAGGATCGACGGCAAAGCTAGGCGCGCAGATGCGCCGACAGACGCACCGGAACACGCAGTCGTCGCATAGAGGCCAACGGCAAAGCTAGGCGCGCGGATGCGCCGACAGATATTCCTCGCGGATATGGGATCTGTCGACGTGGGTGTAAACCTGCGTTGTAGAGATATCGGAATGTCCAAGGATCTCTTGGATAACGCGAAGATCGGCGCCGCCCTCCAGCATGTGCGTTGCAAAGGAATGGCGAAGCGTATGAGGGTGAAGGTTCTTCACACCGACCGAAACGCCGGCATTCGCCACCAGCGTATGCACGCTCTGACGCGTCAGCCGGCCGCCGCGTGCATTCAGAAAAACGGCCGACGTCGGCTTGGCATACGGCTTCGCCAGCTGCGGGCGCCCGATTTCAAGATAGTCCGCCAAGGCGTTGGCAGCGCTACCCGATATCGGGGAAACGCGCTCTTTCCCGCCCTTGCCCTTAATACGAAGGATCCCCTGATCAAGAAGGCAGCTGGACAAATCGAGCCCCGTGCACTCGCTCACGCGCAATCCGCATCCATACAGCATCTCCAAGATCGCACGATTACGCAGATCGGTTGGGGTATCACGCGGGAGCCCGTCAAGCAGGGCGTTCATCGTAGCGATAGAGAGCACATCAGGAAGCTTTTCGGCGGGTTTGGGGAGTTTCACCGATTCGGTCGGGTTCTTAGTAGAGTAACCCTCGCGCACGCAAAAGCGATACAAACCTTTCAATGCCGAGATGCGCCGGTCGATACTTGATGGCGCGTAACCCCTGTCTCGCAGATCCGCTTCATAACCAATAATGTCGTCGCGGGTCACCTTGGTGGCGTCGTCGGCCCCCAGGACATCAAGGAATGCGGCGAAATCGTTTAAGTCGGTCGCATAAGCCGCTACGGTGTTGCCACTCGCCGATCGCTCGATGCGCAAGAAGGCAAGGTATTCATTAGTAAGAGACTCAATCGAAAAGGGTCCGGCGCCCTGCCCCAAACCGACGCCCGCGCTCCCTTCGATTATGTCTTTCCTTGTCGTCATGCGGCTAGTTTAGCATCCGATTCCCCACCGATCGAGAAGCGCTGTTAATGGTTTGTTACAGGGGCGACGCTTCCCCCGCCAGCGAACTCCCAACGCAGTAAGATCTTTCAGGCAACGCCAAAACGGCTTTCGCCGCGACGAATGTCACGACACACCGCTACGGCTTGCCGCAGGATAATCCATCGGCAAGTTCAGCGGAGGCACATATGGCTAAGCATATTTTCGTTACCGGCGGCGTTGTCTCATCCCTCGGCAAGGGCATCACGGCAGCGTCCCTCGGACATCTTCTTAAAGCACGCGGTTACAAAGTAACCATGCAGAAGATGGACCCTTATCTGAACGTCGATCCCGGCACCATGTCGCCTTTCCAGCACGGCGAGGTCTTCGTCACGGACGACGGCCACGAGGGCGACCTTGACCTTGGCCATTACGAGCGCTTCATCGACGAGAACCTCTCGCGCGAATCGAACTTCACCCAAGGCTCCATTTACAAAACGCTTATCGCACGCGAGCGCCGCGGCGACTTCCTGGGCGGAACCGTTCAAGTCATCCCTCACGTCACCGAGGCTATTAAGGAGCGAATCCGCCGCGCGGCAGAACAGTCGGGCGCCGATATCGTCATCTCGGAGATCGGCGGCACCGTTGGCGACATCGAAGGCCAGCCCTTCATCGAGGCGGCGCGCCAGTTCAAAAAGGAACGTCCTGCAGGTGACGTGATTTTCGTGCATGTAACCCTTGTCCCCTACATCGCCGCAGCTCATGAGGTTAAGACCAAGCCGACGCAGCACTCGGTCAAGGAGCTTCGCTCGATGGGCGTCCAGCCCGACTTCATTGTCTGCCGCTCCGACCACGAGATCTCCGACGGCGTGCGCGAGAAGATCGCCCAATTCTGCGACGTAGCTCCGCGCGAGGTTCTGGCATGCGAGGACAGCCCTTCCATATATCAAGTGCCGCTTAACCTTCACGATCAGCGCTTCGACGCCATGGTCTGCGAGAAGCTGAACCTTGGCGTGCGCGACATCGACCTGCGGCCGATGGAGGCTTTCGTCGAAGCCGAAGCCAACTGCCAAACCCCCTGCGACATCGCCGTGGTCGGCAAGTACGTCAGCCTCCCCGACGCGTACCTTTCCGTGGTCGAGGCGCTTCACCATGCGGGCGTCGGACAGTGCTGCAAGGTCAACATTCACCTTATCGATGGCGAGGAGATCAACAACGACAACGCCGCCGAAAAGCTTGGCGGTTTCGACGGCATCCTCATTCCCGGAGGATTCGGCGTGCGCGCGTTCGAGGGCAAGATAGCCGCCGCGAAATACGCCCGCGAGAACAACGTGCCGTTCCTGGGCATTTGCCTGGGCCTTCAAGCGGCAGTATGCGAATTCGCCCGCGATGTTTGCGACATGCCGGGCGCCACGTCGGCCGAGTTCGACGACAAGGCCGAGTTCCCCGTGGTCGACCTGATGCCCGAGCAGGAAGATGTCGAGGACAAAGGCGGCACCATGCGCCTTGGCGCATACCCCTGCAAGGTTGCCGATGGGACGCTTGCGCACAAGGTGTACGGCGAGGATCTGATCTACGAACGCCATCGTCACCGCTACGAAGTCAACAACATGTTCCGTGAGCGCCTTATCGAAGGCGGCCTGGTGGTTTCGGGGACGTCGCCGGATGGCCGCTTGGTCGAGATGATCGAGGTGCCCGACCACCCCTACTTCATCGCCAGCCAGGGTCACCCCGAATTCAAGAGCCGCCCAACCCGCCCGCATCCCCTGTTCGCGGGGCTGGTCGGCGCCGCGCTCGATCGTCGAGCCGAACAAGAATAGCCACTGGTTGCGGCCGCTCGTTCGAGCGGCCGCAATAGCAAGCAGGCACGAACCGCGCCTCTCAAAAAAAGCGCGGAACGATACCCTGCCGCCAGACCGCTCGATGCACAGGTTTTCCCGTTTTGCGAAGTCGACATCAATCAGATGCAGCGAAGCGCCCCCGTCGACGATGAATCTAAATGAGAATCCCCTGTTCAGTAGGGTGCCTCCCGTTTCTCGAACACCGGGAAACGGGAGGCACCCCCTTCAATCCCGCCGCTAATCGCGCAAAACCGTCAAATTTGTGCACATAGGAGCAAAATCAATGCGAAACCGCACCGAGAAGCAACCGAAACCGCACCACCTGGACAGAAAGCCCGCACCTGAAACCCACATGTCGAGCATCCTTGCAGTGACGGCTCAAATCAAGGAAAGAACAGAGTGCGAAGGGCGCTAGCTGAGCTATAATTGCGGGAATCATCACACAACGCACCTATCCAACAAGATGCCGTTAATAAACGTTGCTGCTCGGCGTCTTGTGTTTCGTGCATCCTAGAACTAAAACGCGTCTTGACGAAAGGGTTGCCGCATGAAAATCGGTTTCGACAACGACAAGTACATCCAGCTGCAGGCTGCACGCATCCGAGAACGCATCGAGCAGTTCGGCGGCAAGCTCTACTTGGAGTTCGGCGGCAAGCTGTTCGACGACTTCCACGCATCGCGCGTCCTGCCCGGATTCGAGCCCGACACCAAACTGCGCATGCTGCAGTCGCTTATCGACGATGTCGAGATCATCCTCACCATTAATGCCAACGACATCGAGCGTTCTAAGATCCGCGGCGATCTTGGCATCACCTACGATGACGACCTGCTGCGCCTTATGGACGCGTTCAACGAACTGGGCTTCTACGTTGGCAGCGTCGTCATAACCCAATACCGCAACCAGCCCGGCGCCGACGCGTTCCGTGCACGCCTTGATTCTCTGGGCGTGAAGTGCTATCTGCACTACCCCATCGAAGGCTATCCCTACGACATCGACCGCATCGTCAGCGACGACGGCTATGGCAAAAACGAATACGTCGAAACCACCCGTCCGCTGGTGGTCGTCACCGCACCAGGCCCTGGTTCGGGCAAGATGGCAACCTGCCTCTCGCAGCTGTTCCAGGAACTAAAACGCGGCGTAAGCGCCGGCTATGCCAAGTTCGAGACGTTCCCCATCTGGAACCTTCCGCTTGAACATCCGGTAAACGTCGCTTACGAGGCTGCAACGGTCGACCTTGACGACGCGAACGCCATCGACCCCTTCCATCTTGAGGCCTACGGCGAGACCACGGTCAATTACAACCGCGACATCGAGATCTTCCCTGTTTTGAAAACCATGATGGAAAAGATCCTCGGTGAGAGCCCCTACAAATCCCCTACCGACATGGGCGTCAACATGGCAGGCTACGCCATCAGCGACGACGAGGCATGTCGCGAGGCTTCCAAGCATGAAATCGTGCGCCGTTACTTCAAAGCGCGCGAGGACTTCCGTCGTTCCGGCGGCAACGAGGTCGAGGTCGAGCGCCTCGCTCGTCTCATGACCCGCGTCGGCGTCACCGAGAACTACTCCCCTGCGCATCTTGCCGCACTGAAAAAGGCCGAAGAATCGGGTTCGCCCGCAGGCGCCATCGTGCTTCCCGACGGAAAGGTCATGACCGGCAAGACCTCCACGCTTCTGGGCGCCGCATCCAGTGTCCTTTTGAACGCGATCAAATACCAAGCAGGCATCGACGACCACGAGTACGTCATCTCCGACGAAGCGCTGAAGCCCATCTGCCGTCTGCGCACCGAGCGGCTTGGGCACACCAACCCGCATCTTCATCCGGGCGAAATGCTCATCGCGCTTTCCACCACGTCACAGACCAGCCCGCTGGCCGCGCGCGTTCTTGAGCACATGGGCGAGCTGAAGGGCTGCGACGCCTACTTCAGCGTGATCTTGTCTGAAGAGGACGAGCGTCTGTACAAGTCTCTGGGCATCAACGTGTGCTGCGAGCCGAAGTACGAGATCCACCGCTTCTACCACGACTAAGCCAACGTCACGCTACATTAGGCTATGGGGGTCGATGATGACGGACAATCGCTTTTCGCGAACCGCACTGGTGCTTGGGCCAAACGCAATGGACGCGCTCGCCCAGGCACGTGTGGCAGTTTTCGGCATTGGAGGCGTTGGCGGGTTCGCCGTCGAGGCGCTGGTGCGCTCCGGCATTGGCGCGATTGACATCGTCGACGCCGACTCCGTCTCAAACACCAATTTGAACAGGCAGCTCATCGCTACGGAAGATACCGTTGACCATGACAAAGTCGAAGTCATGGCAGCGCGTATCGCCAGCATCAACCCCAGCTGCAAGGTCTCAGCGCGCAAAGTGTTCTATCTTCCCTCAACCTGCGACGAGTTCGATTTCAACGATTACGATTACGTGGTCGACGCAGTCGACACCGTGACAGCAAAGCTTCAGCTTATCAAGGAAGCTGGCGACCACAACACGCCTATCATTTCCTGCATGGGAACAGGCAACAAGCTTGACCCCACGAAACTGCAGGTCGCGAACATCGAAGACACCACCGTCTGCCCCCTTGCGAAAGTAATTCGCAAAGAAAGCCGCAAGCGCGGGCTGGGCAGCTTCAAGGTGGTGTTCTCGACCGAGGAAGCGCGCACCCCCATCGTCGACCCGAACGACTCCAATCCCGAACAGCCGCCCGAAGGCAGGCGCTCGATCCCCGGATCGTTCGCGCCCGTCCCGGCAACAGCAGGACTGATCATCGCCGCTGAAGTCATTAGGGACATCACGGACGTCTAAGCGCCTGATCGTCCGAACACGGGCATGAACGACGCCTCAAGGCCAACGCGCGCAACGGGCGCAGCAGAAGCAGGCACACCCGCGCACTCGACAACGCACCCAGCACTCCCAACCCGTAACGAAAAGCCCCGCCCATCCGACCGTCATTCACGATCGAACAAGTGGGGCTTCTTTCGTCGGTTCAAACCGCTTAAGCTCTAAGCAACCTGCGTCTTAGGAGCAAGCTTGGCGGCGGATTCGCCAAAGAACACCTCATACCAGCACAGGAAGCAGTAGATGTTCCAGATGCGCATCATCTTCAACTTGGAGCGGCCCTCCTGCGTGCTGAAATCGGCGCTACGATGATCGTCGAGCATCTTCACCAGGTAGTCCACATTGAAGAACTTCTGAGCAGCCTCACTGGTGAAAGCCTCTTTGATGCGCTCGTAATACAAGTCGGTTTGCAGCCACACGGTAAGCGGCGTGATGAACGGCTGCTTGGGCATATCGGCAACCTTCTGCGGGAAACCCAAATGAGCAGCCGCGCGACGAAGTGCGAACTTGGAATGGTCCTTGGTGACACGGCAGTTGGTAGGCAGCTGTAGGGCAACGTCGAGAACCTTCTTATCAAGGAAGGGGACGCGCAACTCAAGCGAGTGCGCCATGGACATGCGGTCGGCCTTCAAGCAGATGTCGTACGGCATGTACGAAACCATGTCAACGTATTGGGTTAGCGTGATGGCGTCGCCGTCGTTAGTGCGCTCGACTGCCTCGTTGAAGTGAGGCGTGCACCACTCCCACGGCTTGCACTTGCCCTTGAAATCCTTCAAGACATGCGGAACCTCGTCCCACATGAAGTTCATGCAAGCGCGCTGATAGCTTTTCTCGGGACCAGCCGAACCGCGCATAGCGAAATGGCGGCCATGGAACGGCGGCAGCTTCTCGGCAATGGCACCAGCTGCCCTGCGGATGGTCAGGGGAACCAGATTGAAGTACTTCGAGAACTCGTACTGGTCGTGATAGATCCAGTAGCCACCGAAAAGCTCGTCGGCGCCCTCGCCCGACTGAACGACCTTCACTTCCTTGGAAGCAAGCTCGGACACGAAGAACAGCGGGATGGCGCTGGGAGCGCCAAGAGGCTCGTCCATGTAGTACTGCTCGGTGGGGACGATGTCCAAGAACTCCTTGGCCGTAACCTTGACGTCTTTGTTAGACAGACCCGCCCATTCGGCGAACTCATGAGCGTCCTTCAACTCGTCGAGCTTGATCTTGAAACCCGCGTTCTCGGCCTTGTCGCGCTGCTCCTCGCTGCCGGTGATGTCGTAACCGACCGAGAACGTCTTCACGCCCTCGGAATGATGCTGACCCATGCAATATGCAGCCAGCGAGCTGTCGATTCCACCGGAAAGGAAGCTGCCGATCTCGACGTCGGCGATCTCATGGGCGCGCACGGACTCGTCGAAGGTGTCCTTGATGATGTCGGCCCATTCCTCGACATCCTTGGTCTTGTCGATTTTGTAAGTGATCTTGTAGAAGCAACGTTCGCGGATGTTCTCGCCCTCGATGATCATGAGGTGGCCGGGCAGAACCTTATGCACGCCCTCGAACATGGTCTGCGAGTCGTTCAGATACTCGAAACACAGGTACTGCGGCAGCATCTTCTCGTTTACTGAAGCATGGAATTTGGGGTGCGCGAAGAACGCCTTGGGTTCGGATGCGTACATGATGCGATCGCCCTGCATGTGATAGTACAGGGGTTTGATGCCGAAGATGTCGCGCGCAAGCACCAGGCGCTTGCTCTTATCGTCCCAGATGGCAATTGCGAACATGCCGCGTAGCTTCTTGAAAACGCCCACGCCCCACTCTTCGTAACCATGAACGATGGTCTCGGTGTCGCCGTTGGTATGGAACTCGTAACCAGCCTCGATCAGTTCGGCACGAAGCTCCTGAAAGTTGTAGATCTCGCCGTTGAACGTGACAGTGACGCTGCCGTCAGCATTCTGCATGGGCTGATGGCTTTGGGCGACATCGATGATGGAAAGGCGACGGAAGCCCATGGCGATGTTGTCGTTGACGAAATAGCCGTCCTCGTCGGGACCACGGTGAATGATGCGGTCGGCCATGTCCTTAACGATGCTGCGATTGATTTCGGCATCGTAATCGACGGTGGTGAAGCCAACGAATCCGCACATGAAAGCGCTCCTTCTCTTGAATAATCAACCTAACTAGTGTACTTCACGCCACCATGGCTCCGAAGCGCCTTATGCGTATAACATCAATTCATCAGGCTTGAGAAGCAGCAGGGCGAACGCTGTGGAATAATGGGCGAAACGACGACGTTCATCGGCGCATCGGCCATTAAGCCACGCGCCCACGAAGGAGGCTTGCCCTATGGCGAAAGCTACCTGCATAGACGATATCACGGCGCATCTCCAGCCCGTCATCATCGGCGGCGACATCCTTGCATACAGCTACGTACGCGAGCTGCATCGCGCCTACGGCATCACACGCTCCATCGTGCTTGCCACGCAAGACGTGAAGATGCTCTCGACCAGCAAATTCACCGACTACCGCCTAGTTGACGGCCTGTACGACAACGCCGAGACGCTCTACTTCAACCTCGAGAAGATCGCCGTTGAAACCTACGAGCGCGACGCCGACGCCATTCTTCTGGTGCTTGGTTGCGACGACGTCCATGCCCGTCTGCTCTCATCGGGCAAAGAGCGACTCGAGGCCATCGGCTACACGGTTCCCTACATCAACTTCGATCTGCTTGACTCGATCACCCAGAAGCGCCGCTTCTACGAGATCTGCGACGAGCTGAACGTTCCCTACCCCAAGACCTGGTATTTCGACTGCGCGAACGGCCCCGAAACGCTGCCTGAAGACGAATTCACCTTCCCGCTGATCGCAAAGCCCTCGAACTCGGCTCAGTTTCAAGATGCCACCATCCAGAACAAAAGGAAGATCTACGAAATCGACTCAGCCGACGAGCTGCAGCAAGTCTGGCGCTCGATCCGCACCTCCGATTACAACAACCTGCTGGTCATCCAAGACTTTGTCCCAGGCGAAGATGACGCCATCCGCACGTTGACCACCTTCTCGGATGCCGAGGGCAACTTGCGCGTGGTTTCGGGCGGTGTTGTCGCCCTGCAAGACCACGACCCCACGGCTCTTGGCAACCCGCTTGCCATTATCGGCGAGAAGGAGCAGGTCATCGTCGACAATGCCACCAAGATCCTGAAGCACATCGGCTATCGTGGCTTCGCTAACTTCGACATCAAGTTCGACAATCGAGACGGCAGCTTCCGCTTCTTCGAAGTGAACACTCGCTGCGGCCGCAACACCTACTACATGAGCCTTGGCGGCGTGAATTTCGTCACGCTCATCGTGCGCGAGTTCATTCTGGGCGAGCCCATCGAGCAAACTGAGGCGTACAACCCGTTTTTGTACTGCTGCGTGCCCGATCTGGTGTTGAAAAAGAGCATCGACAACAAAGAGCGCCTGAACCAAGCCCTTGCGCTACGTAAGGCCACGACCGACCCCTACCCCCTGCACTATTCGCCCGACTCGTTGCAGCACAACGCATGGGCGAAAGTCATGTTCGAGAACCAGATCCGCAAGTTCAAGCGTTTCTACTGGGACACCAACGGAAAACAGCTGAAATAAAGCCTGGCCCTACTGGCGCTCGCGGCGATACGCAAAGGAAACCTGCGGGCGCCCGTGGGAGGGGGACGCAACGTCGGCCAACGGGAACGCACCCGCAGCGCGCGAGGCACCGGCCAATGGGAATTGACTTTCGAAACGCATAACAACCCGCCCGCAACGAGAGAACCCCTCTACCGCTTATATGCGATAGAGGGGTTCGATGTTTCTAAGGAAGCGCCGCTTAGAACTGAAGCGCCGCCGTGAAGCCCGACCACGAAAGGGCATCGGTGTCGCGAACGACCGCACCGAACGTGGGAGCGTGAACGTACGGAACGCCACCGTAGCCAACAGCGATGCCGACATGGCCATAGCGATACAGGACGTCGCCCGGACGAGCCTCGGAGACAGGCACAATGTTCGTGGCGCAAGCCTTAAGGCTTTCCGTGTAGTGAGGAAGCGACATGCCGATCTGCAGATAGGCCCAGCGAACCAAGCCGGAGCAGTCAAATGCGTCAGGGCCCTCGGCGCCCCAGACGTACGGGCAGCCCTTCTTGGAAAGAGCGTAGCCGACAACCGCGGAATTGTCGCCCGCCGAGCCGCCGTTGTAGTACCCACCGCCACCGCCGGAGCCTCCGCCGTAATTATCGTCGCCGCCACCGTCGTAGTTGTTGTTATTATTATTGGCGGAACCAGCTGCAGCCGCTGCTGCGGCAGCCTGACGTGCGGCCTCGGCTGCTGCAGCAGCAGCCTGCTCCTGCTCGAGCAGCTGACGGGCCTCTTCGTCAAGCGAATTCATAAGGTTGGTTGCCTCTTGCACGCGCGCAGCAGCCTCGTCCTGAGCCTGCTGGGCGATTTCCGCCTGGGTGGCGTACTCTTGCTCCTGGCGGGCGTACTCGTCGTGAGCTTCCTGAAGCTGCTCGCGCAGCAACTGAGCTTCCTCCACCAGAGAAGCGTCGCTCTCGTTCAGGGTGTTCAGAAGGTCCCAATTGTTGGTGAACTCTTCGAACGAGGTGGAGCCCAAAAGGAAGTCGAGATAGCTGGACGGGCCCGAACGGTACATGTCGCGAGCACGGGTGCCAAGGCGATCCTGGATTTGAGTGATGCGGACAGAGGTCTCGTCGATCTCTTTTTGAGCATCGACCATTGCCTGCTCGGCAGCCTGGCGCTTTTCCTCTGCCTGGTAATACGTGTTGGCGGCGTTTTCAAGATCGGCCTGAAGAGAGACAAGCTGATTGCGAACCTCGTCGGCTTCAGCTTGCTTCTCGGCTGAGGTGACGGCAAATGCCTTTGCGGGATCGACCGCAACAACCACACCGAGAGCGGCTGCGGCGCCCAAGAATACGCGTCGCGAGACGAACTGCGACACTGACACAGTTTTGGTCATGAAAGAATCTCCCTCGTGTTTTTAGGGTTCGTTTGTTGGAGACGCATTCATGCTACTACAACGCAAAGCGAATGAAGGTAACAAATAGGATGCTCAAGGAGCCTCCTTTTCAAAAACGCAACTGCATCAGCCTTGCGCCAAGCAAGCATGCCTACGGTCCCCAATCGCCCGCTAAGTTAGCGAAAGCGAATCGATAGAAGGGACAAATACGGTAACTTGACCTGCAGCGTCGGTGATTGAGGTCCGCCATACGTTCTTGCATGTTCGTTCGCTCATGAAAAACCTCCGATCGAACAACCTGCTTTATTTCCGTAGCGCGTTTGAGATGCGATTGATATTCCGTTGATCCGCTGATCGATCGCACCGACGCTGAATAAAAGCCTAGCACCCGGGAGCGCAGGAGCTGTGAATTCAGGGAGCGAAAACATAACGCCAGCTCACGCAAACGGAAACCTGAAAGTTTTGCGCAGAAGCTGTGTATCGACGTTTTAGCGCCGCTTTGCGAACCTAATGAATAGCGCTTACAGCTGCTGGCTGAAGAACGTATGCGAGATCTGCTCGTAGAAGCTGGTCTTCTTGTATTTGACCAAACGAAGCGGCGTGTCGCCGCACCTGATGATAACGCGGCGAATGGGCTCGTCGAACTCGAGAGAGTCGCCGTCAATGAACAACGTGACATCGGAGTAACGCGGATCGTCGATGAGCTTGACCTCGACCACATCATGCTGCTCGGTGAGAACGGCACGCGAATTAAGGGTATGGGGTGCGATAGGGACGACGATCATGCCCCTGTGGCCGGGGGCAACCAACGGACCGCCCGCAGAAAGAGCGTAAGCGGTGGAGCCCGTTGCCGAGGCGACGATCAAACCGTCACCGCGCATACGCGCGACGTAGTTCCCTGAAACCTCGTAACCGAAGTCGACGATCTTTCCCGCTGCTCCGCGAGCGATGGAAACCTCGTTCACTGCGAAGAAGGAGCGCGGACCGGCGACTTCCTCGCCTGCTTCCCTGACCTCATCGTCGCCGTCACAGACGACATCGATACGCAGCGTGGAACGTTTCTCGATCGAGACGTCGCCCGCAAGTGCAGCGGCAACCGTCGCGATAAGCCCGTCGTCGACCTCATTGCAAAGAAAGCCAAGGTGACCGAAGTTGGCGCCAAGCACCGGCACATCCATCATCGTGGTGATGCGAGCGCTATGAAGAACCGTGCCGTCGCCGCCAAGCGTGATGGCAAGAGCGAAATCACCCTTCAAGCGTTCGTCAATATCGAAAAGCTCGCCAGCGCCGTAGGTGAATGAGCTATCAGGGAGATCCTTGACGTCAAGGAGAACCGGTTCGAGCCCGATTGCCTGAAGGTACGCAACCAACTGAAACGATGCGTCGAGCGCCTTGGGGTTGGCCTGGTTTCCGATGATGAGAACGCGCATGAGCTTGCCTTGCTTCCCGCCCGTCTGCTGGATATTCTCCGTTGTTTGAATGAATTCCCCAGATGGGACTGCAGGTTGGTTCACTATTTCCATGTCCTAGAGCGCAAGGCGGACGCCTTTGCCTCAGGGCATTGCAATTGTAACAGTATTAGGGCCGCATTCGCTTCCCGAACGCCCGCGCCCCATCACTCACCTTATAAAGGGAACACATTGAACTCCGAACCAAACACCCCAGAGATGAAAAAAGAACCCCAGGGCAAAGATATGAACAGCACACAGCTTGCGTCCGAAGGCAATGACCGGCAACGTGCGGCCGACGCTTCTGTCGCCCGCTCCACTGCTTTGATGACCGTCGCGACGCTTGGCTCTCGCGCAACAGGCCTCATTAGGACGTGGGCGATGGCCTTCGCCCTGGGCAACGGGCTTGTCACATCGGCATACCAGGTTGCAAACAACATGCCGAACGTCATCTACGAACTGGTAGCGGGCGGTCTTCTTGCGGCTGCGTTTTTGCCGGTTTACCTTTCCCAGAAGGAAAACCTCGGCGAAGAAGGCGGCAACAGGTTCGCAAACAACTTGTTGAACCTGGCCATTGTCGTTCTTGGCATCCTCTCTATCTTGGCTACGATCTTCGCTCCTCAGGTTATCGCCACCCAGACGTTCACGGTAAGCGAAACGGCCGACGTGACGGTATACGCAGTGCAATTCTTCCGTATATTCGCACTTCAGATCGTGTTCTACGGCATCGGAGGCATCCTCACTGGTCTCTTGAATGCGAACCGCGTCTATTTTCTTCCGTCCATCGCGCCCGCACTCAACAACATCATCGTCATCATCGCGATGTTCACCTATGTTCCCCTGTCAAAGGTCAACCCGCAGGGTGCCATCGTCATGCTTGCCATCTGCACGACCGCAGGCGTGGCGGCGCAGTTCCTTATCCAGATCCCTGCTCTGCTCAAACTGGGATTCCGCTGGTCCCCGAAAATCGATCTGCACGACCCGGCGCTCATCGAGTCGCTGAAGATCGCAGCTCCCACATTCGTATACGTTATCGGCACGATGGTGGCTTTCTCGTGTCGCAACGCCTTCTCGCTGCAGGCGGGCGACAACGGACCCTCGACGCTTATATACGCATGGACCTGGTACCAGCTGCCCTATGGCGTTGTGGCAGTGTCGCTTTCGCGCGCCCTGTTCACGGAGATGAGCGAAGCCGTTGCCAAACGCGATTGGACCACGTTGCGCCACCACGTGACAAGCGGAATCTCCAACACGCTACTTTTGATCATTCCCATGACGGGCATCATGTGCGCCCTATCCGTACCGCTGATGATGCTGTTCCGCGCTGGTTCGTTCTCGGCTGAAGACGTAAGCTACGTCGCTTCGATCCTTTCTCTTTGGGTGATCAGCCTACCGGGCTACTCCATCATGATGCTGCTGTACAACGTGTTCGCTAGCATCAGGAAGTTCCTGTGGTTCGCTATCGTGAGCACCATCATGGTCGTTGTGCAGTGCCTGCTGTACTCCTTCCTTTGCCACCCCGACGTTTTGGGTTTGGCCGGCGTGCCCATTGCCGATTTGGTCTATTACGGAACCTGCTGCATCATCCTGTGCATTCTTCTGAAGAAGCAGGTCGGCTCACTCCATCTTGGAAAGATCGCCTCAAGCGCCACTCGCGTGCTCGTCGCTACCATCATCGGCTCCGCTGCAGTCTACGTCCTTTACCAAATCATCCCAGGCGGCGCGAACATCCTGTCCGCAGTCGTCGACCTTGTCGTATGCGGACTGGTTGGCTTAGCGGTGATCTTCGGCCTGTGCGCGATCTTCCGCGTGCCCGAGATGGATGTAGTGAAATCGTTTGCAAGCCGTTTTACGGGCAAATTGCATCGCTAACAGCAAAACCCGCAGCAGCAATCAGCAATAGGGCCTTCCTACGCCAACGGGAAGGCCCTTATCATGTTCGGAAGAGATAGCGCTGAGAAGGCCTTGGACAGTCAAGTGCGGCATCCACACAAGGATCCCGTATCCCTCGTCTTATGGAAACTAAATCGGACGCCTATGATCAGGCTCCACGGAGATAAGCACCGGACCGTCCTTCGTGACTGCGATGGTTTTCTCGAAATGGGCCGAAGGAAGCCCATCTCGCGTGCAAGCAAGCCAGCCGTCGGGCATCATCTTCACACGAGGCGACCCCATGGTGATCATCGGCTCGATGGCAAGGACCATACCAGGCACCAATTTCAATCCCGAACCCCTGCGGCCGAAATTGGGAATGCCAGGTTCTTCGTGCATATCGCGACCGATTCCGTGTCCTTCGAAATCGCGGACCACACCGAATCCCTCACGCTTGGCAACAGCTGAAACAGCATGACCGATATCACCCAAATGGCCCCCTGTGCGCGCTGCATCGATTCCAGCCCACATGCACTCCTCGGTGGCGTCAAGCAGACGCCTTGCAGCAAGAGAGACCTCGCCCACCGCGAACGTCCATGCATTGTCCCCCGCCCAACCGTCAACGGTAGCACCGACATCGATGGAGATGATATCGCCCTTGCGAAGAACGGTGTTTTTAGAAGGAATGCCATGAACGATTTGCTCGTTCACCGATGCGCAAATGCTTGCCGGGTATCCGTAGTAGCCTTTGAATGTGGGCTTACCGCCATGAGAGCGAATGAACTCCTCGGCGAAATCATCAAGCTCTTTCGTGGTGACGCCCGGTTTGCAAAGCTCACCGATTCCTCGAAGAACTGCCGCTGAAACGAGTCCAGCATGCTTCATAGCCTCGATTTCGCCATCGCTTTTCAAAATGACGCCGCGTACACGACCCCTCATAGGTCAACCTCCAAAACAAAAAAGGGAGCCCGAAGGCTCCCTTCTCACATTACCAGTGTGATTCTAACTACTACGCCTCAGAAACGGCAGTAGTGTAGTTCTTCGTAACAGAAGAATCAACCACGATACCCGGGCTCATGGTAGACGCAACAGTGATGTTCTTCACGTAACGGCCCTTAGAGCTTGCGGGCTTCATGCGGAGAATCTCGTCGTAAACAGCACCATAGTTCTCAGCGAGCTGCTCAGCGGTGAAGCTGGACTTGCCGAGGATAACGTGGCAGATGCCGTAACGGTCGGCACGATACTCAACGCGGCCGCCCTTGAGCTCGTTGATGGCCTTAGCAACATCAGGGGTGACGGTACCGAGCTTGGGGTTCGGCATAAGGCCGCGGGGACCGAGGATCTTGCCGAGACGACCAACCTTGGCCATCTGATCGGGAGTAGCAACAGCAGCGTCGAACTCGATCTTGCCGGCCTGGATGTCCTCCATCAGCTCGGTGGTGCCGACGATGTCAGCGCCAGCCTCGCGAGCTGCGTCAGCAGCAGCGCCTTCGGCGAAGACGGCTACGCGGACGGTCTTGCCAGAGCCGTTCGGGAGAGCAACGGTGCCGCGAAGCTGCTGCTCAGCCTTACGGGTGTCGATGCCAAGGCGAAAGTGGGCTTCGACGGTCTCGTCGAATTTCGCAGAGGCGATCTCCTTCAGCATCTCGAAAGCAGCAAGAGGAGCGTACTCGTTCTCGCCGATCTTCTCGATCGCTGCGCGGTAGTTCTTGGACTTCTTAGCCATTGTGGTTCCTTTCGTGGTGAATAACGAGCGGTTAAACTCTTCCACTTACATCGATTCAATAGGAATCGGTTACTAATTACAGGTTCTTCAGGACCTCGGCGAGCTTCTTGGAAGGAACGTACTTCTTCTTCATCTCGCGACCCTCGATGCGGACACCCATGGAACGAGCGGTACCAGCGATGATCTCCATAGCGGCCTCGATGGTGTTGGCATTGAGGTCGGGCATTTTGATCTCGGCGATCTCACGGAGCTGATTAACGGTGAGGGTGCCGACGGTCTGCAGCTGAGGAATGCCAGCGCCAGACTTGATGCCGAGCTTCTCCTTGATGAGAACAGCCGCAGGAGGCGTCTTGCAAACGAAGGTAAAGGACTTATCTTCGTAGATGGTGATCTCAACAGGGATGATGGTGCCGGACTGATCTTGCGTCTGGGCGTTGAATGCCTGGCAGAACTGCATGATGTTGACGCCCTGTGCACCCAGAGCGGGGCCTACCGGAGGAGCCGGGTTGGCAGCACCAGCAGGAATCTGCAGTTTGACGAAGCCGGTGACCTTCTTAACTTTTTCGGCCATTTGTCAGAATCCTTTCGGTAATGGATAGATCTATTTATCAAGAAGCCTTCCGTGAGAAGCCCCAGTCCACGTGGGCACGCAAAGCGCTTGAATCGAAAAAACTAGAGCTTGGCAACCTGGTTGAACGAAAGCTCAACAGGGGTCTCACGACCAAAGATGCTAACGAGAACCTTGACCTTGCCAGACTCGGGTGAAACCTCGGAAACAACGCCGTCGAACTCGGCAAGCGGTCCGTTGGTAACCTTGACGCTCATGCCGACTTCGATATCGGTCGAGGTCTTGCGCGCAACGTTGACCTGCTTCGAATCGCGACCCATCATCTTATTGAACTCTTCACGGGTCAGAGCTTCAGGATTGCCGTTGCTGCCAACGAAACCGGTTACACCGGGAGTGTTACGGACAGCAGCCCAGCTACGAGCATCCAGATCCATGCGAACGAGAACGTATCCGGGATAAACCTTCCTCTCGGACTCAACTCGGCGGCCGCCTTCTTTGATTTCGGTGACAACCTCGGTCGGAATCTCGATACCGAACACGTTGTTCTCGAGACCCATGATCTCGACACGCTGCTTGATAGTTTCCTTAACTTTGTTCTCGTAACCCGAATACGTGTGGAGGACGTACCATTTCTTAGCCATGATTATGCCCCCAAACCAGAAATAGCGACAAGAACCGGGGTGATGATGACATTGTCGAGAAGGGCAACGAAGACCCCAAAGAAGAGCAGAGCTGCAACGACAACCAGGCTCCAACGCCAAACGTCCTGACGTGAAGGCCAGGTTACGCGTTTAAGCTCGGCCTTTACATCCTTCAGGAATGCAAAGCGAGACTTCTTCTTAGGTTGATCCTTAGATTCCTTCTTCGACTGGGCTTGTGCTTGCTCAGCGTTCTTAGTCGATTCGCTTTTAGCGGCCTTCTTGAAAAAGCCCTTCTTAGGCTTCTCCTCTACCGGCTCAGCGGCTTTGGCCAGTGCAGCAGCTTCATCAATCGCCTTCTGCTCTTTGCGAGCCTGGCGAGAAGCAGATGCCTTAGCGCGTTGAGATTTTGACTTATGGGCCATACAGATCCTTCGAAAAAACGAACTGCCTTTAAACGTGAAACAAGCAGCCTGATTCCAAGCTGCTACATGTTCCATAGCAACCTCGATACAAGCTGCTTATCAACAAGCTGGCAGGCCAGGAGGGA
>ERZ1034917.191-NODE-191-length-59658-cov-20.100599_pt1 | contig 59658 bp, 88 predicted proteins | sample MGYA00520605_ERZ1034917 | MGnify/ENA primary metagenome ERZ1034917 (study PRJEB33766, sample SAMN09781784) | gut metagenome | biome: gut microbiome | host: Homo sapiens | place: Madagascar | study: EMG produced TPA metagenomics assembly of the PRJNA485056 data... | reverse complement strand
GTTAAAAACACGACCCCCTCCCTATGGTTAAACAATGTCTATAGTGCGGTTAAGCTGTTTGATTTACTACATTTTCTCTCTTCACATCAACAAAATCTGTTTTCTCGCCATCAAAACGAAGTTTGCAATAAACATTCATAAAGTCAGCCGAAATGATTTCATCAATTGCTTGCTCAATAGCAGCATTTTCTTCTTTATCATCAAAAGAATCAGAATCTGCTGTGACTCGAGCAAGATATGCACACGAATTGTACCCTTTTTCCGTGTCCCACAAGAACCACTTGGAGAAGTCCTGGAACGGATTGTAGGGGTTATCGTAAGTAGTCAACATGTACTGAACCATAAGACTTCACCTCCTTAAGCGTTCAAGTATTTACTCACAGTAGAAGCAGAAATGCCGAGGCTTTCGGCAATCTGTGCGTTTGTATAACCAGAAGCAGCACGAGCTTTAATCAATGCAATCTTACTATTGCTAAGCTCGTTGTTTGCTCTAGGTGTGGCGCGTTGCCGCAAGTTATCGATGTCAGAGCTGTCCAAAATCTGGGACAGCACATTATCTGAAATAGCGCCTGCCTGAATGGCTTCCCATTCCTTATCGCTAATGGTAATGGGGTGGCGCTTAGCCCCCACCTGCTGGCGGGCGGCCACTATAGCTTGCTGGGATACCTTCTTGAGCATCTTCTTATCATTGGCAAGGTCAGGATCGGCCTCGATCTTCTCCTTGATACTGGCATTAGCGAGGACCTGTGCCTGACGTTCACGGGGTTTATTCGAGTTGGCGAGGGCCAGGGCAGACTGGAGCCGGGCAACTTCCGGCTCGTAAGCCTTCTTGGCTTCGGGGCTATACTTCAGGGTGCCGGTGGCTTTCATCTCTTTACGAGCTTCGTTTGCCAAGGACTTCAGCTTGTTTGCATATTCAGCATAAGCAAGCTCTGCCTTGGTACGGCGATAGGATACCAGGGTATAGGCGTCGTCGGTCTCGGCCATCTTGGTAGACTGCTGTGTGCGCATCTTTTGCTTAGTGATGACCTCACCAGTCTTCTTATCTACACGGCTGGTCTCATAATAGAGATCATCCGCTGTCTTGTAGGTTTTCTTACCGGTTTCCGGATCAATCACACCGCCACCCTGCCGCTTTGGAACAGAGATCTGACTCTTGGCACGGGTAATCAAAGTGGCTGCACCTTCACGATACTGGCCGTTCTCATCGTACTGGCCCTGATACTTACGCTTCAGTTCGGCAATTCCGTTATCAGATTCACTGCGCTTCCAATCCAGCTTATGCTTTTCAGCATCGATAACGACCATCGAATGCCGAACTGCACGAGCGAGTTCCTCGGTAGTGGCGCCTGCCAAAGTCATGTCCATAATCAGATTCGAGACGACGCCCATCTGCTTCTGGGTATTAGCTTTCGTCATCAGCTTCACATGATTCGGGTTGCCTTCAGGAATTTTGTATTCCAGTTTAGGATCAAAATCCTTAAGTCCCTCAAGAGCAGGCTGAGAGGCGATCTTATAGTTCTTTCCAAACGGAATAACCATGACAGTATCGCCATCAAAGTCCGCACCAGAAAGCCGTTCTGCTACCTTAGCATTGATGCCAACGGCATCTTTCGGATTGGTGCCAAGAACTCGCTTGCCTTCCGTGTTCTTGTTGTTGACTTTCAGTACAGGGATTTCAAACAAGCCGCCATGCGGATACCGAATCAAAGCAACCGTTTCACCATCGTTGTAATTCGGGGCATAGATCTCATTTTCACTGACAGAAGTAAGAGGCAAAATAACCTGATACTTCTGGCGGGGCAGTGCAGCTGCCTGCAAGGTAACAGCATTCTTATCACAGCCATCAGCAAAGTCTTCCAGCAGCTTGCGCTTCACGGTCGGATTGGTCAGGGATTTGATCTCGTCAAACTCGGCCTGCTTATCCTCAATAGCAATGCTGAGCTGACGCTTAATCAACGCAATGGGCTGCTTCGCCAAGAACTGAGACGGCAGCTTATCGGCCCATTCGCCCCAGTCACCCTCATCTGCACGCTTATTGATGAGACTCAGATGCTCCTTGCCTTTATCGTCAAGGTAATAGCTCTGGCCGCCCTTCTCCTTGATAAGAGAACCAAACGGATTATCCCGATCGATCTCGCCATCTTTGGTAGTCTTGACAGGTTTCAGAACCTTCTCCATCGGAGTACCATGTGTCTTATTTGTATTAAACCGAACGTCCACCCCGTCAGGCAAATCATCCGCGTAAACGGCCATGCCCTTCAGGTAGTGGGTTCCGTCAACAAGGATGCGAACCTGCGCATACTTGGAGTCGCCCAAATCCAGATCTTTCACCCCACGCCGAAGCTCAATAACGCCATCCTTCTGGAGGCCACCGTCTTCAGCGTAGTTGATCATCAAACGCTTAGAATCCATACTGGACGGAAACTCAAACGGCTTATGAAACGTCTCACCATCGTCGTAGGAGATCGCATAATCACCAACGGAATGGATCTTAGAGGCATCGTAAACCTCGCTGTACTGGGTCCCAGGAGGTGTCAGTACCTTCAAAGTCGTCTTCTGTGCAGGATTGGTAGCCTGCGGAATACGGCGGTTAAAGGTGTCGTAACCTTCCATCTCCAAAATATAAAGAGCCTGGTCGAATTTAGTCCGGGAAACCCCGAGCTCACGTTCTGCACCAGGCCCCACATCCAGGAAACCCTTCTCCTGTACCAGTTCGCGCAGCTTATCAGCCGTAGCCGTACTCTGCCGCATACGGGTCTCCGCATTCTCATTCAGCAAAGAACGTACCGAAGAATCATTATCAAAACCCATAATTTCAGCAATTTCATTCAGACTCTTCCCTTCTTTGCGCAAGGTCTTTGCCTGGTCTACCATCTGCATACGCTTTTGACTTTTGGCATAGGAAAGCTGAACACGGAGTTTGGTGGTCGTAGTGCCCATCTTCTCCGCAATCTCTTTCTCTGTAAATCCTTGGCCCGCATACTCATTGTACCGGCTCAGAAACGTATCTGTGCGCTGCTTCGGGTTATCGCCGGACCCCCAGGGGTATCGACCAGAGCCACGGCCAGGAGCGCCATCCATGACACTGACACCGTAGTGGATCATTACATCTTCGATCGGTGGTTTATCCTGGTACATAGCTCAACTCTCCATTTCTTTGATTTGTTCAATGACTTTATCGGCCTCGATGATCTTCTTGGTGATTGCCAGAATATCATTGGGGTCTGGCTTCTCCACGAGAATATCATCGCTCTGATAGATGCGAAGCTCTGTGTCAATATCAGACGGCTTGATACCGTACTCAAGACAGAACAACGCCGCATAGATCATCAGCTGTTCGATATGTGCCGGAACCTTGCCGGTCTTCAAATCATGGATACGCAGCAAATCACCGCGCAGGTCAATTGCATCGGCAGTGCCAAAGCAGTTCGGAGAGTAATATAAAACCTGCTCAGGTCTAAGCTTAAAACCGATCGCGTCATTGACATACATATTCAACGTTTTGTGAGACTTCGGAAGCCGTTGACCGAGATCTATGGATTCCGCTGCATACTCGTGCAGTCTGGTTCCCATCGCCACGGCAAGAAAGTTACGGTAAGCTTCCGCAATCTTGTTGGGGTCGTAGTTCAGCCAGTGATACTTACTGGCACCCAGAAAGGCATGTTGCCCTCTAAGTTTCGAATGATCGTTGAAGTTCATTCAGAACATCCTCCTTGTTATCAGGGTAAACAAAACGAGCGAACGACATCTCTGCCATTCGCTCAACGTAGTAATCCTGATTTGGCTGGTGGTTCGCATTTTCCGCCTTTTTGCATTCAAGAGCTGCCCAGTGGTCTTTGTACAAAACCATCAAATCCGGGATGCCCTGAATATAATTGGCATCGTTTTTCAGCACCATACAGCCGGGGAAGCGTTTCTTCAGATCATCAATGAGACCCTTCTGAAATTTGCTTTCTTTTGCCATAAGGCCTTCTCCTTTGCAAAACAAAAGACAATATGCCTTGAAAACTGCCAAAAACAGTTAAAAACGGGACATATTATCTCTCTCATAATACACCATGTTTTTTTCGCGAACCCCAGGCCGAAATCAGGGCAAAATAAAAGGCCCATGCACTTATGCACAGGCCATAGGGGGAAATATCAATATTCAGCAGTAATCATCAATTGTAACTAGATGCCTCCGTCGGATAGCTGCCAAACAGTTCTGCATCCTCGGCAGTAATACTGTAACCGCACTCAGGGCATTCAAACCATTTTCCGCCATCACGATTCTCACACTGCACATGGCAATGCGGGCACCACTGTTCGCCGGTCGGCAGGAAGTCAGCCATGTGGACTTTGCTTACTTCCACTTTACCATCCGGCCCATCGAGGACATGAATCTCATTACCATGTTCCGTGTAGACATCTACTTCCGTAACTTCTGATTTCCGTTTCTTATTGAACAATCCCATTGCTTAACCTCCTTGTGTAGTTCCCTCGGACATTTTCAGTATAGCCAAAATATCAGTCCACCGCAACAAGGAAATTGTAAACTTTTTACTTCACATAACGCAGATCCTCCACACTGCAATTCATAGCCTTTGCCATTTTATCGATCTGGTAAAAACTCGGAAAATGCTTGCCGTAAAGATAATCCGAGATATTGGGTTGAGGAATGCCAGTCTTCTCGCTCAGCTCCTCTTGCGTCAATCCACTATGTTCAAGAGCTCGACGAAGCAGCACTCCAAATATCCGTTTAAAGCTTTCCTTGTCCAAATCCTGATCACTTTTCGGGATCGGAATCAGAACATTGTTTGTCAGGTTATAAAAATAATCATACTTGGAGTTGGTTTCAAGTAACAGCATCAAGTAAACATACTCTCTGGCGTGTACAACTTCACCTAACAAACCAGGAAAATATAAATACACCTGATGCATATACTCGTCTATCAAATTAGATTCTCGGCTCACTGGTCTATCTCCTTTCAAAACTTTTGTAGCACATGTAGCACAAATTTTTGAAAAAATTTTGGATTTTTAATTATATATTACTATTTATAATATATTTGCTATAAATCCGTATATATAAATAAAATAGGGTAATTTTTGTAATTTTTTGTGCTACATTCGATTTTTGTGCTACAAAATGCCTGTTTTTATACCATATTTGCTATAATTTTGGACTTTTTCATGTTTTCCTTATAAAATCAGTACCTTTTGCACCCTCAAAAATTTTGTGCTACATTTTGCCCTATTTTTGTAGCACATTTTTATTTTTTGTGCTACACGCTACTTTTGTGCTACAAAAGGCCTCATTTTGTGCTGCATTTTTCAGTCTGGATGCTTCATTTTTTCGACTTTATAAGTCAATTCAATCGTGTCTCGAATGACCTCAGAAGTCGATTTTTTGTTCCAAAATGCCACTGTTTTCAGTTTCCGAAGGTCATCTTTTCCGATTCTCAGCGAGAGATGCACGTCCTTCGTGGTCTTATTCTGCCTGATTTCCACCTTCTTTCACCCCCCTCAAACGGCACTTTTTCTCCTGTCCAACCGCAGTCTTTACAGTAGAAAACCTCTTCGCGCTTGCCTGGCTCACCGCCTACAATTGTGCAATGACCCAATTTGTATTCATCTTTGAACTTCCAATCCAAATCAACATTAAGAATCCGCTTGCATTTCGGGCAGCGGAAGTAATCCTTTTGATTGGGGTTCGCAGCCATATAGAGCTCAATATAGTGTTTCTTTTTGCGACTGTAACCCGAAATCAGTTCATGAATACTTTCCGCAGTTCCTTTTTGCCTTTCCCAATATGGATCACCTACTGCTCTCTTACAGTCCTCATATTTAAGATCATCAAGGCATGCAAGAACCATATCGAGATCTCTCTTGTCAAACTTCAAATCACTCATAATCAGCCCTCCTTAGGCATACTTTTCTCCGTCGTTTACCCAGCCGCAAAACACACATTTACGACACAAATACCATCCGTGCTTTGTATCACCCTTAATTTCAACTACGACTTTCTGTCCGCATACAGGATATTTACAGTCCGCTTCATCGACAATCTTCTTAACTTCCTCATCCAAAGGCATAAATATCATTCTCCTTTCACAGTATATAAGAGAATTCCGGCATAATTAAAGCTCGTCACTCTGGCTTGTACTGCCCAATTAACAATCAGTCGATTGAGGTCCGTTAAAGGAATTTTATCATCTCCATCCGTCTGAATCCAATTAGTGTACGCCTCAAATCTAAGTTGCTTTCCATCTTCATCAAATATCGGCTTCGCAAGTTTAACAAAATTTGCTCCCGGAAGACCCATCTCCATAAATTCACGTACAGTCATTACTTTTCCTCCTTCCAAAAACCTTTGAGGCGCATATGGTACTCTGTGGCACAATCCGGGCACAGGTTCTTTCCTTCCCGGATCTCCCAGCCTTCGAGTTTTTCGTAATAATTACAATCTGGATCAATCAAACCATTGCGCTGCATAGGCCCATTGTATTCCGAAAATCCAGTATTCCCACATCGGTCGCAAATATAAAATTTTCCGATTTTAATCATTTGAGTCTCCTTTCACTTATCCATGTGAATATGAAAATCATATGAAGCGGTAATGCACCAAGCAATTCCAACTTCAATATATACAATTATCGGTGCATGTGCCATATACAGAATCGCAAACGCAACAGCCAGCATTATTTCTCCTCCCCTGTAATAATCTCGCTCATCGGCAGCCCTTCAATCCACTCGCAAAACGTCCGCCACTCATCAAGCTTGTGGTTCCGACGGGACTTATAGATGTTCGCCAAAACCTCATAGTTCAGCATGATCGTTCGGCGCTGATTATAAGAGCTCGGCAGGAGCTGAATCATCTGCCACCAATATTTTTTATCTTTGGTTTCGAGATATAGATCACGGTAATGATTTAAGATACCTATTAACAGGTCTGTGACATCTCCAGCGTCCCATTCAGTGTCTCTATAGGTATAACACTGAGAATTTGTAACCTCGTCGATTATATGGTCGAAGCTGAAATCTTCTTCTGTAAACTTCTTATCTGCAATCTTGTGCATGGTGGAGCAAGAGTTACCAACAGTACCAACCTTGTAGGTATCCATCTCCTTCCACCAGTACAGCGGTGCCGTAATATCAAGGTATACAGTAATCATCCGCATGAACTTTCGATGGTCTGTGCCGGCCCTCGAGAGCTTGACCATAAGCTTCCGGTCTTCGGGGCCAATAAGGTTTTCACTCCAACCATCTTCTCCGTACCATGGACCGGAATTGCCTGTAATATCATAGTGGTCGCCATCTGCGGTAATAAATTCCGAATCACTCTTCTTCCATGAGTTCATCGGATTCCGCATCCCACGAATCGCATGTTCCCAACCAACGACCTCGGCATTTTCAATTTTCAGCATTGTTGTTCTCCTTTCTCTTTTTCTCATGCTCGTTCATCCAGTGAAGCTCATGATTTTCCTCATCAACAAACTGAATTGCCCCAGGATGCACGAGCCTCATTCCGCTTTCAGTCTCAACTACCCCGCGAACACAAGAATACTGTCCTCCTCTATGCCCACCCATAGTAGCGGCAGGAGGCAAAGGCTCCATATAATGTTCCCAGCAATGGAAATATCCATACTCGCCATTTACCATGCAAAGCCATCTCTCAGGCCTAATAGTAATATCAGTTGTTGCCATTGTTTTTCTCCATTTCTGCTTTTGTATTTTCTAGATCTTTACAAGGGCATAATTTACCTAGACACTCATCATCTTTTCCCTTGAGGAATTCTTTTTTATAGAAATCAATAACCGCATTTGCGCAAGCAGAATCGACTTCTGTTAGTTTCTTTCCGGTGTAAAGCCAGGGGCATAGCTCTCTCATAAACTTATCATAGTCTTGACGAATCTTTGCTAGTTCTTCTTTTAGCTTTTCTTCAACAATTCTCTGGTGCTGCTCAATGTTGGATTTTTCTTTGATAACACGTTTAATTTTACTGTTCGTTCCAAACATTTTTTTCGTGTAAGCAGCACAGAAAGCGGCTTCCGGATCGAAGTTTGTTTCATCTTTGCTCATGGATACGATGGTTTTTGTCCCATCAGTCCACATCACAATCGTCTTAGGGCCGCTAAAGATAATTTTCTTAACATCGAGCTTTTTCATTTCATCAGTACCTCTTTCCGCAAATTTTCTCTTTTTCTCCATTTGATAAATGATACTGTCAAAGCCGTTATCTTTATTTTTGCATCTGCCAATCTGGGTCAAATAGGTTTTACCGCTTCGGAGCCCCATTGTGATTTCGCCTTCATGGGCAACATGTCCTACCTTTACAAGAGCTTTTGCATTAAAAAATTGGGTTTTATAGGGCTCATCAAATCTAACTGTATAAACAGGGTCAACATAACATCCCGGGTTGTCAATACTGACAATTACTCCGATATGGCCACAATAGATCGATGCAAGATCTTTGACCTTTACAATGTCGCCAGTCTGAAGCACTTCATACACATTACCAAATTCCATCACTTATCCTCCTTAAAGTTCACAGGTTTGTGGCTGTCCATGTTATACGGTTCTGCCAGGCATTCATTACACGGGTTTTTGTACGGCTCCAATTCGTAATACTTGCACTGCTTGCAGTAAATATCATAAAAGACTTCCTTAGTACGAGTTTCCATTTAAATTTCCTCCATTTCGTAGTCATTCCCGAGCTTTTTCAGCAATTCATTGGCCTCTTTCTCACAAAATTCTCGAGCGATCATTTTATACTCTGTATAATCAACAAGTAATGCACGTCCATAGCTTGGTCTAACATTCAGTACATAAGAGACTTCCTTGCTCCCGCTAACTCGTTTGATTACATACTTCTCCGGCTCAGGCGCTCCACTGTTCATCACGACAAGTTCTCCATTGATCTCTTCCTCTGGAATATTCACAACTTTGACATAAGACGGAAGTAAAATCACTCCATGCTCCTTTTGCGCGAGGATTGTATCGTAGAGTTCATTCAATTCAGAGTTCTTGAGCACCACATTGCTCTGCAAAATCAGCACATTGCTCTCACTCATGCCAATTCCTCCAATTCAAATTTATGATCATGCACCACTGAAAGAACCCACATGAGGTCCTCTGCCACTTCCCTGGTTACAAAGGTGTATGCCTCATCCTTATTTTTGGTAGTAACGACCGGATCTTTAGAGGGGTAGTATGGGTCAATATCCTTATAGTAGTTTCCATCTGCATCTTTCAAAACATACTTTTTCATCCTGCGCTTTCCTCCTTTACTGCAGCCAAAAGCAGCCCATCACAAATATCATTGTTTTCATCGCGGTAAACAACCACCGGTCGGACTCCCTCACCATCACACGCAGCATTAAATCCAAAGTGTTCATTTATGCACCGGGCCCGCCAATACTGCTGCATCTTTCGTGCCATTCGCTCATTGTCTTTCGCACGAATTGCTTCGGCTTCCCAGTGCCGCGCCTGGCCTTCCCAGGTGGCAGCATCCCTGCAAGCAGCTTCGATTGCTTGTTCGTCTTCTTTCATAGACGTAAAATATAACGTAGTTACGCCAAATACAGTGCCGAGAATAATACCGCCAACAAAAGCAAAAACACTCATTTTACTTAACCTCCGATTTTCCGTATGGGTACTCATCGCTAAGCACCCAGCAATCTTCATTTTTAATTTTGTGGATCTCTTTATTTGCATGGCTGCAAAAGAATCCATAGGCATATCGATTTTGCGAAGGACTCCATTTTTTCCTTCTCTGCATAAACAAGCAATCCATACACCGTCTTTCCTGATGATCATGAGCCTTGTATCCCATCACGCAGCCTCACTCGATATAGTCGTCGTAGATCTGAATTGCCGGTAGAGAGGTTTTATCCGTCGGAACATAAAAGCTTATACATTTGTATCTATCTTCTGACGAATGAAATACCGGATAAATAACGAGAGGATATTTAACTTCATTGGCAAGAGCCATAAGTTCCTCAAGGCTGTTCAATTTAATCCCAAACTCGCCATTTGTAAGTTTTCTAGCACCTTCGCATGGCGGTTGGGTGGAGTTAAGGGAATCCGACGCTCGGTTGATTAAGAATTTCATCTGAATTTCTCCTTTCAGAAATCACCATAGTGACGTTTAAAATCTCGATTTGCATTAAAATCCCGCTTCTCTTCATAGGCCTTGGCAATCCGCAGGTCAATGAAAGATTTAGAAGTGAGATGGTAATAGTAAAGGTCTCTAAACGGCGTGTTCAGTCGGTCAATGCGCCCTTCTGACTGTTTTGAGATTTTGTATGAGTAGTTTCGGGAGTAAAACAGAATCGTGTCAGTTGTGATACAGTTCCATCCTTCTGCCCCCGCAGTATATTGTACAAGGTACACCCAGGAATCGGTTTGCGGTATAGGGTCATGCCTATGCCCATTCCATTCTGCCACGGCAACACCTTCACCAAAATTCATCCCTTTCAAAATATCAAGCTCGTAATCAAAGTTATAGAAGATGATCAATCTTGGATGATCCTCAAACACTTCCAAAACTAGTGTCTGCCTGGAAATGTCAGAGTTCGCAATCTTCCTGGCGCAATAATAAAGCTCTGAAGCATTCTCAATCGGTTCGTTCTTCCACGGATTCCAACGGGTTCTGAAAAGCTGCTTCGTCCCTTCTCGGTCAAACTCTGCCATCAGATACTCGTGATGCTGCACGGTATCTCGCTTGAAATCCATCGGCACCAAAATATCATTGCGCAGTCTGCATAGGTGCCCTGTATCCACGAACCGTTCGATTTTTGGAAACGACTTGCAATACTGTGAATAAACAGCGTGCCTACGTAAAAATTCTGTCTTGTTTTTGTAGAACCCATTTGCTACAAAGACCGGAATATAATCACTCCAGGTATCTCCGGGGGTAGCCGACAGCAAAATCCACTCATTCTTACGAGTAATTTTGTAAAACGCCTTCACCCAGCTGCCAGACCCTACTACACGCTGTTCATCAAATATAAAGAACGCACCATACACTCCAACGTACTTTTTGATGTTGTTCCATGAGTCCACCACAACGTTGTGTCTGTAAATATCACAATCCTTATGCGTAGACATAAGAAACGGCCCGAGCTCTTTCTCCCATTCGAGAGTATCGCGCTTTCTGGCTGTTGTGATAATATAAAGATCCTTCGGCGGGTCATCCATAGGCACATAATCCCCGCCTTTTAAACTTTCAATACCCCCTCCGTTTCGTAGATAGTAGTATCCAAGAGAAGTAATCGACTTCCCACTTCCAACATCTCCGCACAAGATACAGCCTCTCTTCATCTTTTTAATCGCTTCGAGCTGAAAGTCATAGAGTTTCATCATTTTTCTTTACCTTTTAAATAGAAAAGCATCATAATCGCACCATAGAGCATGTATCCAAGGTAATCCCAATGTCCAGTGCTCCCCGCTGCAAACACAAGCAGCATAATGCCCATAAGGTACAAGCTATCTCGTAAACTCATAATTTGCCTCTTAGTAAGAATGCCCCGAGAAATATCATTCCCGTCATAGTCAGGGCAAAGAGAGTTCCTCGCCAGTCGGCAATAAACGCCATAATCAAGATGCCAGCAAGTGGAAGAAGCATCAAGATCAATCCCAAAATCTGTAACAAAGTCATAGGCTCATCATCTCCTCAATAATAAAGATTGCAAACAGCAAAAGCAAAATGCCGCAGCCAATTCCAATAATCGCAGCTGCCACTTTAATGATAATGGCAAGCCCCAAGCTGATAATACTAAAGACACTCGACACCAGCAGTACAGCGGCCCCGATAAAGGCAATGAATCCAATAAAAGCTAACATAGTAACTCCTCCAAAATATCAATACTCATCCGGCAGCAAAATCGTAGTCGCACTCCGATCCGCCTCCGTAATGATCCAAATCGTGTCATCGGGATGGTCCTTGCGCTTATAGACACTCATCAGCCGCAGCCCATCCACAAGTGCTTCTTCGTTTGTGGCCTTATCCTCGTCGCACATATTGCCCCAGTCGCCGTTGATATGTCGGTTCAAAGAGACGATCATAAACTGCGCAAATTCGTTGTCCTTAAGTTTCTCGTTTACGCCAGGAGTAGAATAAACGCCACCGGTTTCAAACTTCTTCATTTGAGTCTCCTTTCAACTTATCAAAAAATCTTCTGTACTGCCAAATATCCGAAAAGTACATGGGTGTAAACCAGTAGTTGGAAAGATCATCTCCATTTCTAACAGGGTCGGAAAGACTGTTTCCAATTTTAACAAATCCGGCAACTCCCAAAAGAGAAAGCTGGATGTAGCACATAAGCCCTACGTTTTGGTCGATATCCTGTGCTACAGCTAAAACATAATTTTGAAAGTTGAGGCCCCGCTTTTCATAAATTTTTCGCAGTTCATTGGCCGCAGCAATCAACGTAGCTCCTGCACCGCACGCTGGATCATTGATAGTTATAGGCCCAGTTTTGGGTATTGAATCTACGTCGCAAGTGATTTTAGCCATAAAGTCACAAACATGGTACGGCGTGAAGAATTGCCCGTTATGTTCGTTACTCAAGTCCAAATTCATGAAAAGTTTGCCGAGAAAATCTTGCTCCTGGTTTTTATCGAGTGCCTCAACAACATAAGCAGCCAGACGAGGGAAAATATCCATTTCGCTCTTTTTGTACTTTTTGACGATAGAAAGATACATTTTTTCTCTCTCGTCCCAATGAATATCCGACTTATCCACTGCATTCGATATTGAACATGCGAACATCGTAATAAAGTCATCCCAAACAGTCCATTTGCTGCGGGTATATGCCAGCTTCATAAAATCTTTGACAAACAACTGTGAATAGTCCTTTAGCGCTTCTTTTTTGTTAGGCAACTCCTTTTTCGGAAATTCTTTACTCTGCTTTTGGGGTTTTGGTTTTATGGACTTCTCTTCCCTTTTCTCCGGAGGCGTCCAAGTGCAAGCCGCTGTCAGAACTTCCTTCAGAGTGAACTTCTTCATTTGAGTCTCCTTTCTCCCAAGTGATTTCGTTCATAGTGCCAAGCCGAATAGAAATATCAGTGATAGGGGTACCCTTATCATTGGCAATGCTAAGCACTGTGGCCCACTCTTCACCTTCAAATTCTTCAGCCACAGTGTATGCAACAATCGGTCGATCCTGATAAATAAAGAATTTCCAAAGTTCCTGCTCAGGTTCCATCAGCCGAAGAATGTTGTGTTCATCGACCCAAACAGAATTTTCGGTGTGGGTAATGTCAACTTTATAGAAAAGATTGTTGTTACTAGTGAATTGAATATCAGAGATCCGCCCGCTTTTCATGCAAAATGGCGACACCCGATCTATAATTGCAACCCGGTCACCTTTCATAAATGCAGCCATCATTTTCTCCTTTCTACTACTTTTTTAACATATTTTTCGTTAAACCAAGTTCTAACCGGAGATCCGTTATCAACTACTTCTACCTCATAGAACATATATCCATCATCGCGCATCCATTGATTTATAATAAATCCGTGCTTTTTGTATAATAGAGATCTCTTATCTGTAATCTCTACTGGTCCTGAATAAAAAGGTGGGAACCACATCATTTTTCTCCTTTCATCGGGGCCGTACCGTAATACGCCGTTTGACCTTCTTAAATCAGGCACCCCAAAATATCAATTAGAACGGGCAACCATCGGGATTATCGATCTCGGTTTCAACATAGTCCGCATACTTATCGGCAAACGGATCGTCCTCGATCTTTGCATACATCGAGTCAAGGTAAGCCGAGATGCCCCTCTTACCATTGACCTCCCACATATACGGGCTGATGACAACACCACACTCTTCAATCTTAGCAAAGTCCAGGCTGGAGATCGTGTTCTCATTGAGGAAGACCTGCTTATGATTCGAAAGCAGACGAACCTTCGGAGCACGAGCCTTGAAGCTGACCTTCACCTTAATGTAATGAGTGGGCTCCTCATCCGGGTCTTTGGAGATCAGCGGACGCACATTCCAGCCAGCATCGGCCAGATCTTCAGCGGCATTGGGATCGTCGATAATCACAGCAAAATTGCGGTCGCCCTCACGATTGTAGTTATCGCCCTTTCCTGAGAAATTCTTGAAGATCAGACGTGCATTGTCGATCACCAGTTTATTCATATGTTCAGCCATTACAGTTTTCTCCTTTTCAAATATCATTGTCGCAGTCACCAGCAGGCTCTTTTACCGAGGGCCATTCCTCCGGCACAATTCTGCGACGAAATTCGTTTTTGTTGATAGGGCTCGAACCCAGGTTGTTTTTAAAGATCTTCGCCAGGGCATTCCATTTGTCGTTTTGCTCGCCCAGAATCGTCACAAGCTGCCAGTTCGACTTGATTTTTCTCAGGTCTATCAGCTCGTTCGTCTCCTTGATAAACTCCTTACGGATCAGCGCCCCAACTTCCTTGTCCGTAAAGCCGTAATACTCACGATGCTTGTAGGTGACGAGGTACTTCTTAAAATAGTCTTTTGCTTTCAGAAAATATCACTCCATTCAAAAGTAAAAGGCTAAGACCCCATGTTCCCACAGGGCCGTAGCCTTTGAGCTTAATCCAACTGCTTAAATTATTGGATTTCTCCATATGAGGGCCTGTAACATTCGCGTCAGAACGGAACATCGTCATAAATCGGCGCTCCATGCTCATCATAGCTGCACCCAATGTACGGCTCATCCGAGACAAACCACTCGAAGTCACCAAACTCGGAAATATCATGCACCGCCGTATCGCACATCTTCTGATAATACGATTTATCGATGCAATCCTCTTTCTCAAGTTTCTTAACCATCTCCGCTTCCATCCAGCGATAGCCCTTGGAACCTGTAGCAGCCGAGTATTTCTTCCCTCCGGTCTTCTTATCGTCAGACTCACGTACCAGAATACCGCCACCACAGCCGGGCTTCACAGGACAGAACAAACCAACCTTACCCACGAATTTGTAGTTGTGCTGATCCTCCGGCAGCCCTTCGTTCATATCCAAATATAAAGCCGAAGTTACCTGCTTGGTCTCACACATATCCTCAAACTTGATAGGCTCTTTGCTGAATAAGCTCTTGAATACATACGGAATCTGGAACTGTGTACCAGTAGCCGTCCATTCATTGGCATGTTTTCCGCCCTTGTTGATGATACCCTGCTCATTGTATTTGGCAATGTACACGGCATCATTTACAAGACAGATACGGTCATAAGTGGCCTCATGCTCAAAGACATACTCATATTCCCGGCCATACTTGTCGATGAAGTCGAGAATATCATCCGTGACATCAGGCACTTTGATGGAATCGGTCTTGATGTGTGCTACGATAAAGCCTTTCTTCTGCACTTCTCGTTTCAGTGTTTCCATAAAGAGGGCTCCACGCTTCGCAACAATATTGTCGTTATTACGCGGATCTCTGAAGGCGTTACTGAATTTGGCCGAGGTCAGCCCATACACCGAGTTGATTGCAATTTTCAGTGCAAACGCCAGATCGTCCCAATCATACTCAGCCTTGCCAGCAGCAATCGCTTCAGCAAACGGCACCAATTTACTGTCCAGAATGCCCCTCAGAGCCTCTACATCGTGATGTTTAATGTCCACACGAGCAGTCTTCAGGTCAGCAAAATTCTTCGTATAAGGGCCGAAATGCCGCTCTGCAATGAGGCTGGAAGGGTGCATCGAAGCGATATCATCCAACCCCACCTTGCCATACATGCCAGGCTCCGAATAGACGTAACCACCTTCACCGACTTCTTCGATAAGAATGATACGATTCGATGGATCACTCGGCTGGTTTTTGTCAAGTTCTTTCTGCCGGTCCAAAAGCTCATACAAATACTCAGGATTTGCTCGGCACCGGTCGGCATCCAAAATATCAGTGCACCAGTACGATTTTGCCCCAGTCCAGACATAGTTCGGGAAGAATGGCATGATGCTCCAGCCAATCGGAAGCTCCTCGCCAGGTACATAGCTTCGATACTGCGGCTCGCCCTTTTCATTCCAGACACGGAAATCATAATCATCGCCAAGTTTCTCACGCAGCTCTTCATATTTGGCATAAGGCACCGGTTTCCACAGCTCGCGATAATTGAACTGCCACTGCGGATTTTTCTCTCCACCAAATATAATTCTGGTGGTGTGCTGGTTGGTCGTGTCATTGACCGTCAGGCCCGACAAACTCGCCAGGATCTGCCGTGCCACCCAGTCAGCCTTACGGGCATTAAAGACAGCCTCTGTTGCAATAACATCATTATCACAATATTCAGCCACCTTGCCCCAAAGTTCTTCCGGTACTGGCTTATCCCAAGGCAGGCCTAATTCCTGGTGATGGATGCCCAGCTCAATCTCAAATTTTTTGAGACTCTGCTTTTTATTCGAGAAGTCGTAAATATCAGTGTAGGAGATATTGTACGCCTCCCCAAAGAAGGCATTCTTATCACCGGCAATGATGCGTTGCGAGAGATCGTACAGCTGCTCGTTAGAATATCCAAGCATTCGGGCATAGATCATGTGATTATCGTACTTGCGGCAGTTAAAGCCAATCAGACGATACTTCATCAAATTTTCCATATCCTGTGCGGTAGGATTCACCATGCGGCCAACGGTCTTTCCCTCGCCTGCAACTTTCCAGTTGACTAAGAAGAGGTTCGGGAACACCTCGCAGTCATAGAATGCAATAGGCGCCTCGTCATTGACAACAGGAGCAGAAGCCTCATCACTACAGAAGTGAAGTTTTGGCACCAGGTTCATGCAATACTCTGACTGGTGCGTTGAGTTCATGGCAAACACCAAAATATCATTGTACATGTCCCGCACATCATACTTAACGCCTGCATTGTAGGCATCGTCCAGCGTTTTCTTGATGAAATCCATCGAGCAGCGCGTATTGTCGTGATACTCTTTATTTAAATTCCTACGAATGATCGTTCGAATGGCTTTCTCATTTTTCACAGCTTCAAAATTAACCACTTTGCTTTCTCCTTTCAAGGGTAGTCCCGAGCTGATCGTCGCAATCGGGAGGTCATTGCAAAGGGTCAATTTTCTTCTCAGGCTGCTTTTGCCGGTAAAAACCTTCACTTCGATGTCTTCCTCATAAATTCTCATGAGTTTTGTAACATCGCCGGAATATAAATAGTGCAGATGAATGCCTTTTCCGGACTTGGAAAGCTCTGCGTACGTCTTGGGCCACTTTGCAGCAGCCTCCAGATTGCGCTCAAACGACTTAAATCCGTCTCCTCCTTTCAAATCAAAATCAATTACGATATGGTTCTCCGGCACCTTTACATAGTGAACCTTGTGGGTATCAAGGTCTTTGAGCTTCGTCTTGACTCCTTCCCACTTCCACTTAGGGGTCTCATCCTCTTTGGCATACTGGGCTGGACAATCAGCACAAATATCATCAAAGGCCGAGTGCTGCTCTTTAAACTCAATGGCAGGGGGTGGTTCCTCTTCGGGTTCTTCAACCGGCTTTTTCTCACCGCTGCCATCAAATTTATTGAGATCAAACCCTTCGTACCATCCACGAATCGTATTACCATCGGGATCTACATGCTTTTCCTCGAAGACAGTAAAGTAAGCCTTCAGTTCCTCTTTAAAGAGTCGCTTGTTGTAGGGGTAGGTCACTTTAGCATCGTCGCAGTAATTTTTGTACATCTCATAGGCAATTTTCAGAGTCGTGGAGTTTTCTTTCGAGAATATCAAGTAAGAATCCGATACGAAGTTATAGAAGTCATTGGAAGCCCCCATCATATTCGTCGGCACATAGTCGTCGTAATAATCCGGGTCCTCCTCGTAGACTTCCTTGCAGTGCCAAGCGATCCCTCCAAGCTCAAACGGGATCTGCTTCATGGCATGGCGGTATTCTTTACCAGAAAGTTTATCTCCAGTGGGCTCTACATCAATAAGTCGGCGCAGGATACCGGACCTTGCATCCGAGATCTTTACCGGCTTATTCGTACCCATAAATAGGAATGCTTTAAACCGATTGGCATAGGCAGAGCGGAACTTTTCGTTTACGGTCATCAACTCGTGAGAGACAAGACTGTTCAGGCGAGTGTTATCCTCGATCCGAGACAAATCGCCATCGTGCTGAATGGCAACCAGAGGATTTGTCTTAAAGGACTCAAGCGCGAACGAGTTTGATGGATTGCCCAGTGCCTTGGCATCGAAGACCGAGTAATATCCATCAAAAAGCTGCTGGATAATGTTGAGCACAGTCGATTTACCGCTGCCCGGTGGACCATACAGAACCATAAACTTCTGCAAATCCTTCGAATCACCGGTAATGATTGATCCAATTGCCCACTCGATCTTGTGCCTCTCTGCCGGAGAATATAATACGCTCATGAGCTTATCCCACCCAGGTGTATTCCCTTCTTCCAGCGGATAGTTCAGACGCTTTGAGGCATAATCCGTCTTTTTCAGTTCCTGATTGGAAAATATCAATTTTTCGTCCAGCATGTGGAAGTTGTCTCGGCATTGCCGCTGGCAGAATTTGTGCCATTGGTCGATCATGCCGGATTCTGCATCCCACATGTACAGCGTTTTTACGACATTTCCTTTATCCCGAATTTCCTGGCTCATCCTGCTTAGTTCCTGATCCACAAGGTATGTCAGGTCCATCTCATCCGTACTCCACAGCCCTCGATCTTCGAGCCAAATCGCATAAAAGTCTCCGCCCCGAATCATCAAATCTTCAGAACGGCGCTTGAGAACAAACTTTGGGTATATTTCGGTATACCCCTTTTTGTTCGCTCGGCCGATTTCGAGAAAGTCAACCATTACATTTCTTCGTCCTTATCCTCAGTATTGATTACATTGTTGTAGACAGCATTGTTGAGGTTCCGATTGTCCTCTTCAAGTTCCGCAATTTTGAGTTTTAAAGCCTTAATATCGCAGTCCGCCAAGTGCACGATAGCCAGGAGACCGAGTGTAGAAAGGCAAAGAAACGTATTTGCTCGGCGAAGAGATTTCACGCATTTATCAAGATAAAGAAAATTTTTATTGGCAAGGGTGTTAGAATAGCAAGTAAATGCAATCATCTCGTTAAGATTGGTAATGTTCCATACTTTCATGTTTTGCATATAGTAATCTCCTTTCAAATATCAATCGTTCTCATTGAGATACCAGTTCAGCTGTGTCCAGATTTCCACCCGGCGCATGTCCATAGGCGGCTTTCGGACAAAGAAAAGACCGCCATCTCCCTGATAGGAATACTGGCGGTCCAAAAAATGCTTGATGTGCTCTTCAACATAGAGCTCATCAAAATTGTCATCACTCATACATTCGAGGCCGAGATTCGAGATCATAGCCCAGAACCAAACGCCGGTGCGATTGCCCGCCTCCGGATCGTCCATAATGCTCTCTTCGCATCGCTGAGCCAATGCAATCATCATTTCCAGCACACTGCATGGGTGGTCATCCAAATATCTTGCGATAACATAGTCTCGGATGTTCTTTTCATAGCCGAAACGGTATCGCAGGTCAATGCCGTCTGCCTCTCGGTTGGAATCCAGCGGAATCGAGTAGCGGAAGTTGATTCGGTTCAGCGTCTCCAGTAAATTACGATACTGACGCCCGCCATCTTTAAAATCTTTCGCTACAAGACCACACATCCAGTCAAAATAGGCGGCGTCAGTCTCATTTTTCGTCATAAGTTCAGTTTACCTCCGGACGGTAAGGCAGTTCTCCGGCAACATCTTCGTACTTTCGCAAATCTCGAGTGATCTCGTAGTAGCATTTGAGAATATCATTCTGGACATACACGATGTCCGCCTCGTACTCTCCAAAGTGATTCAGGCTGCCGAATCCGATCGTCTCCTCGACATCCCGAATGACCTCATCGTTCTCATCTGCCAGCACGTGGTCAGCATAATATGTCAGAGTGATTCGGTCGTAGTGGTTATTCTCGCCAAATTCCTCCGGCGTAATCACATGGGGATTTCCTTCTTCCTCCTCGTGATTGGCTTTGTACTTGTCCCGTGCTATCTGGCGATAAGTTTTAAGATCTTCAGCCTTCTTCTGAGCCTCGGTCTTTGGCTGCTCTTTCTTGGGTTTCTCAGGTGCTTCCTTTGGCTGGGACTCATACTTCTCCTTGTAATAGGCCTTCATCTCGGAAATATCATCCGAGGCCTGCTTGGCAAACTTGTCCTTGGCATACACCCAGGTAGCCACCGCAGCAATAGCGGCAGCGCCGGCCATGATGCCAAAATATAAAACCTTATTCATCATCGTCCTCCTTGATGCTCATCACAGTAACAGCCAGCCCAGCAAATAGGGTCGACATACTGATAAGGATTCCGCCAACAATATGGCGCTTGCGTTTTGAGTTGAGAATATAATCGAGGGTGGTCAGCAGATTGTCGAGATAGTCCATTTACTTCCCCTTTCCGCCGGAAAGGACCGCAATACCTCCGGCAAAGCAAACACCGGCGATTGTAGCAAAAGTATAACCAAGAATGTCACGCATACTGATTCCTCCTCAAAATATCATGTTAGATCAGATCCAGAATGTTGCCCTGCACATTGAAGTCCAGCCAAACACTGGGCTCGTCGCCGTTCATGAAGTCCTGGACCCACTCGTTTTCTTCGTTCAGGCCAAAGTCAACAAAGTTATCGCCTTCGTCACCCTTGAAAACCCAGCCAACGATCTGACCTTCTTTGCAGCGAGGAATACCAAGAGAGTCAAGTACATCATTCAGGAACAGATAACCCTGGCTGCGCAACTTGTCATTGGCAAACTGCTGACGAGACTTTAAGAACATCAGGCTGTAATCAGGATTCTTTTCCCAATTAGGGTTACATTCATCAAACAGTTTGGCGTACGGGCTTCCCAAAGGGTTCGTGACCTTTACAGTCTTAGAAACCTGCTTCTCGTTACCCATATCATCGGTTACAGTCTCCTGCACAACCTCTTCATGGGTGCCCATGCGCAGCTGGTTATCAACGTCCTTGCCGTACTTCTCCACCACACGGCCACGATACTCCTCAAAGGATTTAGAAACCGTGCTGAACGCTGCAGCCAGAGCTACGTTGCGCTTACGCAGGATGTTGTTGGAAGCGAGAATTGCCGCCACGGACAAACCACCTACGACCAGGCTCGGACCATACAGCTTGGCGAGCTTTGCTCCAGTCTGCACATAAGTGATGAAGAGATCCTTCTGTGCGTCCTCGTGAGAATAATCGGAGCCAATCGGAGGATTCGCCTCGTCCTGATGAATGCTGGCAACATCTTCGGAGGTCTTATCCAGGATTTCAGAGACCTTAGTGGTAGCTTTGCAGGCCATGACCGCACTCGCGACACCACCGGCAATACCGGCAATCAGCAGCAGTTCCGGACTGTGCTTAGAAATCTTTAGCTTAGCCACAGACAAATTGCGGCTAGCAACGGACATAATGTTAGAAAGTTTCATAATTAGTTCTCCTTTTCATTGTTACGAGCTTTTTCCAGCTCCATAATTGTAAGAATGCAGTAATTTGCCATATCGAGTAGTGTATCGTCGATTGATTCATCGACCAAAGGTTTAGTGCCGAGGCCGATATTCATAAGTCGATGATACTTGTGAGAAATTTGCGCAAGAGCGGTAATGATGCCCTTGCCACCAAACTCGTCCCAAGTTTCATGAAAACTATTGCCGTAATCATGATTTTTCTTCAGGAAAGTTTCCCTCATTTTTTCAGTAATATCCCTGAACCGAAGTTCGTCATCTGTAAATTTAGGGCCGGAATAATCAAATGGGGACATAAATGGAGACATATTTCTCTGCTGCTCTCTGGCCTCTCCGATCGCTTTCTCGAGTTGAGCTCGATAAGATGGTTCTGTTTCCAAAAATATCACTCCTTTCAAATAGGTTTGGCTTTTGGCAGCTTCAGGGTATAGCCCTCTCGTACTCGGACAACACTCGAATCCGCCAGGTTATCCCAGCCGTAACGATTTACCATGTAGTTCGTGGTCGTAATGCCTGCGGAATCGTAAAGGTCACCAACCGTCACAATATTGTACTGGTCCAAAATATCAATCAGATTGTCCAGCACCTGCTCGCCCTGAATACGACTGTCAAAGATAATGTCATCGTAATCAAAGGCATTCCGGGGGCGCCCAGTATCCTTTCGAGGCTCCGGACGATTGCTGCCAGAATAATAACCGGAATACGAGATTCGGGAACCACTCGAATAACTCGGCCTTCTGGACTCACCATACAGGAAAGTATCCACCGTATCATGGATAATATCCTTGATAGCTGGCACGATTCTCTCCCAGAAGATATACTCCTTAACGCTGGTAACATCCTCCGGCAGGAAAATATCAGCCAGTTTCCGGGCATTGGTCTTTTTCTTGGTCTTAGCCGTGCCCTCAATCACCTTCTGAGTCTTGGGCTTTTCTTTCACCTGTCCATTTTTAAATGCGTGGCTGTTATTGGGCATATCGTATTCTGCCATCAGCTAACTCCTTTCAAAAAATCCATTTCGGATGTAAAATGACCCTCGAGAATCACTTTCGTCTCCCGAGGGTAGTTATTCTGTTTCTTCCACTGGTAATTCAGGTTCGACTTCGCCTTTGCCATACTCGGCGCAAAGGTCTCCCCTTTCCAGTTCCGGTCAAGCATAGTCCCAAATTGGTCCACAACATGACCTTTGAAAATATAACGCATCACATAAATCACTCCAGTTTAATCGGGTCGGGAAGAGAAATAGACCATCCAGAACGGACTTTGACAATATAAGCATCATCAATGTCCTTCCATCCATAGCAACGACTATCAGAATAGTAGGGATCGTTGAATCCGGCCTCGTTATAGAAATCCGCGACCGTGACTGTTCCATCCTGGTCCAGAATATCAGCAAGACTATCAAGAACATTTGCAGCCTCTTTCCGACTGCCAAAGCTTACCTGGTTGATGCCAAAGTCACAAGTCTCCCAACACTTATGGTGACGATCCTCATAGGAAATCTTATTACGTTTCTTCGGCCACCCAAACACCATATTCACTATAGCCTTGGCCCCATGCTCACTGAATTCACTTGAAGCAGCCTTTACTCCGGCATCTACGGAACTGCGGACTGCCGTGTACAAAACATCATTCTTCTTGAGTGCCTTATACATCCGCCAGCCAGCAAACCCAGCCAATGCACCAGCACCAACAACCGCACCAGACACGAACACAAACAAATTCTTACCGAAACTCATAACGAAGCGCCTCCTTATCGTCAAAACGGCCAACAATACCGCCATGTTTTTCCATGAGTTTATCAACAACCTCAATCGGAACATAACCATATATTGTGTGGATTGGATAATCCGGATTTTCGGCATATTCCATAATCAGATCATCTTTTTGATTGGGAAAGCCTAGCTCTACTTTTTCAAAGTTCTCTGCATTGTTATCCTTCGGATAGCAGTAATGGAAGGGTGATGCTTGAATAGAAATCTGGAATCCATCAGCGCAAACAACACCAGGCCGTATATTAACATCGTTCGTAAAGTTTCGAGTCTTATTAAGATACTCTTGTACAGTCATTGCTTTTTCTCCTTTCAAAGCAAAAAAAACAAAAAGCTAAGACCCTGTGTTTCCACAGAGCCTTAGCTCGAACAATTCCTTAAATTTCTTAAGGTCTTTCACAGATTACTCTTCAGATTCGTCCTCATCGACTTCCTCTGCTTCGGCCTCCACTGCCTTGCCCTTGGATTTGCCGAACTTAGCCTTCAGGCCTGCAATGCCATTGCTCACATGCGGGATGACATGCTTCTTTGCGAAGGTCACACCTCCGTAAATAGCTGCCACACCGCCAGCAATCAACAAAGCTGCAGGTATAAAGCTGCTCGATTCTTCCTCATTGGTTTCGGTTTCAGTGATGGGTTCCTCCACGTCGGTCATAGCCTCAGTAGTCTCGTTCATCATAATTTCCTCGTTTTCCATGATAAAGTCTCCTTTAATAAAATATAATTTTTGGAATCTTGTTCCATATAAGGACTTGCAAATTTCGCGTGAGATTAAAATGCATCGTAATTGTAGATAGGGCCGTACTTAAAGGCCACAACCATGCAAGGAGTCTGGGCCTCATCCTTGGTCAGTTGAGCACTCAGATCCAACTGTACAGTCGAATGATTGTCATTGATACTCCAGCCAAGGTCATCACCAAGCATCCCATCCGGCAGGCCAATCAAATCGTAATACTGGTTGAGCGAGACATAACCATCCTGAACCAACTCCATATTGAGTTCATTGAGAGCACTCTTGAGCTTTTCAATACTCGACTTAAAATATCTTCCACAGATCGTGTCATAGCAGAGGGTATCGCCATTGCCAGTCTCAAGCACAGTCGAGCTATTTACAGGATTCTTGGTAATTTTTTCCTCGGCCACAGCATTGCGGATCTTTTCTTCCTTCTTCTCACCAACTTCCTCAAGTGTCTTTTCTCGATACTCCTTGAAATTGGTCTCGGAAAGTGCATAAGCCGCTGCCAGTGCTGCATTTTTACGCAGATTCATCGAGTTAGCCCCGATCAGGCAGGCGGCACCCAACATGCCGGTAATAAACGCCGGAGTATAACAGCGCCAACAGGTCTGCACAATTTCGAGTTTGGTTAGCGGCACCCAATTCTGGAATCCATCAACAAAGGCACCTTCCTTTTCATCATAGTAATGCAACTTTTGATTTTTAAACGTCCCAGCTTTCTTATTTTTCTCCACTTCAGCCCTTTCTTTCAAAGCCAAAGCCTTCGGGGTAGCCTTCACCGCCCAATAAGTCGAGCTGGCCATCGCTGTAATGCCGGTCATGGTCAGGATTGTAGGCGCGTTTTTGGCCATTCCGACCTTACAGGCATGGATAAACGGCTTTACATTGATTCGCGGATACTTGATTTTCATTGGAGTTCTCCTTTCATAAACGGTTCCTTAATCTTAAACAGGAATACTTTTTCTAAGTGAACACACATAAGCAAGTTTAGGGTCTAAATCAAAAATATGATCTGTACGGAAAATTTCTTCTGAATTGTTGCATAAAACTTGTTTTGCTTTTTCACTTGCTTCTTTTTTAGAGTTTGCGGCCACAATTACCTCTTCTCCATAAATACTGACACTGTCATACATAACGCCTACGACTTTATACCAATTCATCGGAGTTCTCCTTTCATAAATATAAACCTGCTACTTCCTCAACCATGGCTCTACCAACACTAAATACAAGATCCGGCGGCGGGTATTGCCATGCTTTGATTTCATTCTTCTCATCGTACATCTCGCAGCACTCTGCTATGCCGGTATCGAAGATCCAGTAAAGTTCTTCCAAAATATCAGTCATAGATTTGTGCTCGTTCACCTTCTGGGCCATGTACTCACGAATCTGGTTCAAGGCCCATCGGCAAGTGCTTTGATACTGAAATTCGTATTCCGGCCAATCCTTACTCGGCAGGAAGTAATGTTCGTTTTCAAACTTATCCAAGACCTCGAAATCCTGAGTTCTCGGCATCTTATTTCTCCTTTCCAGAAAAAAAAACAAAACCAAAAGGGGGTTTTACACCCATCTGGCTACAAGGTCATCAATTACACCACACATGCACCACATGAATACGCTCACTACGATAAGAGAGATTACGCTCCAAAATATAATTTTCTGGATAACGCCCTTCCTCTCAAAGTAGCTTTCCGCATATTCTAATAAGTAATAAAGTGTGATCATTTTTTATACACCTCCATATAAGGATGTGCAATTTTAGCATATAAAAGAAAAGACCCCGTGTTTCCACGGAGCCATTTCTCGATCAGATGAAGACCTTAGTCCTCTTTCTTAGACTTTTCATCAGTTTCTTCTTTCCATTCTTTCATGGTTGCCCATTGACCAATTGCCGAGCCAACGCCAACTACGATAATAGAAACAAGACTAATGACCTTAGTCATAGTGAATTTAGGCATCATTTGTCTTCCCTCCTTTCCATATTAGCCGGTGAAATTTCTGCGAAGTTGTATTTGCAGACTCTCGTATCTTTGCATTCCTTGCGGTACTTCAAGCATTCATACCCTTCGCGGTACATAGTTTTGCCTTCAAACATCCAGGCATAGGTAACTCTCATGGCGCATGGGCACATTTAAAACATCTCCTTGTATTTTATTTTGGGCATAACTTTATAATCCATAACCACCAAAGGTCGGCCGTTATCATCCAGCTGGGCTGAGAACCACAGATCGATCATGTTAGAAGCATCAAACCCTAATGAATCGCCAGGTTTGATTTCATCCAGGCCGATTTCCATATAGAACTCATTTAGGCTCTTCCAATCGCCGCTAACCGCCATATCACAGTTAAGATCGCCGGCAATCTGCTTGATCTTACCAATATTACACGGCCATTTTCGTCCGCTAAAGGTATCGTAGACCCACACATTGCCGTCACCAAGCGCCGCAGACTCGTCCATCTGAATTTTTTCCATACGGTCCTTTGCCACAGCATTCTTGATTGTTTCATTCTTCTCCGGTCCGACTTGCTCGATAACCTTCTGCTCGTACTCCTTGAGTGCCGTAGAACTTACAGAATATAAAGAGGAAAGCGCGGCATTACGCTGGAGGTTGATCTTATTGGCCCCAATCGCGCAGGCCACAGTCAACGCGGCCATACTCACGGTCGGCACATAGCACTTCCAGCAAACCTTTACGACATCAGCAGGCTTTAAATGGTCGTCCAACCCTTCTTTACAACGACGTACTTTTTCTTCTTCAATGAGCGGAATCGCCTTGGTGGTAGCTCGTACAGCCATTCCAACACTCGTGAGCACTCCTGCTGCAACCAGTCCCGTAAGAATAGTAGGTGAACAATCTTCCACAAACTTAAGTCCATTCCTTGCCATCTCCTTCACAATTTTTCGGTTGAGTTTCAGATTCATTTTAGGTTCTCCTTTCAAATATAAAAACAAAAAGAAATAGACCAAGGTTCGAGCTTGGTTCTCCCGAAATACCGGGCGCTTTACTCATAAGCTATCTATTTCCATATAAGGACTTGCAAAATTCGCGTAGCAAAAAGAAAGACCCAGTGTCGCCACTGAGTCGTTTCCTTCACTTTTTGTGAAATTTTCTCTTGAGATTCTCCGTTTGGTATTGAGCTTCTGCCTTGACACGCAACGCTTTAGCTGCAATGGTCTGACGTACCTCGGGGATGCTCAGAGCTGCGACTGCCGTACTTGTTACCGGCACCACAATCTGAGTGAGCCAAAGTCTACGCTCTCTTGCTGCTTCAATTTGCTTTCTTGTCATAATAAAAACTCCTTTACATAATTTTTTGGAATCTCTTCCATATAAGGAGCTGTAAAAAGTGCGCATCAAAGGAGTTTTCGATCGATTACAGTCTCCCAGCGCTCTCTTTTCAACGGTTTGAGCCGTAGTCGCCACATTACCTGCCGCACTGTAACAGTCGGATAAAGCCCTTCATTTGGTTCACCTGCATATTTATTGAAAAATTCTCTGAATCCAGGGCGAAGATACAGAATATCATTAAGCCAGCTATCGATTTCAGTCCAGTATGTTGATTTTCTATCGGCATCAAATCGCTGTTGGACAACGGCAAGCCCTTTAGTGCCTATTTTGTATAAGGTACATCTATCATACATTGGGTGATTGCAAATATAAACTTCTCCAAACATCGAGGTTATAATACTCGGTTTTTCAATAAAATATCTCATACTCACATAAAAATAAAGAGCCTATGTTTCCATAAGCTCTTTTTGAACCTTATTTCTTCAAGAATTTCGTACAACTGCGGATCGTGTCCTTAACGAACTGCGAGCCGATCGTACCGGTTTCCTCGAACTTAAGTCCGCCTACGATGAGAATGCCATACATGCCTACCTGGCCCACGAATTTTGCCGCGTCCACTGCTGTATTCACAATAAGAGCGATTCTCTTTTCGTGAAGATCGGCCTGTGCCTGGAACATCTGATCCTGATGTTCAGATGTCTTTTGGCGGGCTTCAACCTCATTTTTCGTTTCATCGATCCTGAGCTTGTACAGCGTGTCCAGCTCCTTCACGGCCTGAGCGCGTTCCTCTCCTTTCAGCGTCTCCAAATTTCCGAGGGTCTCCTCGATACGTTTGTTCAACATTTCGCTGTTTTGATCTGCCATTTTAATAATCTCCTTTCAAAGTAATAAATGGTTCCATAATAGCCCCAGTTATTTTCGCGGAATAAAATCCTCATGCTTTACTTTTAGAATTACAACGTCCATTTCCGCGAAATCCCGAAATCCAGGATCCACCTCCATAAAAACCAAAGGACCGTCCTCATCCGAACGGTCCACTCGCAAACTGCCAATTGTGTTTGTCTTGACGAAATCGGATATACCGAGTCTTCTACCCAGAATATACCCGATAAAAAACCCAATTGCCAAAATATAAAACCAATCCATGTAAATTCTCCTTTAAACTGTTTTCTAAAATTTTCATCCCGGGGATTTTTACGATATGAAAATACCACTTCCTTTCGTAACCTGAGTCCGGGAAAATATAAAAGAGAAAGACCCCGTGTTGCCACGGAGCCTACTCCTTTCAAGATACTTTACTCAGATACACAAATTCACCTCTTTTAAATGACTTGATTGGGTATCCGGATCTTTTGATAGCTACGCCGATGCAGGATGCCGCTACGGTAGAAGATTTATACCCATCAACGTCCAGTCTCACGACTTTGGCGTCCATAGCCATAAACTCCTTGAGCACCCCCTGCAAATTGCAATAGTGACCAGTCTTTCCAGGTACTTCTTTAACAGGTGTCATTTTCATAAATGGTTCCTCCCTAAAAATATCAGAGTATTTTGTACTCTTTTCATATAAGGACCTGAAAATTCTGCGGAGAAAAAATAGGACGCCATGTTTCAGACGTCCATTCCGATTAGATATTGATGTCAAGCTCAAATGATTTGGTATTGCAGTCGTATTCATTGGGAATGCCCAAATCTACAACCATGTCTCCTTTTTCATAGCTCCAGAAATGACCGTAGAGCTCTGCACGAAGATACATAATGTTGTAGTCCGCATTGTCGGTCCAATCTATACTGCGTTCATCAAATACTGCATTCAGTATCACCTCCATAATACCCCATGTCATTTTCGCGCGTGGCTTAAATGCCAAAAGAATTTATGGTAGCGGTCATAGTAGGTATCTTTGGAGCATGGCATGTCTAACCTAGATTTGAGATAGGTGTAACCTAGATTAGAAGTGACTGCCTTGAAAATATAACGGGCAAGGTCCGGGTCTGCCTTCTCACAGCACTCTTCAACCAGAACCATGTTCTGTGAGCACTCAATCTTTCGCTCGGCGCAAAGGGCTGTTCTATCCTCTACCCTATTTGTGGCAGACAGCTTCTCGCCCTGCTCAAACTCGTGAGCCATCGGGTCAACTGCCAGGTATTCACGCTTCCAGTCGGGATACTGTAAACAGAAATGCTTGAGTTCGTAGTAACGTTCTGGTGGTATCCAGTAACGATTCTTCTTTGATAGCTTCGACCGTATCTTAGTTGCCATGCTTTGCTCCTTTCCAGACGTAGCCAGTCTCCTCGTAAAGTTTCTTCGGAGAAATATAATAGTTTATACGTCCGTACTTAGAGTCCATGTCCTTAATCGATGTAATCTCTTTTCCGTTTCTCGTAGCGGTTCCGATAGGCAGCCATCCTTCAATGATTCCTGCCCGCACCCAGTTGGCATCTTTTCCGTAAATTTCGGCCACCTTTACAACAGGCACCGAGCCAATGCCAAATTCCATAATTTTCCAGCTCCTTCCAACTGCTATTTTAGCTTAGCTAGTACGATGTATTCTGTCGTACCACGCTTTTGCAGTTAGTAAGTTAGCATAGAATTTTGTAACCCACGTCCTGAACTTACAGAATTTGATAGCTAAACACAAGATGTAGTATTGATTTATTCGTACATCTATAGTAAAATATAACGCACGGAGGTGATATAATGCTTATAAAATGTCCCGAATGTGAACTACAAGTGAGTGGCAAAGCGCTATCATGCCCTCACTGTGGATATCCACTAAAACCTGAAGTACTAAAGCCCAGAAAACCTCGTCAAAACAAAAGAAAGCGCCTGCCCAATGGATTCGGCCAGATAACCGAACTCAAAGGGAGGGCGCTTAGAAAACCTTTCAGGGCCATGGTCACAGTTGGCAAGACTCCAGAAGGCAAACCGATATGCAAATTGCTCAAACCACAAGCCTATTTTGAAACCTATAACGATGCGTATGCTGCACTACTCGAATACAACAAAAGTCCATTTGATTTAATGCAAGACATTACTATGGATGAACTATATGAAAGGTGGTCTGCGGAGTTCTATCCTAAGCGAAAGAGTATTCATAGTTACAAAGCCGCCTGGAAATACTGCTCGTCAATTCATAAGATGAAAGTATCAGAGGTTCGAACAGCTCATATTCGTTTTTGTATGGAAAACGGAACAATTGAATCGAGAGGTGAAGTTCATACAGCGACAGACAGCATGAAACGCTACATCAAGATGTTACTCTCTTTGATGTTTAAATACGCGATTTCTTATGAGATAACGGATAAAGACCCTGCGAAGGCAATTCAACTCGACATCTCTCAGGAGCCAACAAATGGGCACGTATGCTTTACTAAAGAAGAAATGTCAAAAATAACATCCGCCGTCGGGAAAATCGAATTTGCAGACATCATATATGCACATTGTTATTCTGGATGGAGGCCGAGAGAGTTATGCGAATTACGAATTGAAGATGTTGACCTTAAGCATATGACATTTAAAGGTGGCATGAAAACTAAGAGCGGTACCGGAAGAACAGTTCCTATACATCCGAACATCCAAAATATAATTGCCAGCTATTACCATCGCTCTGTGGAATTAGGAAGCCCCTACTTATTTTCCATCCCCAATCTCAAAGGCCACAAGGATTTGAAAATGGGCTACCGTAGATACACGGTCCGTTTTAATGAGGTTTTAGCTGAATTAAAAATTGAGCATCATACCCCTCACGATTGCCGAGTGCAGTTTGTAACAATGGCTAAAGAATACGGCGTCGATGAATACGCTATCAAGTATATGGTAGGTCACACCATAACTGATCTTACAGAACGAGTCTACACTAAACGCACTACAGATTGGTTACAGTCAGAAATTTCAAAAATAAAATAGAATGAAAAATCCGCTGATAGTGAATGTATGAATCGTGTAGGAATAGCCTACATTCAGCTCATACAAGCCACTATCAGCGGCATTCTATTTTATTTATCTACGTCGTTTTTCGTCGTACTGGCTCGAATTTCAATTATTTGAAGTAAATCCAAGGCAACGTATCATCGCAAAAAAAATTCGCAAATGTAGGAATAAAGTACAAACTACCTACATTCACTCGCCTTTTTCTGCCCCGTTCTGCTTGTTATAATTGGCGGTACTGATCCCCAGCAGCACGCCCAGGAAGGTGTCCACCGCAGTAATCGTACCAACAATCTGCTCACCATACGGCAGGCCCCAAATCTGGGCTACCGCAAAGTACAGCGTCGCCAAAGCAGGCAGCAGATACTGTGCGATCCACTTGCAAATATCATAAGTCTTGTTACTCATTTTACATCAAACCTCCTCTTTATTCAATGGGTGTTCGTGCATTGGCAGCCGCTCTACTTCTGCCATAGCCTTTGTCCCTGTGCCGTTGCCATTACTATCGTGATAAGGTACATACAGATAATCATGGAAATTCTCATACTCGTCCTGAGTGATGTACCCGCGCGAAGTATATAGCGCCGCAAGTGACATAATCCTATCATGTGCGAGGCCCAAGAGCAACTTCGTCTTGGCATCTTTCTTTTCACGCCGAGCTTGGAGATAACTCCAGAACCCTCCGGAGGCCACGACGCTGCACACGACGGTGATGAGCAATTTAGCCCACTCGTCCATCTTAAACACCTCCCTTACGCGATTAAACGATCCAGCTCGTAAGGTATAAACATCCAGGCATCCTCTCCCATAACTTCATACGCGATACTGAATATCCGCATCCCGTAATCCGCTATGAAATTGCACACCCATTCTTCAGCTTCCATCCAATACTGTCGTTTAACAAATTTGTGAATATCAGGCAAAAGCCCGTAAGAAAACAAAGCAGCATGACCAAGCTCATGGATTAGCACTGTTTCCAGTTCTTGCCCACTCAAAACGTCGGAAATATAAATCCTCATTACGGTAGGGTCCGTAGTGGCAAGTGTGCTGGCTCCGGTCCTATCCACGAGCTTGGCGCTGCCTGGGTTTACGAAAGCTATATGCCACAAATATCCATTCATGACAAAGCTCTTCATAACCGTAAATCTTTAACGACCTTTAGACGGTCAACTCTCCAACAAGCGCTGTCAAGTCGGCTTTCATCCGCTTCTTCAGCTCAGGATCAGAGGACGACCAGATAGTCCGAATCGATTCAAGCGTATTCGCAATGTGCTCCCTCGCGTGTCGATTCATTTCCTCTTTATCCTCACTCTTGTTGGAATCATGGTAATGACGTCTCGAAACGTCCCACTCACGGTAAGCGGTTCCGAACTTCTCATTTTTATCATCCATCATTTTACGATTAGGCGTGTACCCCATGCGGTAGCGACGCGGATCAAACTGGTCAGTATCGGCCATGTGATCCATCTCCCACCATTCAGGCATCTCCATACCGTCACGATCGTTATCCATGTAGCGGTCGAGCCCACGAATATAGCCGTAACGGCCACGAGATTTTCCTTCTTCCATCGCCTTCTCCACAGACCGATAATAGTGGGCCTTGGCCTCGTAATAATCAGTCTGGGCAAAGTCTTTGATCATATCGACAACCTCACCGGCTTCTTCTGCATCGACATTGCCGACACCGCCGGACAGCTGGGTCTTGAGAGCATCGATCAGTTTGCACTTCATATCGCAAAGATCCATATTTTTCTCATTCATCGTTCGTCACCTCCTATCAACCACACATCTTGCTGATAGCAAGCATAGGGTTTGCAGAGATAACGATGTCCGTAGTCCCAGTGTTCACAACGGTCACGCGGTCATAGTCACAGCATGAGTTAAAGACCGGCAGACAGATGGACACCTGCCCTACAGTGTTCGCCGTCTCAGGGGTAAATATCATAGTCGTTTCCGGCATGACATCCCCACCCAGAGCCAAAGCGAGCTGTACAGGTGTTGCAGCAGTAGCGCCGGTCACATTCGCATGGAACGAGACCATATAAGCACCGCTGCGGTTCAATTTCACACTTCCTGTGCCTTTCCGATGGCACGTAGAGCAATTAGTGTTCGCAAGCACCGAGTTAAAAGTAAGTGCTGCTCCGGTGGCAACCGTCTGCTCTGCGGTATTTGTCAGCTTAATCATCAAGAACCCTCCCTATCTCAAAATATAAAGGACAGACCCCGGTTAAAGAGCCTCTCCATTTTGATTTAAGCACTCATGCCACAGCAACCGGCAGTCTGGCACGGCAAGGTACCAGTCCCGGCATACGGATTCGTGACGATATAGGCAGGATTTACAGGAGGACGCAGCTGGTTCACGAGGTAGTTGTTCTGAGCCTGCTGAGAAGCGGACAGATCAGCAGCGGCCAGGCGAGAACGAAGCTGAGCAATCGTGTCATCCTTGGCAGCCATCTGGTTCGCCACAATCTCATCATGCAGCTGACGGTAATTTGCATTGTCATTCTGCATGATCGCCTGGGTCTGCTGGGCGATAGCATTCGTGATAGCACAGGTGTTAGTGGCCATCTGATACTGAATCTGAGCCTGGCCCTGCTTATTCTGGCAGCAGCAATCGGCAAGCTGAGTCTGCAGAGCATTAGTGTTCTGCATAGCCGCTACGTTATTGGCATTGATGGCCTGCTGAAGACCAAAGTTGCCCTGGAGCATCGCGGTATTCACACCGTTGAAGCCCGTCAGCATACCATTGTTCACAGCATAGAAACCATCACACATGCCATAGTTGATGCCGTCGAGCTTCGAGATGATGTTCTGGGTATCAAAACCGCGCTGGATGTCAGCCTGGGTAGCAGCTGTAGCAACATAACCACCGTTGCCGTAACCACCATTAGCACCCCAGCCATAGCCGCCGAAGCCGCCCCACATGGCAAGCAGGATAATGATGATCCACCAGCCGTTACCGCCCCAACCGCCATCACGGTCGTTTCCGGTCACAGCAGCAATATCGGAAAGAGAGGGCATATTCGCGTTAAACATAAGATTTTCCTCCTTCATAAGGAATGTAGAGTAAAAGAAACGGACTATCATAAGTCTTTCTTACTCAACCTATCTGCGCGCATTGATAGGCCTTTCTCAAAGACCTATAACCAAATGAATGGATTCCTTTTGCGTTCAGACATCCTTAGAATTTGTACTTCTCTTAATTTTCAACGTCCTTACTTTCTGATGCCAAAGAACTTAAAGGCCTGGCTCATCGCCTGGTCTTTTGTCATCCCATAGGTCTTCAGAATATTGTTTGCAACTTCCTGCCCTTTTACACTGTCCTCATTTTGAATGATCTGCAAGTATTCCTTTGCCATCGGGTTATTCATGACCTGCGGATTATTCTGGATCATCTGCATAGCAAATTTGGCAGGGTCAAACATAGTAAGGTCCTCCTTTTAGTTAATTGATAGTGTCTTTGGTTTGTTCGTCTGCCGGATCATAAGCCACATTATCCAGTGTATCATAATACACCCCCGCCAGCAGGCCGGCCTCTGCGCTCATTCCTCAGCCAGCGGCGTGTCGGTGTTGGGCGTCTGTTTGTCAGCTTCCGGCACAACGACGCTTTGTTGGTCAGCTAAAGCCCCCTTTAGCTGACTGTCTCTGTATCATCTGTGGCCTCTTCTTTGCTGTCCTCGACATCCAGAGCATCGTAGTATTTCTGCGCCAGTGTTTCCACCTCTGCAATGTCATCTTCGGTCAGCAGTCCGTTGTCCAGATGTGTGTAGGCTTTATCCAGCCAAAACGCAACGTCCCGCCCTGCTTCGATTTCCCGCTTGATACTGCGCAGGGTCAGGTCGTGCCTAGCTTTACTTTTAATTGCCATATGTATGTACCTCCTTATGTCATGGATGCGATACTCGTCTCAAGGTCAGTGATGCGCTTAATGGGGTCTGCTCCGCCGGTCACAGTCACGCTGTTGGCGTCGGTCAGCACGGTGTTTGTGCCGCTTAACGCAGGGATGGGGTGTGCGCCTGTCGCGGTGAATGGGGCTGGTTCTGCCAGCTTGTAGCAAATTTGCACAGGTGTTCCTGCGGCGTACTGGGCGGCAAGGTAGGCGTTCAAGGCATCAGCATTTTGGAAATATTTAGTCATATGAATAGTGGTTGTGAAGACAAAACTTGACGCAGCATTTCCGCCAAATACTTTATGAAAATGACTAGAATAAAAATTATCTAGATTCCAGTTACCAATACCAACTGCCGAGAATGCGGGTAAGTTCCAGTATATACTGCCTTGTGTTTGTGAAAATTTGTTTATTTTCCCGTCCAGCGTTATGGCTTTCCACGTCTCCTGCCCCTCGCCACTCACCGCGTCCACCTCACCGCCATACATGGTTTCAGGCAGGGTGAGGGTATTGGTTTGCCCTGTGTAGGGCGTGTAAGTGGTAGGCGGGGTGGAGCCGGGGACAAGCATTGGATATAATGTTATATCGACTGTGTTACCAGATGAGACATCTATGTACCCGTCAAGCCACTCTACTCCACTAAGGGAAACTGTTGACGAACTCTTGCCAGAACCTAGCGTTATTAGATTCTTTTTATATACAGCTGGAAGCTCGCTTTTATAATAACATCCAATAAGTACGCCTACGCCACTTGGAATATTTGCTATGGTGGAGAAAGTATATTTTCCGTCCGGAAGTGACATTTTATAATTATAAGAGTATAATTTAAAAACTGCTCTTCCTGTTGAGGTGCCTGTAATATGGACACTTTTGTCGTCATTTACTGTGAAAGTAATTCCATTTGTAGTTGTAGAATTGTATGCCTTTGGGTTTAGAATATTCTCCCCGCACCGTTCGACCTTCACGCTGTCACGTCCCTTGATGGGGCGGATGTTTTCGTAGGGCGCCCAAGCTGTTGGCGTGTTACCTTTTTCAATCTGTGGCTGTATAGTGGTTTTTACAGCTGTACCAGATTCAACTCGAATATATAGCTTTGTACTATCGCTTGGTTTGACTATAGTGACACCAGATACGAGTCCTTGCGCAGAAATGACATTTTCACCTACAACTCTCCAGTTTTTATCTGTTGAAAGCGAAACACCATAGGAAAAGTTACTAATCAGGATATAGATTGCGGTTCCTGTAGCGGTTCCGTTCACAACCACTTCGCCTGTATTTAAGCGGGTAAAAGTGATACCATTAATTGTCTTTGTTGCCGCTTCATACTCTGCCGGATTTAGTTGATTCTTTCCACCACCTGCAGGATATGGTGTTCCGCTTCCCTCTTGTACAGGCTCCAACTTTGCTTTTATGTTCAGTGGATATCCAGACACAGGGTAGCACACAACAGGGTTGCCGCTTTCTTCCAGCGGTGGGCAAAGCATATCAATGATGTGCTTACTGCTCCATGGTTTTCCGCCAACAATGCTGTCATCGGGTGTGATGTTTGTCACCTGCTGTTTCACGGTTTCCAGCTTTTCCTTTAGTTGGCTAACCGCTTCTTTGTTCGCGGCAATCTGCGTCATAGAATCCTTGATGCTATTGGCAGTGTTGTCGGCATCTTCAGCGCTATTTGCCGCTGCATCCCTTGCTGTGATAGTTTCATACAGGATTTTTGAAAGCTCATCCACAGATTCTTTGCCGATGTCAATTGCAGAAGTCTCTAGACCCTCGAGGACCATCCCCTGACCCAGAGTAGAGTTCCATTCCGGTGTGACTTCCCCAGAAGAAGTTGTTGCAAAGGCACAGAGGATGAAATCAACTGTACCCTTGTATGCCACAACACTTCGTTTAATCAACCAATCCATCTCAATGCTGTTTTCATTGGCAACAACAGATGGGATAAGATAGTAACTAGTCTCCTTGTTTGCATTGCGATAAATGACTCGCCACGCAAGCTTCGACAAATCTCTATTACCATCGGCATACCGTCCATCAATGATAATGTGCTTAACTTCGACATCAGCATCACTTTCTACGCCGAACAGCTGTTGGCTCTCCGGGATCGTGATTTGTCTCGTATTAACGTTGACATGGATGCTCTCATCGACTTCATCAGCCAACGACATCCCAAGGGCTTCGTCCAAACTAAGTGCCACTCTGATACACCTCGATTTCATTGGTAAAGATCCGCTGCGTACCCTTTTGCAGCACCACACGTACGGTAAAATGTTTGGCTGCAGAAACAGCATTTGGCACTTCCGCAAGCCAGTTTTTCAGCGGAACAGGATACCTCTTCTCTCCTACTGCATACACTACAGCTGCAGCATAGTCCGAAAAACTATCCATGGCCAAAACCTTTACTTTCAGATAACCCTTAGACCCGGCAATCAGCCCTTTGAAATCCAAAGGAGTTTCTTTAGCCAGAACTGCTTCGTCAGATAATCGGAAAGTTAAATATCGTACAAGCTTTTCAGCCATTATTTTCACTCCTTGGCCCTTCCGCCACCGCATTTTGATTCTGTACAGCAGGGTGGTTATTCTTATGCTTATTCTTAAAAAGGTATCGCTCTACTTTATTCAGCCTCTCCGAAATATCCGATAGACTCACAGCAGATTCGTCAATTTGTTTCTTCGGCTGCTCTAAAACGAATTTCACCGTCTGGATCTGCCCGTTTGAGGTCCACCACTTCCCGTACACACAACTCCAGTCGTGCATCGGAAATAAGCTCACGCTGCCATCCATCGGTACTTCCTGCGGCATAATCTCATCAGGCGAATAAATCATCCGCCCAGGGATATTCCTCGGTCTGTTCAGCGGAACACCGCCAATGCCGGGGGCCGCAGGATACTGGGGCTGAAAACCCGGCATATTCACAGGCTGCTGCATCGTACCCATTTGACTTCCTTGGGGTATAACCCCTGGCATGGTTGTGTTCATAAGATTCTCCTTTTAAGACTCAATTGCGTTATTCTCTTTCTCCCACAAGCTCCCTTGCCCGGTGAAAATGCAGTTTTTGATTTTTCTGGTAAGAGCAAATTTTTCAGCCTTAGGCCAGCTATTCAGAATTGGGTAAATGTACAACGCAAAATCATAGATTCATTGTTCTGTTTCAAGTGGATTCATAGTTTTTCACAAGCCCCGCTTTCGCGGGGCAAGACGGTCAAACGGCGTCACAGGCCCCGCGCACGCCCACATCGGGGTCGGCGTTCCAAGGGTAATCGTTGCAAAACACAGCGCGTGCGCCACAGTGGACACCGTGGCGCCAGTTGCCGCCAGCAATCAAGGCGTGGAGGGCAGTGCTGGACGGCATATATATCTGACCGTAGCCGGGCATGACGTCGTACAAGTTCCAGTTGCTAGCCATAGGGTCAAGGCACAATTCGTCCAGCCATTCCCACACGTTGCCCGCGCAGTCACGCAGACCCAGCAGGCTTGTTGCGTTGGCTACATAACCGGTCAGCTGCCGCGCCTCGTTGCTGGTAGCCGTCCAGCCGTGTGCGTTGCTGGCATCAAGCCCCTGCGGGCTTCCCTCGGCACCCTTGCACCACTCGCCGTAAGACGGCATACGCTTACCCACGCGGCGCAAGCGTTCCTGCGCAATGTACCAGTTCAGTCCCTCGGTGCCGGTAATGGGGGTAGCGTGGTACTTGCTCAACAGCCCGCCGTTTCCATCGTCGCTGTTGATATAGATGTCAAGCCATGTTCCGCCGCCAATATAAACCATACCCTCCGGGCTGCAAGCTGGACGCCACAGCAGTGTCCAGACGGACGCGGGGACAATGCCGTCGTAGACATCATTCGCGGTTAAGGATTTGCGGCATTTGCCAAAATGGAACCCACCGATTTTGCGGCTTGTATCGGCATTATAGCCGGACGGATAGGTGCTGTTTTTAGAAATGATATATTTTTCGTCCGCATCGCTCCCGGTATCGCACAGATACACATAGTAATCCGTACCGACGGAAAATGTATCGCTGTCAAGGTTTGCTTCGGTCAGCACCGTGTTCTGCGTGCGGAACACACCGCCGCTGGTCAGGGCAAAAACGCAGTCGGCAAACACCGTGATTTGCTTTGCGGAGCTTGCGTCCAGATACTTTTTGACAGGGGCAACCACGTCCGACAACGCCCCAAAGACCTTGCAGTTCAGCAGGGCGCGTTTGTCGGTAAGACTATCCACAAGAAAACGGCTCATAAACTCATCACCACACCTTTAATATTTTTCAGTTCGTCAACGGTCAGCCCCATGCGCTGTGCAGTGCTGACAGGTGCCGGAATCAGCAGCGTTTTGGCATCGGACGGCAGTGACTTGGAAAGCGTCACCACACTTTTTGTCCGCTGCTTTACGCCCGCGGTATCTTCTTCCTCGATGCTTTCCACAGCGGTAATCTTTTCCCCGTTGCCTGTGGTCTGACCGGCAGCGGCCTCGGCGCAGTAGCAAATCGTTACGGTTGCACCATCAACGGCTAGAATCGGGCAGTGCAGATAAGCACCCGCCTCAATCTGTTCTAGTGCTGCGATGAGCTTATCGGCCGGGAACGCGGGCGGCGTTGCCTGTGCCATGGCAAGGCAGTTCAATAAGTCCGCCTTGGTCGCGATTGTCTTGGGAAAACCTTTCATTTGTATAACCCCCTTTAGGTTGGTTGGCAGTGGGTAAAGCCGCTGTAGCAGTGCCCCACAAAGCCCTCTTTGCGCACATCGCCCTGCATTATGGCATCAATCTGATTCTGCAGGTGTCCAGCGGCGTCAGTTGATAGCTGGTCTCTTACATTCTTAAACCATTCATCAAAAGTGATTCTCTGTTCTTTTGACCAAGTCTCAAAAGTGATTCTCTGTTCTTTTGACCAAGTCTCAAATGAACCCTCTTGATTCTCAATCCACTCATCATAGGCTTTTTGCCACTGGGCTAATAACTGATCGGCATCCATTCCTTTTAATACACCGATAGCCAAAGGGCATTCTGATGTGCCAACACGATTTTCAATACTTGATTGCGTAATAGAATCAAGACCAGCTTTTCGCAAAATATAGGCTAGTGGATATTGATGCACAAACTCATTGTTTTCCATTTTGGGTTTGACCGGAGCGCTGGATTCATCACCATGTATGACTTTAATACTGTTGGCGCGCACATCCGAACTGCGATCCATTTCCAATATAACTGCATCGTATCTGTCCAGAATTACGCCTGCTGATCCACAATCAACTACCATTTGTGTGTCGTTGTAGCTCCATGAGTGATTGAACCAAGCGCGTCCACTTCCTACAGTTACACTGCTGCCAGTAGATTCTTTCACTGCGAATGTGTCGCCGATAGCTCCAATAATGCCATCGGTAATCAAACCGTCAAACAAACGGCTTACGTCTTCGGCATCATATGTTCGGTCATGGTTCAGGCTGTTATAAAATCCATAACTAAATGCCATGCACTAGCTCCTCTCTTATGTTTTTGTTAAGGTTGGTGTCGAGAAGGTTGGAACAATGCTATTTCCTATTACGCTGTCTGACATAACGATCTCGTCAACCCGTGCTGTTGCCCTTATCATATATTCATTTTGAATCTGTATGATGTCCCCGACAAAAAAATCTTTTCCGTATTGCACGGTATCAATGTTTTCAATGTTCCCCTCGAATCCAACAAGCGCGATGTTCTCTCCAAGCTTATCGTACCCGCGCTGTTCCAGCTGGGCATTGTACTCGGCAGTCGAGAGTGTCTTATCACTGGTTTTTGTGCTCAGGTCTCTGGCGTCCACAAACAATTCGCGCCGATCCATTCCACTCGGATACTCGGTAACGCCATTGCCGCATATGCTCTTGAATTTTCGATCCGAGCCCTCTCCTTCCCCGCCCACAAGTGCTACATTCTTCAGCTCAGCTGAGCTCTCATAGTAGTTCGAGTTGACAAGGTTTTCAAAGTTCGGAGAAAAGATTACATACGGCAGCTTCTTCTGACTATACGAGCGGTCTGTCCCGAAATACAAAGAAAACTCGAATTTAAGGTCGCTGTTCAGAATCACCTTAAATCCGAGTTCGTTTGTCTCGCACAAAGCCTTAATAACATCGTACAGGTTATCGCCGGTATACTGTGCATCAACTGTCAGCTTCGTAATAACCTCGTCAGCGCTTGCCTTAAATACAAAATTCGGAATCTTCCGCTTTGTATCACTCGGGGAAATCACATTCTCGTCAAGCAGCTTCTTAATTCCGTTTTGTAAATTGCCGGTAATGGTCGTCTGTTTCCAGATAATCCGCCTATCCAGAATTGATTCAAGACTTCTTCCTTTCACTGTCACATGACTTCCATCCTCGGCATCGCTCTCAATATTGTTTTTCTCGATAATCATGAGGTGCTCCGAGCTGTCATTCCAAATATAATACCCGTCCTTCGTATGCTCAAAAAATGCTGCACTGACAGGGGCATAGAGTTCAAAGTCGCCATAGCCAACATATCGGTCAGTCCAGATAAAGGACTCGTAATCATCGATAATCGCTACCGACTTAAAGTCCTTGTCCATAATCAGTGCATTCATTTTTATACTCCTTCATACAGCGAGTGATACATAATCTTGAAATCCAGATAGTCGCTTCCCTCATCTGCTGTAAAACCAATCTGATTATCGCCTTTACGAAGCTGAAACCAGTCATCATCTTTACCGATGCAATTCAGAATGTTTGTCGTGACGCCTTTACGAAGAAGTTCAATTGTTTTATGGCCTTTTACAGTCGAAATGGTAATAGTGTCTCCATCAACTATACCGGAACCTGTAAAACTAACCAAAGCGTCGTGATCTATCCGCATTTTCTCTCTGGTCTTCAGATTATGAATTGTCAGGTTTTTCACAGTGCCGATGCTTTCAATCACCATCATCATGCCTTGTTCGGCATCTCCATCATAGTAAACATTATTTTGGCGTTTGCGCTCAATTATGCCGAACTCGATTACTGATTCTGTAAGAGATTCATTACTAAATGGAAATTCAAACGCTGGAACAGTGCCGTGGAACGTAACTGTTCTTTCGCCGCCACTGCCACTCGATTCCCAATACGGGTTCGGGCAGATAATGCTTATTTGGCAGTCCTCATTCTCGCTAAAAATGTTGGGGGCATTGCTTTCAGGATAGCCCACAACAACACACCGGCGATTGTCCGTCTCGATCTCAAACTGCAAGGTCTTCTTTACAGGGAAATACTTGTAGCTAAGCTGGCGGGTATCTTCAATCGTCGGATAAGGGTGAAACAAAAGGTACAGCACAACGTTACGCTGGCTGGCTCTCGCAGAATTGAACTTGGAGCCATCATTCGTAGCGATTTCAATTGTGTTGATGTTGGCAGTAGGCGGACCAAGCCCTTCGATCTTCTCAATCTCAAAAGGCCCGCCATTCCAGATGAGAGGAATGGTCAGTGATTCGCCCATGTAGTTCGTGACTTTCACGGATTTAATCATGCTTTTCCTCTTTCCTTCATCATAGCAAACTGGTTGTTCGTCTGGCGGTACAAATCGATCCGGCTCAACGCCTTCGGGCTGTAGTTGTTCTGCGTAAAGTTGTAGTTCGTGATGGCCCCATTTTGATTCTGGCTGGGGTTCACGTTCTCAGCATACTTATCCGCAGGGGCTGCCTTCCGTACACGGTCAATGCTGCCTGCAAGATTCATGCTGCGGTTCGCAAAATTACGGTCGAAGCTGTTGAGACCACTATCCACCTCATCCATATCCAAAACCGGACGGATGGTAGGCTGATACTCAAAGTCCTCGTCCATCGTAGCGGCAATGTTCTCAGCAATGATTTGTGCCGCCGAGAGTGCCTGGTTCGAGATCGTCTCCGTAGCCTTCTGAACACGATCAGCATAATCATAGATGCCGCCAGAAAGCCCCAAATCATAGAATCGCCCAAAGCCATAAGTGACCTTGGACGGAGAGTTGATTTGTAGTGCATCTTTTGCAGCTTTCAGAGCTTTGGTTGCTAAGTCGGTCGCAGCAGTAATAGCTTCAGACTCACCAGAGCGAATGCCTTCTGCAAGACCGATGGATAAAAAAGCCCCTGCTGTATACCAGTTGTTGCGCTGGCTATAAATTTCAGAAGCAGCACTTGTAAGCATATTGGTAATTGCGTTATTGACATTGCTTCCGGAATCATTCAGTGCATCAGAAATTTTCGAGCCAAGAGATTTACCATAAGTGTAAAAGGTACTCTTATACGGAGCTGATTTGTTCAATGCCGAAGATAGCATATTGGTAATTGCGTTATTGACATTGCTTCCGGAATCATTCAGTGCATCAGAAATTTTCGAGCCAAGAGATTTACCATAAGTGTAAAAGGTACTCTTATACGGAGCTGATTTGTTCAATGCCGAAGATAGCATATTGGTAATTGCAGTGCTTACTTCCGCAGACTTATTAGTAATAGCAGTGCTCAGCCCACTAACCATATTTGATACGGCCGTAGAGATAGTCGAAATATTAGAACTCCCTGAAACGTCAATTCCAGACAGCTTAGATAGGGCATCTGCCAAAGATACTATTCCAGCGGTGGCGCTTGTATAGTCAACTCCAGACAATTTACTTACCGAATCGGCTAAATCGCCAAGTGCAGAGGCAACAATTCCGATATTGTCCCCGGACCATTCCGCAAACATAAAAGCATTCACGCCATTTGCCAAAGATCCTAATGATGTTCCCAAGTTTTCAGGAATCTTGACATTTTTCCATTTGACCATTGCGTCAGCCAAATCGCCCAATGCTGGAGCAATGATCCCTATGTTGTCTCCGCCCCATCCAGTAAACATAAATCCGTTTACGGCCGTTGCTAAAGGCGATAAAGTGGATGCTAATTTTTCAGGAATCTTGACATTTTTCCATTTGGCCATTGCGTCAGCCAAATCACCGAGACCAGTGGTAGCCTTAGAAACGTTGTCTGCACCCCAACCGGCGAACATAAAACCGTTAATAGCGCTGGCCAAAGAGCCCATTTGTGAACTAATGTTTTTTGGAATCTTGACATCTGTCCATTTCTTGACTGACTCAGCCAGCACGCCAAAAGACGAAGCAAAAACGGAAAGAGCATCTGCACCCCAACCAGCAAACATAAAAGCATTCACGCCATTTGCCAAAGAGCCCATTTGGGTTCCGAGGTTAGTCGGAATATGGACATCGGTCCAAGCCTTAGCGCCTTCTGCCAATGGAGCAAGAGAAGAAGCAAGTGATTTTATAGCTCCAGCTCCAAAACCAGAAAACGTATTGAGAAATCCTCCAGCGGCAATAGAACTAAGTGCCCCAAGCATTGCAGTAAGACCATTTCTAATCTCCTCGACAGACATTGAACCAAATTCTTTAAGAGCATCTGCCAAATCGCCAAGTCCCTGAATTGCTAAAAGTAAGGAACCTCCTCCTAAAAATCCAGTCAAACCAGAAACCAAGCCATGAATACCGGTAATAGCGGCTACTTCTGTAAGTGCACCGCCCATCCCAGCCAGTCCTCGTTTGATTTCATCCCAGCTAAGACCTCCGATTTGTTCAAGAGCATCTGCCAGATCACTAAGTCCGGTGATTGTAAGTCGAATAGATCCTGCTCCAAGTAAACCGCTGAATCCAGCAATCTTGCCAAGAGCGCCTGTAAATCCTGCCACTTCGGCAAGTGCACCACCCATAGCCACAAGGCCATGAGCAATAGCGTCCCAAGACATAAATCCAAATTTTGTGAGGGAATCTGCAAGTTCATCAAGTCCGCTGATTACGATAGTAATTGAACCGGCTGCAAACAATGAACCAAATCCTGCCAATTTAGAAACGGCTACCAAAGCAGTAGAGACTTCAACCAAGGCACCGCCCATACCGGCAAGGCCATGTCCGATTTCGTCCCAACTAAGGCCGCCAAATTTGCTCAAACCGTCAGCGAGCCCGGACAAGGACTGAACGATAATCAATGTCGATACACTGCCAGCCAAAGAACCAAGGCCGCTCACTTTATTAAGAATCCCAAGCACAACAACCAATTCACCAAGAGCACCGCCCATAGCAACAAGAGAACGACCAATTTCTTCCCAGGAGAACCCAGAGAATTCGCCCATGGCATCTCCAAGGATTTTGCAGCTCTCTGCAACTGCTAAAAGACTAATGCTTGTGGTAAGCGGGATTTTCACTCCGTTAAGTGCTTTGAGCCCAACACAGAAAATCGCCAGACCGCCGCCAACGCCAAGAAGTCCTTTGGTGAGTTCGGCAAAGGAAAGACTTCCAAATTTGGCCATAGACGATGCCAGGACTTTCATAGATTCAGCAATCAGGATGAGGCTGAAAGAAGCCTTCATTAAACCTTTAGACCCATTTTTTGAAAGAGTCTTTGTAATACTGTCAAGGCTTTTCGTCAACATTTTGAACATGGCTGCCATGGCGCTAATGCCCTTAAGTGCTGACCCCACATCAAGTTGCGAGAGCGTATTCAGTGAAGCAGTAAGAACTCCAATTGCCCCGGCAATACCAACAAGCGAAGTCACTTTAATGCTTGTTGTCAATGCCTGCAAGCTATCGTGAAGGCTTTCAAAGAGCTCAGAAATTTTAGCTTTCAGAGATCCGGAATTTTTGCCTGCTCCGGTCAATTTTTCGATAAAATCAGAGATTCCGCTGGCAGCATCAAACAACTTTTTGCCTGTCAAAGCACTAAATGCGGCTGCAACGGTCCCAAGGATACCCTTTAGCGAAATATTCTCTTTCAACCAGGCAAATACGGTCTTAAAGGAATTCCAGATAAAACCGAGAACCGAAGAAATGCTCGAGCCAATCGTACCGAATGCTCCGCTAAACCCTCCGGCACTATTAAGTACACCAGAGAACAGATCAGAAATCCCGGTAACGATTTTATCGAACATACCGGTAATTCCATCTGTCGAAAAACTCTCATTTAACGAGACTAGGAAATCGCCAAGAGATGCAGCCGAATCCAAAAGTGTATTTCCAAGATCTTTCAGTCCGTCGGAACCTAAAAGTTTAGCAATGGCATCACCGACAGTTCCAAGAACTTTCTTAAAAATATCGAAAACAGCAAACACACCTTTAAAGGTCCGCTTCAATTTGTTGGCGGTTTCATCACTCACGATTAAAGATTCTGTAAAATTCTTGAGGTTCTCAGTCATCGAGAGCAACTTTCCGGATGTCATTGGCGCAAAAATCTCACCAAACGCCTCTTTAATAGACCCCGTTACTTTAGATACTGCATCCCAAATATTCCAGAAAGACTGAATTAGATCATCTCGGCCGCCAGATTCTTTCCATTCTTTAAGCATCTCGTTCCGAGCTTCAGCACCACCGGCGAACACATCATACATGGCATTTGCCAGATCAGTCCAAAGCTGAGTGGCCTCTTCCTGATTGCCAAAGATCAACTCAAAGGTATTCATCCAACCGGTGGATACAGCATCTTTTACAGAATCAACTGCATCGCCCCAAGTTCGTGCTTCCTGAGCGGCTTTGAATGCTTTCAGACCGAAAGAATCGACTTTATCACCAAGTTCAGAAATTGCCTGAGATGCAGTAATACCTTTCTCCTCAGCATAATCGTAAATTTGGTCAACGGCACTTGAATAGGTCTGGAAAACAGACATCATAACGTCCGAAGTAAACCATGCGTCGTCTGTCAAATGCTCGGCGAACTGAGATTTTGTAAACGATCCTTTGTTGTTTACAAGAGAGGTATAGGTATCATCAGCGTTTTTCTTTAACTTTCCGAGTGCAACACCAGCATCCAAACATTTCTGACGAAACTCATCAGTATCCATACTGGCATTTTGAATCGACTTATAGTCTTCCTTGCGCATAATGCCGGCGCCCATAGCCTGAGATAGCTGGTACATTGCACGACTGGCAGTAGAGGCATTTTGGCCAGAAAGAGCTGCCCAGTTGGCAATGCCCTCCATGGCAGTCACAGATTCTTCAAGCCCCTTACCAGATGCTGTGAATTTCGCAATATTTGCCACCATATCGGTGAAGCTATAGGAGGTTTCATCTGTAAACCAGTTAAGTCGATCAAGCTGCTCATTAACACGCTCAAGTTCATTGCCCTGTGCAACCAGAGTTGCCACAGATGACGTCTTACTGCCAAATTTAGCAAAACCCGCAGAAATCTGATCAATGGAAAGCGACTTTACAAGGGATTCACCAGTAGAAATCGCAGCATTTGTAATTCGCTGCAAAGCTGTAATGCCAATTACTTCCAGGGCACTGAACTTCTGTTGAACAGCATAAATACCACCCTGAAGTCCGCTGAAATCCATTGAATTAGCAGCTTTGGATACACTTTCAAGGCCTTTACTGGCTCCATCAAGCTTCAGCCCTTTTTCTAAATTGTCAATGCTTTTAAGGCTTGTAGAGATGCCTTTCTCAAACTGTGCATTGTCAAACTGCATCTCAACAATGCGCTGGTCAATAGACGAGCTCATTCCTTTGCCACCTCTTCCCAAACCTCAGCTGCCAGTTGGTCAAAAATAGGGCGGATAGCCGGGTTGATGTAATCTCGACCCTGAACGTATCCGCCATTCCTTGTTCCGTGACCATATTGCAGGATAATCGCAATATTCACGCCTTTATTCACATTGCTGTTGGTCCAGGTGATCTTTACACCGTCTTTATCGCGGTTGATCCTGTAGTCCCAACTCTCAGCAGTTTTGCCGCTGTCTCTTGGGGTAGCCAGGGCCAATGCCTCTACCCCTTTCCGGCCATACTTATCTAGGCATTTTAGGTATTCCTCTTCAGACATCCGCTTTAAAAACCGCTTTGTCTTTTTAAGGTCCCCCTTATGCTTAAAAACAATGGCCATTTTGATTCTCCTTACACGTACTCAGCCTTATACAGCCCCATGTCTGTCAGCTTCAGCTCTTTTGCCAGATTGTAAAATTTCATGGCATCACCGTTAGTTACGGGTCCAATCGTGATCTTCTGCATTGTTTTAGCAGCAGGCTTGGCAGGTTCTGAAGAGGTAACGTCTGTGGACCAGGCCTTAATAACTCGGTCAAGGTCTACAACGCCGCTCGTAATACCGGCCACTGTGCCCTGTGCATACTGATGCAAGTGGCGCGGAAGCATCGTATCATAGTTAGATCGTGTATCGGCCAGCCAGCCAATGTATCCGTTGCCGTTCACAAGGGTCGTGTAGTCAATGTTTGAATAGGCAAAGTTCGTAAAAGTATAAACCCCAGGCAGATAGCCAAGCTCACGAACTCTCTCACAGAAAGCCGCAGCCGCCGCAGTTCTTGCCGACTTAGTGATATGGTCGGCACGGCCATTGTGATTCTTCTCGCTCGAATATTCGGAATCGAAGAAGATAGGCAACCCTTTGCCTCGGCCATTCAATACTTTCACAGCATACTCAGCCTCGGCCCTGCCTTCCGCAGCATTCAAAGCCTGACTAAAGAAATAGAACCCCGCCAACTTATTGTTAGCAAGGGCTCCTGCAGTATTCTTTTCAAAGTATTCGTCAGTTACCAACGTACCAGCATTTCCATACCCACGATAACCAATTCGGATAAATGCCTTATACGGGACCTTCGTCCAATCGATAACTTTCTGATACTTTGATACATCAATCATGATCTCATCACTCACGATTTTGCTCTCCTCTCCATAGGTACCTACTGCATTCGGGCAACCGCAATATTCTGTCGGATCAATGCCTGTTCCCAGTGCAGTTTCGCGGCACTCAAAGTGCACATGTTCATACGGCGGGTCAGCCAATGCAGCATTTCCTGTATTGCCCATGACCGCAATTAAGTCACCAGATTCTACAATATCCCCGGCCTTAACAAGCAGCTTTGCATTATGGCATAGGTAGATATACCTCGTCCGGCTGCCCTTTGGCGGGTTCTGCACTTCCAAACAAATGTAATAACCCCACTCCCAGGTCTTGTTGGATTTGTCGGTAACAATTCTGGCTCTAGTAACCTTAAATCGTACTTTTGTGCCGTCCTTATAATAAGGGGCAAAATACTCCTTATTGTCCAAAAGTTCCAGGTCAATGCCGCCGTGCCAGGTCTTTCCTCCGCCACGGGTATAACCATATCTTGCATAATTGTAACGGACTCGTACTCGCCCGTTGGTAATACCGCCTGCAAGTCTCATTCTTATCTCTCCTTCTAAAAGGGAATCATCCTTTGGTACCGGTCTTTGCCCGGCGCTTAGCATTCAGCTCTGCATATTTGTCAAAGGTATCTTTTTTGCTCATCTTTTTCTTTGGCTTATGGGTTTCGTTGAGAACCCGAATTAGGGTAATAAGCCGATTTAAATGCCAGCGCTCAAACTCAACCGGAATCCCCAAATCGACCATCCAAGAGTAAATTACTTCACTGGTAATGATCTTTTTTCGTCCAGGCCGCTGGTCATCTGTAAACTTTGTGGCAGTCATAGGATCTTCAATGTACTCCCCGATCTCGGCCAATTGTTTTTTTGTAAGACCATAGTATGCCATTGGGTTTACGGACTTATTCACCGTCATGCAGCGAATGTAATCAATCTGCTGCTCCATGGTTCGAGCCTTATTGCTAAGAAATTCTATATGCCATTTTGATTCCCACTTAGAAAGGGAGATAAGGGAATGCTCAAGCACAAGTTTCTGCTCCGGTACCGTAATAAACTGGTTATTCGCCTCGTCGTAATACTCTCTCGGGGCCACCGTAATCTCAAGCATTCCTTATCTCTCCTTATCTCTCCTTATACCTTATGCTTTAGGCAAAACCGTTACATTTCCTGCCGGAACTGCACTAACTTCTTCCCTCTTCGGCGCAACCTCAGCAAAGAACTTGGCAGCCTCTTCAGGGTTGCTCAAAAGTTCAATGTAAAGATCACTATAAGCCTCTGTCTGACTAAATGCTTCACTAAGCTCCTGACTCTTAATAAAGCGTTTGCCATCATCGCTCTTCACACCATAGCTCTTCAGAAGCAGCTCCTTGAACAGTTTGGTAATACGAATGATGTCCTTTTCTGCAATAATGCGTTTCATCGTCTCGCTGAAGGTACCAGCGGTAGTAAGCTCCATATCGACAAGTTCAGCCTTGGTCAGATTAAAGCGGAATTCCTCGGTACGCTCCAGGCCATCGTAATCGGTATAGGTAATGGTTTTCTTAAGCATGGTCATTTTCTCCTTTCAAAGATCGTAGTTATGCGCCGACTTCACCCAGCAGAGCCATAACCTCAGCAGGCAGCGGCAGTTCAGGCTGGTCGGTGTCACCGCCGTAAAGCTTGGCCTCCAACTGAGCCAGTTTGCTCTTGTCCGCGGTGCGGCTGTCGATCACGATGTGTGCAGTCGGCTTATGGCCGGCAACGGCAACCGGGTTGGTGGTATAATCCCAGCTCATAGCCGCAGCGTCAGGGCTGTCATTGATGGTTTCATAGCTCATCTCCGAAGGGGAAGCCGTGGCACCATACACCAGATGAAGCTTATAGCCAACTTTGTCACTGACATCGTTGCCAACATTGGTGCGGTAAGACAGGCCAAACATCTTGCGGCTCTGCTGGCTGGCATAAGCGCCCTTGGCGATCTGCTCACGGCCGTCACACTCATTCCACTCATCGGGATAGGTGTAAGCCTCAATGGTGCCACCATGGTCCTCGGCTGCACGCATGGAACCATACTTGATGTTATCGGCGTACAGGGCGGTCTCGTCTGCGCCGGAGGGGCTCTCGGAGACCGAAGTCAGGCCATTCCAGGGCACGCCAGGGGTGTATTTGCCAGAGGTAGTGTTATACGGGTACAGGACACCATGGTCAACGCCCATTTCGTAAAAGCGCTTGCCGGTATCACCCCAGGTAATAGCTGCCATTTTGATTTTCCTCCTTTAATAGTAAAGGTTTAATACATAGTGGTTTAAATTGTCTGCCGGGTAAAACCGGTCAAACAAACAAAGCGGCCACTGTGCGATAATCTCCGGGTAGATACTATCCGGGTTCTTATCAATCACAGTGACCTGATAACGTTTTGTCCATCTGTACGGGGCATTGTCCGCAAATTTGGTATCGGCTGTATTCCATTCGTAAAGGATGCATGGATACTTCAGCTGGATGTTTGCTGGCGGCTGAAAGTATACCCTGCAATCCTTCCCTGTTTCCGGGCAGCCTAAAACCTCACACAAATCGTGATGTAGTTCAAGTCTCGTTCCCATTGTAAATCCCTCCCAATGTCAGGATCAGCCGTGGGTATTGGACCTCCACCTCGGTGATTTTCCATTTAGCCCCGCCAAATTCGGCATAACGCATGGCAAAGTAATTCTCACGGGCATACGGGTCCGATACAATACTCAGCTGTCCGTTGAAGGAGATGTCGTCATTCAAATGCTCAGTCCCCTGCAGGCGGCGTGTGTTTCGTACAAAGTCGCCATAATACTGCCGTACCGTAATTTCTTCCACCTGCACACCTGGCGCAGTTTCTGTCATGGTACAGTACCCGATATTCCCATAGAACTTAGCCATACAATACTCCTATCAGATTAGTCATAACTAACCTGCGGTTATTCGCCAGCGGTGGTCTTGGTCTCAAAGACGATAGCAGACTTCGGCACGGTCAGAGCACCAGAGCAGCGGGTCTCAATCAGGTACTTCTCCTGGTTGTAGTCAATGTCAAAGTCATCGAACATGGACACAGCGCCACCCTTATCGGCACCAACAACGTAGTCAACCAGGTTGACCATGATGGCCTTCAGGGTATAGGTGTCCTTCTTGCCGCCAGCAGAAACTTCACGGGTCAGGTTCTCAAACTGAGGAATAGTGACGATCTTGACAACGCGCATAGCGGTGGCCAGCTCCTCAACGCTCTTGTAGATGCGAATGCCATTCTTGTCCTTCAGCAGCAGCATCTCAGCCAACACATCCTCGCTGGTGAAAAGGGTCGGGTTGCCAGAACCCTTGTACTCCTTGCGAGCGCGGATGGTATCGTCAATCAGGTTGCTGGCGGTCTCGCCCTCAGTAGTGCCGATGGGGATCTCGCGCTTAACACTAAACAGGACATCATCAGTCCAGATCGGGCGGATATGAGTCTCCTGAATCTTATCATCAGCAGCGCTGGAGCGGCCATCGCCAATCAGGAAAGCACGGGCCAGTTCCTCATTCAGCTTGCCGCGCATCTCGCCCTTGACCCAGGCAACAACATCGAAATCCGCGATGTCAATAATGTCATCGCGGTCGAACTTCTGCTTCTTGTAAACAGTCTGGGGATCGGTGGTACGCTTCAGCAGGGTAAAGACTTCTTCAATCTTCTTCTTGCCCTTGGTATAGCCTCGTGCACGGGCATCGTCAGCGGTAATGTCAGCAAAGCTGGTCTTTACGCGGCTGAAAGGAACATGCTTAACACCGTTCATCACGACATTGACCCAGGTCTGATCATGATCGATAAACTTCGGGGGAGTATTCAGCTCCTTGTAGTTCGGGAACAGCTGGTCGATCTGCTTAATACCGTAATCGCTCTCGGAATGCTCCAGATAATCCTCAGTGGCTTCCTTCAAAGTCAGGCGGCCCTTCTTAGCGTCGTTGATGATGGTAGTCATAGCGTCATGGGACAGAACATCCTCAGTACGCTCGGTCTCTTTGTCGAAAATATTATGCTTCATGGTTTTATCCTCCTCAGTAATGGGTTCTTCTTTGGCACTATCGCCGGATTCCTTATCTGCAGCCAGACCGACCATAGCATACAGAACCTTTTTCTGTTCCTCGGTCATGCTGTCAATTACTTCCTGAACAGTCTTACCATTCTGTTCAGATTCGGATTTCTTAGGTTCTTCTGCCATTTTAGGCTCCTCCTTCTTGTCGTCGGAATGTTCGATGGTGTCATCATACTCGCCGGAGTCGTATTCCATATCACCAGCATTGTTATAAATGACACCTTCGTCTACACTGGCATCGCCATGGGCAAGCACTTCGTCAATATGTGCCTCCGGGTTTGCACCGGCCAGCACCAGGCTCAGCTCACGGATAATACCGTGGGTCACATTACCGCGGCTCTTATCCCCGGCATACTGCAGCCCATTCGCCCAAATGGAAAAGGACGTAATGTCACGGTTCTTCACAAGAGCCTTTGCATTACGTCCCTGGTCAGTGTCGTTAAAGGTCACATAAGCCCTCATGCCCTCGGGCTCAGCCTTCAAAAGGGCATGGCCCAGAACATTCTTGGCATCGTTATGCTGGTGGTTCCATACAAGTGGGACTTCCTGGCCGTCCTGCTCTCGGAATGCACCCGGCATGATCGTTATACCGTCGCCGCAAAGCACGCCAAACTTGGTGGCCCAGCCACGGCAATCGTAATTACGCTTAGCCATTTTGATTCTCCTCCTTTGGAGCGATCGGTTTGCTGTTTGCAACCTCTTCCTTGCTCTGACTGATGTTGGGGTTGGTCAGCTCATCAGACTTCGGGTCCTCATTCGGGCGATAGCCTACGATCTGTCGCAGTTCGTTCGAACTCAGGATCTCATTCCGGCGGAACTTATCAGCCACATCAGCCAACTGTGCCACCGGCACCAGCTTAAACGGATCGTTAAAGAACACAATTGACTGGTGTTGGCTCCTGGCGGTCTTAGTCAGGAACTTACGCCGCATCTCAAGAACAATGGCCGATACAATCGGTTCAATCGTTCGGTTGTAGTAATTCAGCATTGTCTTATCATCGGCGGTGCCATCCATAACAGCCTGCGTAATGCCCAACTGGCTCCAAAGCAGATTCTGCAAATACTCGATCTGTTTCATCAGGTTGTTATCAAGGCTTCGGTTCAGCTGTGTAATTCGCTCGGTGCCATCAGTATAGGCAATGCCGTATTTAGACCCTGCCAACTGATCTTCCACAAGCTTTCGCCGTTCTTCGGCCTGTTTCCGCCGGGCCTCTGTCTTAATGACATAGGGCAGCTGAATAATCAGGTCCAGCTTACCGGAACTGGTCTGCTCGTCCACAACATCCAAAAGGGCCAACTTACGGATCAGGCGCTGCATCGTCGAGTTCGGCTCATTCATTACTGCAAACAGCGGGTTCTCCACAATGCCTACCATGCTTTTAGGCAAAGTAACCTCTTCCTGCCGCCCGGTCTGGTCATTGTAAAGCTGAATCCGTACCCGATCGGGATACCACTCGATCACCTTGCCAACTCGCAAACTCTGGATGTCATATCCATTGGTCATAAGCGGGCTGGAGGTAGTATCTACCGGCACAATAGCAATACAACCCTCGTCCATCAGACTCATTCCCATATCCTGGATAAAAGCTCGCCCGGTCTGGTCGATGTTCGCTTCCACATTCAGGCAGTTGTTTAACCCACTGTCGATTTCTTTCAGGAAACGGTCATCTTCATCCATCAGGGCATGAACTATTTTGATTGCGGCACAATCGATGCCTATACGGTTGATAACTGAAGTCACGATCGTTCGCTCGTTACCTCTCGTAAACCGTACACGATCAGGTCGGTAGCCATAACTAACCTCACCGCTGCGATAAACCGGGGGATCTCGAATCAAGAATGCATTCCAGGCATGCTTTAACCTGGAGCCAAAAGAGTAATTTTCTTCCATTGTTTAACCTCAATCAAACTGTTCGCGGTTGATCTTATATGCCACATAAGCATCCATCATGGCTGCTACAGCATCGATCTTCTCTTCATACCGTTTCTTAAATAGTTTTCGGTTGCCATTGGTATCTTCCAACGTAATGCAGTTACACATGGCAAAGGTCATAAGCTCCTCATCAAACAACAGCATCCTCTCCCCTGCCAGCTTCTTCAGCTCACCTAGGGGAACGGATTCCGTCTTAGCACCTTGGATGACTTTCTCGATGCCAAAAGGCCCATTCTCGTTTTCCCATCTGGCCACAAACTCTCTCGCGTTATAAGGGTCAAAGCCAAAAGCCCGAACGTCGTATTCGTACTGAGCAATGTGAGCATCCAAGTCATCATAGACCTGCATCATATCCAAAACAGTGCCGTCCATAACCACAAGACTGCCTTCGGCCATAAATCGGTCATACAGCTGCCGCATAGCCGCCGGGAGCTTCATCAATGTCAGTGAGGTTATATAGTTTCTCGTCTTAACGCCAAAGCATCCGTTGGAAAGCGGGAACAGGAACGTAAACGCACAGAAGTCGTCGCCCTGACTAAGGTCCGCACCCAAAGCACATGGCATCTTCCAGTATTCCCGGTGCCGGTGTGGCAGCGTTTCCTCGTAGGTAAAGTAGTAGGTATAACCCTCCATGGGTAAACCGAATCTCTTTGCTAAGGTATCATTGCGAACCGCCGGGTTCTGTTCAGCGCGTTCTACTTCCAGCTGATAAGTCTCGTAGGTAACGGTCTTACCGAGGTTTGGATTTGCTTTCAGCCAGGTGTTGGGGTCAGCTACCTCGTCTACAGAGTCCAGCTTATACCACCAAATCGAAACATGCGGATTGACATAATCACCTTTCAGGATCTTCATAAGCTCCATTTTGATTGTGTCACCACTGCCGTTTCGTACAGTACCCTCAGAGCTTGTAGCAATAATAAGATAGTCGTTGTTATAGGCTCCACCCTGCTCCTTACTGGCCGACTGCTCAATAGCACCAATGGGATCCTCCCGGATATCGCCAGAAAGCCATTCGTCCACAGTAGCACACTTCACGCGCAAGCCCTGCAACTTATCAATAACCATGGGCCGGATCTCCAACAGGGACCCAGTCAGGAAATCTTCAATACCCTTCTTGGTCGGGGTCAGCTTCACTCGGTTCATCCGGGAACCAGTTGTGTTCTGTAAAGATCCTTCTGTCAAAAACTTGAACAAAGGCCCTCTGGATCTGGTGATAGCTGTCCGGATCGGCGAAAGTGTTTCATCCGCCTGGCGCATAGTCGGTGCAGTAGCAATCTGTAAGGTAGTTGCAGTATCCACAGTCAGGAAGTAGGCCTGCATACAAGAGGCATACAAGGATTTAGCAGCACCTCGTCCAACGATAAGGTACTGCTTGGTGATCAGCCGCTTCTTGATTCTCTTGTTTACAAAGTGGCCGCCATGGCCGTCCTCATTTGGCTCGTACACACTTCGCTCAATAAAGTAGTACCAGCCAAACACCTGCTCACCCCATAACTTAAAGGTATCCAGCAGATGCAAATCAGAGCCGTCAGTCAAGACTAACTCATTCTCGCAAAAAGAGATCCAGCCTTCAACTTTTTTATCATCGTAATAGATACCCGGATTAGAAATCAGATCATCAATCCGGTGCATCTCAAGCTCTACTTCTCGGCTAATTGGTATTTCGCCCCGGATTACGGCCTCCCGAAACTGGCCGTAGTATCTCGGTACGGCAGTATTAGAGAGTGCCATAATTTCTCCTTATTTAAATTGGGGATTTGCCATAAAAATCTTGCTGACGTTTTAGCTTATTTTTTATATATTGCTGACGGGCATTATAGTCGTGAACCTTCGTTACAAAGTCAGGAACCTTACTTTTTCCATGCTTTTCCAAAATAGAATTTACCTTATTTACAGCTTTGTGATAGCGTTCCTTCGATTTACGATATTTAATATAGTAATCTACTTCCGTTAAAATCGGGTCATACTCCAGACGAGAACCAGTCAAAGACATTGCATCGGTAATTTTATACCGGTCTTTCCCCCAAATTTCATGCGTATTTTTTTTGCCAGACCAATTCTCATCAGTTCTTTTTCGGCCAGACCAATCTCGTTCGGTAACGTCTTCTTCATTAAGGCTATATCTCTTCTTGCCAGCGGCAGTCAGAGTGCCATCACTGTTCTGGTATCTTCGCACGCCCCATTTCATTCCAAGAATTCCATGGTGGGCTAAATAGTCTTCACCAGAATTTACACATTCATAGTTCCACATTTAGATATCACCTCTATAATTTAATCAGTTGTATTTTTGTCGATTTCTGGTATAATTAAGGTGAACCGAGGTGCCACCATGAAAATGCCAGAACTTACACAGGATCAAGTTATGGAGATCCTGGATAAATGCTATAATGAAGCCGTAAACGGACTTGCTAGAAGCAAAAACTGTGTTGATCTTGCTGCAGAATATCTCAATCGGTATCCTAATACCGAAATTGCAGTAAAAGCAATGATCAATAACCAGATTGCTATGTGCACGACCTCCGGTTTCCTTACAAGCCTTGGCGGTCTAATAACGCTCCCAGTTGCACTTCCTGCAAACCTCGTAAGCGTATGGTACATGCAAATAAGAATGATTGGTACAATTGCTGTAATGTATGGCTTTGACCCCTTAGACGATAGTGTCAGGACTCTTGTTTATCTATGCCTTACTGGCACCTCCATGTCAAAAATATGTCGAGATGCTGGGGTACAATTCGGCAATAAACTAACATTGAGCTTTGTAAAGAAAATTCCTGGCTCATTACTTATAAAAATCAACCAAAAAGTAGGATTCCGGTTTATAACCAGAGCAGGAACAAAAGGAATAGTAAACTTGACTAAACTTGTTCCTCTCGTTGGAGGTGTGGTCGGCGGTGCTTTTGATTTTGCAGGGACAAGAGTTATCGCTAACAAAGCCATTAAAGTCTTCGGTTACGGCAAGCTTGATTAACCTTTCTTAAGCTCACGAATAGCTAATGCGATAGAGAGAGCGGAAGATGCAACCCCAAGGGCAGCGCCACCATAGCTAAGAATCTCGTCAAGTTTAGCCTGGCCCTTGTCGATTTTGTCCGGTTCATATACCAAATCCCGATACTGTCGTTCAAGATTCTTTCGATTGATTACCTTTCGCAAATCGTCATCGGACATTTTGGACAAATCTCTTCCGCTCTGCTTCCGACTATTTCGAATAGTCCGATTAAAATCTCGCATCTGCTGAGTAGCTCTTTGAGCAGAATCAACAGCCTCTTTTTCTTTCTGAAGTTTGCTCTTTGGCTGAGGATGGTTCTTTTTATACTGGGATTCAAGAGCATATCGCGTATTATCCCGCAAAAGTTCATCGTCAGTCATGTCAGATACATTTCTTTTACTTTTGGAAGATCCAGTCAATGGATCAGAACCATAGATCTTAGTGTTCTTTCTTTTGGAATAGTTCAAATGGTTTTCACCGTAGGAATTCTCACTCCCACTGTATCTCTTCTTGCCAGCGGCAGTCAGAGTGCCATCACTGTTCTGGTATCTTCGCACGCCCCATTTCATTCCAAGAATTCCATGGTGGGCTAAATAGTCTTCACCAGAATTTACACATTCATAGTTCCACATTTAGATATCACCTCACAAAGCACCTTAGACAAAATCACATGTCTAAGGTGCTTTCTTTATTTGCAATCACAGGTTTCTGCTGCCACATTCAACCGCCACTCAAACTCAGAGATCAGCTTTTCCATCGAGGCAATAGCTGCGCTGCTGGTAGGCGGATCAAAGAGCAGCCGTACTTTCATGTACATGTAGGTTTTCACATCGTTCAGCCTCGGGTCATCAGGGATAAACATGTCCCATGTCTCCGATGCATCATTGATGGAAAACCCGTTCTTTGGTCCTACCCCCAGCTGGGTAAGGATCGAAAAGACGGAATTGATGTCCACAATGATGTCGGTATCAAACACATCATAGTCCTCGGCGATTCCCAGCTTCTTCTTGATGGTGTTTAGGATACTTTCCATACTTAACCTCGTTTCCAGGGGCAGGTGTCATTCGGCGCCCTCGTAACGGGGCCTCTCGGTAAAAGATCCGCGTCCCCATAGTGTATAGCGTTGTGTGTCCGTGTAATTGTAGTAATCAGATACTCCGGGTTCAAAAGCAGATCGCTGCGCTTCAGGATGTCCTCTTTAGAGATGGGGTTCATATGGTGGATCAGGATTTTAGGCCGAACATACTTACCATTCTTCCAAAATCCATTGATCTCATGCCCTTCCATTCCAAGGTCACATCCGCTATCCCGTACAATTACGCGGTCTCGCAGTTGTTTCCACTCTTCACTCTGGTAAAATATCTGGTTCAGGTAACGGTCAAACCCAAATGTGTCCGCTCCGACTTCACCATCGAGCCTAAGGTACTCATAGCGTTCCTCAAAGGTAGAATATCCGCATAGCTCTGTGTATGTCCTAAGCATCTTCTTCTCCCTGGCCGCTATACCGTCTCATAGACTTAATAGCTTCCTCGTACATCTCACCCATCTGGGCTGCAGCAGCAAGATTATTCTTCTTGGCTTCCATAAGCTCGATCTGTTTCTCAAGTGCTTCCTTCTCGAGCCGTGCTTTCTGGGAGCCAAGTTTTAAAAAGTGGGTAGTCTCCTGACTGGAGGCCGTTCCCTCAAGGATTCGCTTCTCTACCAGGTCCATAGCCAGCTCAATCAATTGGTTTTCCCGTGCTTCCGGTGTAAGAGCCGGTCTAATCGTCCTTTTCGAGCCAGATTCATTGGTAGTCTTTGCTCTTCTCAACTGTTTCCGACTCCTTTCTTGTCAGATTCTCCGGCTTTTTGTAGTGGTATGTAGGGGTGTAGATAAACCCAGAAAGGAGAAATAAAGGAGGTTTTGACTCTAAAACAGTCATAGAAACCTACATACCACTACAAAAAGCCGGAGGAAATATAAAAGGGTCCACAAGCCGGTTTAAAGCTGTTTTCCCAAATTCTTCCCCCGGAGAA
>ERZ1034917.190-NODE-190-length-60065-cov-45.924279_pt1 | contig 60065 bp, 96 predicted proteins | sample MGYA00520605_ERZ1034917 | MGnify/ENA primary metagenome ERZ1034917 (study PRJEB33766, sample SAMN09781784) | gut metagenome | biome: gut microbiome | host: Homo sapiens | place: Madagascar | study: EMG produced TPA metagenomics assembly of the PRJNA485056 data... | reverse complement strand
GGTAGGTAAACGTAATGCGCAGGGCAAATATGAAAAAGTAAGTATTGCCCCCCCCCAAGACCGAGGGCAGATCGTGCAAGACATCTTGGACTACGGAACATACGAGAAACCAAAAGCTTATTGTTTGAAGCACCAAGCAGGCAACGCACGTGACTATTTCAAAAAGCACCATACGAACATTGCGTTAGTTCCCGTATGCGTGCAAGAACAAGTTGCAGGGCGTAAAGCTAACGCCGACGGCTCATACACGAGGCAATACGAGGCGCGCGGAGATAGTAAAAGCGGAACGCTTACCGGAACAATGCGACAAAATTCATTAGCAGAGCCTGTGCGCATTCCGAGTTTTACGTATCGCGGTAAGGCGCGAGCAATAAGCGCAAGCTATGCAAACAAAGGGACGGGCGAGAGTAGCCTTGCAGATAAGGCTTTCAACGACAACCCGAACAAGCAAAGATGTGATTTTGTTGCAGGGGCTGTAAATCAACGGCGAAACAATAAAACTCGTACAATCAAAGCGCAGTATAGAAAAAACGGCTTTCAAAACTTTTTCCGTCAAAACGGAATGGGGGCAACGGGAGTTGCTGAAAGTGTAAATACCACGAAGTTTGGGAAAAGCGGTACTTTGAGGGCGTGTATGTACAAAGATACTCTGCGCAACCTTGTAGGCAATGACGTGGAACAACGTAGTTGTGTCGCCGAGCCTTGCCAAGTCGGAGCATTACCGAGACCAAACGGTGAGCTTTCGCAAAGTCAAGCATTTCGAGTTTACGGCATATCGGCTAAATCTGTCGTGCAAAACAGTGGCGGTGGCGGTGGCAAAACAGGGCTATACGCAATACCGACAAAATTGCCGTGGGCAATTGCCACAGAATACAACAAAAGCGGAGAACCGACGAGAGCGCAAAGCGGAGCTGACGGAAAGATTTACGACGTTTACAAAATTTCCGACGGCAAAATCACAATTAAGAGCAAGCAATATCCAATAAAGCTTGCAGACGGCTACTACATAATACGGAAATTTACGGTTCGTGAGTGTGCGCGATTGCAAACAGTACCTGAATGGTACGACTTTTCAGTAATAAGCGATACGCAGGCATATAAATGCTTAGGCAATGGCTGGACGGTTGAAGTGATAGTGCATTTGATAAAAGCTTGCTTAAATGGAGAAACGGCTGTGAGCTATCGTCAAGTGAGCATATTTGATTAACAAACGAGGTCACTCAATGAGCAACGAGAACTTAAAACTAAAAATTGCCGAAAGGTTAAGTGCGGTTGGCGCACCGTGTCAGTTCTACGAATACGTGGATGAAGTAGCGGAGTTTTGCGACAAAGACCACAAGGATGGTGCGTGTAACCCCGACGAGTGTTGGACGCTTGTGCTAAAAAATATTGCCGAAAAAGGCAACTCAAACCGCTAAATTTGCAGAAAAATTGCAAAAACAGCAAAAATAATTGCAAAACAGAGGATATTACAGTGAAAGTAAGTTACGAATTAAGCCAAGGCACGGTAGAGTTTGAGCTAACTGAAAGACAAATTTGCGAGTTTATCGCTGACGACCTATTTGATATGTCGGAAGCTTATAAATTTACTTCAAGAAAAGAATTTGTGGCAAAAATGACCGAAACCTTGTATCGCAACGCCGACGGCGAGATTTTGGCAAAAGCTTTTGATTTAGAAAATCTCAACGATGCGATTGCTGAATACTTTGCGGACGAGTTTTTGGACAAAGACGAGTTGCGTGAGTGGAATGCGAAGCTCGGCTACGATAGCGACGACAAAGGAGACTGACCGTGGCGAACAATCTACACAAAAAGCAAACCTACATCGACCGATTTGCACGGCGGTGGTATTGCAACGGCGCAAGGCTGCGGCAGTTGCGCTTTGAAAAACGACAAGCAAAAAGACTTTTGAGGAGAATTGGTAAAAAGGAGTGCTAGAAATGAATAAAACCGATAAAGATTGGAAATTTGCCATTAGCCTTATGGTTATGGTCGTAGTAGTCGGACTTTGTTTTATGGTGCTGACGGCGTGCAACAAACAAGTCCTTGATTTCAACCTAAAATTCGACAGAGCCTACGTCAAGATAGGCGACGAATGGAAAGACGTGGCAATCAAATCGTGGAACGACTACGATGGGGAGCAAATACAAATCACGTTGCAAGACGGCACTGTGATTTTGACAAGCTCGGTGAACTGTATTCTTTACAAGGGAGAATTGCCGAAATGACGAATAAAGACTACGAACGAGTGACGATTCCTAACACGGAAATCTACGGAAAAGCTGGCAGCATAGGCGTTTATCGTCGCCTGTACGACCTTGAAAATGCGATTGGTGATGGTAAGTTGGTGTTTCTGCCGTTTAAGGTTGGGGATGAGTTTTGGTGCTTGGCTGATTACGGAATGGAATATGTGGTTACTCGCCATATAGTACAAGAAATACGCATTTTGAACAATGTGATTTATCTTTATGACGAGAATGATGGTGAATATGACACGAGCGATTTAATTCTCTTTGCGACCAAAGAAACCGCAGAAAAAGCACTGGCAGAGGTGAAAAAATGTTAAAAGGTGTACTCATTGAGAAACAGTTTCAATACAAAGGGCGTGATTGCATTTGCGTTTTCAACCGAGACGGTTTCCGTTGCGGTTACGTATCTGTCAAGAGACTTATTGCGTTTGGCAAATTGGACATTGAGTGTCACGGTGGTTTGAATTTCGAGGGAATATTGTCAGAGGCGTATATGCCACGTGCACTTTATTACGTTGGCTTTGATTGTGGGCATATATGTGACGGCAGAGACTTTGAATTAGCATACCAAAGAGGGATGATAACAGAAATCGAGCGTGATTTCTCAATCGGCGCATTTGCATACTTGTTGGGAAAACCCGTAAGAAGCCTTGAGTATGTCGAAAACGAGTGCATAAAAATAGTAGACCAATTAGAGGAAAAGTCAAATGAAAAGAAAAATCATTTTTAGAGGCAAAACCAAACGTCGCCATCGTTGGGTGTATGGAGCATTGTTAAGAATTGGCGAGGACTTTGCCATTATCAATCAAAACGAAGATGACGCTAATTATGGATTGCCATTTTACGTTGAAAAAGACACAATTGGACAATTCACCGAGTTGCACGATGCAAACGGCAATCGGATTTACGAGGGCGATATAGTGGAACGTTACAACGAGTACTACGTTGTCAAATTCAGCACTAAAAGACGTGGCTATTACCCATTTGCGTGCGGTGACGGTTGCGGCTGTTGTGAGATCGAAACTATGCGACCAGAAGATGTAGATGTTATTGGAAACATTTACGACGACGAAGAATTAGTAAAGGAGCATAACCTATGAAAGCATTTGCAATAATTTCAATTGTGGTATCGTCGATTTCAATTCTTTGCGACGTTTACACTTTGGTAAGAGAAGATAGAAGCGACTTGTTTTTCTCGCTATTTTCTTTAGCGACGGCAATTTGCTTTTTGATTACGGCGGTGAGGTGAGAAATGAAAGCGGTTTTAAGAAGCGTAAAACCTTTTTGGTTATATCTTATCCTTACGGGCAAGAAAACTATTGAGGTAGGCAAGTCTTGCCCACGAGCCAAAGATTGGAATAAGGTTGTTGAAATGTATTGTAGCAAAGATATGCGTTCATTTAATCGTATTCCCGAAGAGGACAAAGAGTGGATGCACAAGTATCTCGGCAAAGTTGCGTGTCGGTTCGTTTGCGAGTGGGTAGGCGAGTACGAAAGTAATTTCAGCAGCGAGTGTGACGGAGAAATACGAGAAGTATTTTACGACCCCGATGACAATGAACGTATTGCGCCGATAATAGCAGAAGTTGGCGACAAATGTGGTCTTATGTGGCGTGCTTGTATGTCGTGGAAAGAACTTAGAGCGTATATGGGCGACGACCCCAAAACTCTTTACGCTTGGTACATTACGGAGTTGAAAATCTACGACAAGCCGAAAGAGTTGAGAAAGTTTTACAAAGTAGGCGCAAAAAGTTTGGAAGAGTTGGATGACGAATTGTGTAGATACTGCGCACCGACCAAATATGGTGAACGTAGAGTACACCTTGTGCCAAACGCAGGAGCAGCATTTTGCGAGGGTGATTATTGCGAAGAAGCCTATCGAACGTATTTAGAGCAAGAGTTTGCTTTAACCCGACCGCCGGAAAGTTGGTGTTACGTACAAGAGTTGGAGGAAAGAAAATGAATGGTTTGTTTCCGACTTTCGAGGAAATTGAAAAAGGCTACTGCGTTTTTACGCAGACTCGGTATAACGGAGTAAATGACGATGGCGAAGCTAAATTTGGTGAAAGATTAAACCTCAAAATTGTTATTTCCCACGACGCTTATGCCGAACTCATAAACGGTATATTCATTGTGCGCAATCGGAGACACGAAAGAAAAGGCTTTCGTTTCGAGCTTGCAGGTAATAAATACGCTTACAACTTTGAATATACCGCCGATGGGTGGGAAGCTTGCATAAACAAAATCAAAGCAATTTTAGAGTTTTACAAAAAATCAATTGATAAAATTCTTCAAGAAAACTAAACGGGGAGTGATGAAAATGAAAAAGGTAAAAGTATTCAAGTTTGAAGTAACAAATTTTACCTACACTGCCGACGAAAAGGAAATGAAACAAGAAGCTTGTAAGCGAGCGAAAAATAGACTTAGCTCCACGGAACAAATCGAGCAAACGATTAACGAATGGTTAGCTAAGTCGGGTTACGAGCTTTGCGACTTAAAAGTAAATACAGTAGTGCCACAAAGAGGAGAAATCAATTGGGGCGATACTGTTGAACTTTGGTACACGGTCGTGTATCAGTGCTAACGGAGGAAAAAATGCTAACAGCGAAACAAGCAAGGGCACTAATGCCCGACAAGGACAAGACAGTACAGGAGAACGTGGAACATCTATGTAACGCAATACAAAATATAGCAAAACGTGGGGATAGGTTTCTTGCAGTGGGAAAATACGATTTTGTATATCAAAAGGAAACACTGGCAGAAATGCGAAAGCTTGGGTACAAAATTGCCCGAAGCCGAGCAGTTTATCAAACCATTGAATGGTAGGAGCGCAGGCAATGAAAAAATTTACCGTTGAATCGAAAATGAGTATAACGTTTGAACTCTTTAATGACAAACAAATTGAAGAAGTTAAGAAAATTGCCGATGAAAACAATCGGACGCTATTCTCGGTTATTGCTGAAATTTACGGCATAGCCAATACTGCCCTCATAATGTACCGAGGAAAAATTGACATATCGAATCCTTGTCGGATGTCTATAGGCGAGGAAGTGGGACAGGATAAAGTAGAAAGCGTACCGCTTTCGCATGACACACTTGTAGCACTCTGTCAAACTATAAGCGACCTACAAACGGAAAACGAGTCGTTGAAAGATAAATTGCTGATGGCGAAAATAGATAAAGAAATGAACAATATGCTTGAGGTTTCAAAGGAAACAACGCAAGCTGTCAAGGAATTTGCGGAAGAATTGAAAATGCGATTTGACCGCAAATACAAAGACCGTGGAGCGACGGACGCTCGTGTTTTAATGGCGCAATCAAATTTTCTGACTTGTATCGATGAACTACTAAATGAGTGGGTGGAAAAATGACAAATCGTGAATGGCTCGCAACTTTGAGTGACGAAGAGTTGGCAAAGTGGCATGTAGAAATCGGGTGTGGGAGTTGTTCGCATAACCCTGAAAAAGGAATATGCTATAACCTTAGCGGCATCGTATCGTTTAATGAAGCTCACTGTATTGACGGAACGGCACAGTGGCTTAAACAAGAATATAAGGAGAATTAACGATGAATGGAGAACTTGTCAAATTGCCCGAAATGGGCAAAACATACGCGTTTTTTGACGACGGTAAGAGCGGTTTCAGTAGACGATATAAAGCGAAAGTCGTTGCCATATTCACAAAAGAAGAAATTAAAAACAACGATGCAAAACTGTATGCGGCGTGGCTTGATGACAAAGGACACTGCGATTGGATATACGCCGACATGACCGATTATTTTATCAAGTGCGACATACCGAGCTACGACAAAAACCCTGTGTGGTTTGTGAGGACGCACGAGGGCGGTTGGTTCTCGATCGACTATCCGAATTGGTGGATGGCTGGTCGACTGGATGTCGACGGTAGCAAATGTGAACAAATAGGCTTACCACCCGTTGACGAATGGGAAGTGGGCAAACATTATTGGGGTGATAAATGAGCGACGAAATCATAACAAGCCTTTGCCCTCAAATGTGCGAGCGATTGGCGCAAGGAACGGCAAGCGTAATCTTTCAAAAAAGCAAACCATATTTTGGTGCGCCGTTCAAATCGTACATATACGAAACCTACGACCGAAACTATGCAGAATTAAGGTTTTGTTGGAACTATGGCGCGCAAACGTTCGAGCATGCTTGCAAGAAGATTATCGGAGAATTTACTTGTGTTTCGACGGAACAATTTGCAGTCGGTGCATTGCGTAGCAACGACTTGGCTCGTATGGCAGGTTGGACTTGGCGCGATATGCGCGAGTACTACTATAAAACCGAGGAATTGGACGGCAAGCACATTAAGTATGGTTGGGCGTGGCATATCAAAGACGTAAAGATTTACGGCAAGCCGCTTGAACTGACAGAGTTTTGGGGGAGGCGACTTTGCCGAAACGCAAACACAATCGGATGTCGAAATTGTGCGCAAAAATGCGTGCGGATAAACGGCAAACGATACAAAACAATTGAAAAGCCACCGATAACGTGGCGATATGCGATAAGGAGAACAGATAATGCACACTGACAAAAAATGGTTGGACAGCTTGCTGTCTATGTTGAATCAAGCAATCGACAACTGCAAGGCACGCCACGACAAGAGCATGATAAAACAAATCAAGCAGTTCGTGGAAGAGAAGAAAGCGGAAGTAGAGGCAGAAGAAAATGAACAGCTATGAACAAATGGGACTTTGGGGCGAAAGCGACCTTGAGTTTGCGGAAAGAACGGCGTTGCAGTTGATAAAGGAATTTGAACCTGTAGCATTGCAACGTTGTCCGAAACACGGCTACATCGTGGGGTACAGCGGTGGAAAAGACAGCGATTGCCTTGTAGATTTGTTTATCCGTAGCGGAGTGAAGTTCACGGTAATACATAATCACACAACGCTCGATATTCCCGATACGGTGCGCTACGTCCGCAAACGCTTTGCCGAATGGGCAGCGCAAGGTATTCCGTGCGAGATACATAAGCCGAAAGAGAGTTTTTGGCAAATCTGCATACGCAAGAAAATGTTGCCGTTCCGCACTCGTAGGTTTTGTTGCGAAGAACTCAAAGAGTATCAACCCTACCCATTTGCGGTGTATTCGTTTGGCGTAAGACGAGCGGAGAGCAACGGTCGAGCGCAAAGGCGAAACAACATCGAAACACGCAACACAAAGAAATACAACGACGTTCAGCTTTTCCACTTTGACAAGTCGGAGGAAGTCCGCAACACGGATATGTGCTACACAAACAAGTACTTTATCGTCAACCCGATGGCGCAGTGGTCTACGGCGGTGCGAGATAAGTACATAGCCAAGTACAACCTCGAAATCAACCCGATTTACGAAAAGTACGGACTTGACCGTTGCGGTTGCATTATGTGTCCTATGGCGAGTGATAAGGAACGACGCAGAGAAGCGGAGATGTTCCCGAACTACGTCAAAACGTTCAAATGGCTGTGCGACAAGATTGCAGAACGACGGGACGATGTGGAAAGCGGAGAACAGCTTTTCAACGATTATTTGCATTGGAGATAAAAACACGATGGATGACAAAAAAACAATTACCGCAACATTGAAGTTCGGTAGTAACAAACTAAACAGCAAAAAGTACGATCTTGCAGACGTAGGTTGGCAAATGGGCGTACTTTCATTAGCGGCTTCATTGGATATGGTGTCGCAGTTGGACTACAAATATTACAGTCGGCAAGCGAGAGCGTGCTACGAAAAACTGAAAAGGAGCAACCAAGTATATGGAAATAGATAACAAACCCGATTTCGACGGCGACAGGAAGTATGTCATTACTTCCTTTTGCGCCCGAGCAGTAATTTTTCTTGCAGTAATAGCAATGGCTTTGATTATCGCTTTTTGCGTGGACGGTATGGAATGGACGTGCGGCATTGCTATCGTTGTGGCTTTTGTTTTGGGCATGATGCTGAACTCAACACTACATAAGCTGCGAACAATAAACAAATTTCAACGACTATTTGACAAAATCGGAGAAACGCAAGCTATTTCGCAGCAAGATTTGGTTGAGATAATAGACAGTTTGGAAGAGGACGACGATACGGAGGACGAAAACGATGAAAACGACTGACGACGGCAAAAGAGTGCTGACGAAAGAGGACAAGAAAATGCTCGGCTACGTGCGGTGGTACTGCGAGGAGACGTTAAACGTCAACTGCGATGAGTGCGTATTCCGAGATTTTATCGGTTGTCCGAAAGACGCGGCAGATGTACTTGCACCGAAAAAGACAGAAAGGAGAAAGGCAAAATGAAAAACGTAGACAGACAAAGACAACTCGACAAGGAGAAGTGGGAAAGAAGCGAAGAAGCTTGTGAAGATATGAGCGGACAAATGCCGTATTGTGACTTTTGCGGCGAGCAGAGTTTATATTGCGGATGTTCAATGCAACCCGACGATAGAGTGCGCACGTGTAGATGTGCAAGAGCGTACAATTTAATGGTTTCGGGAGGTAAAAAGCGAAAATGAAGTGTGCGTTAAAAAATTTTTGTGAAAAAAAATTTTTGTGTTGTCATTACTGCACAAATAAGCGTTGTTGGCAGAGATGTACCGACAAAAACACCCAATGTGGGCAATATTGTCCCGAAATTGTGCTAATTTCCGACCTTGAAGCCGTAAACACACCGCCCAAAGGCTTGATACATACCAAAACTATTAAGGCAAAAAAACGAAGAAAAAATCGAAAAGTGTCCAATATTTGAAAAACCCGTGGTACAATACTGCCGAACTAAAAGCAAGCTATTTTCCACGGCGAGTTTTAACGACCGAACCGTGCAATGGCTCGGTCTTTTTTGCACTTGAAAGAGGTAGTCAATGGGAAACACAAATTATACGGAAACCGCCTCTATGACGTGCCGACGTTGCGGAGCACAGCTTGATGAAAACAATGCTTGGGAACGTGTCGACGGTGTGTCTTTATACTGTGCCGACTGCGAGGAGGCAATTTACGAGCAACTTTCGCAAGAGACAGGGTATTCATTAGGACTGTACTATACTTGCATAAAGTTTGACGTTCCGTGCGAGCCGCTGTTGATACCGTCCGATTTTGCCACAGACAGCTTTGAGGGCGCAGGGCGACGTTGGAATTGGTATTTGAACAAACTTGTTGAAGAGGACAAATACACCAAGAAAGGCGGCGAGATACGAACGTTTGCCGACGGGGTGACGAACATCCTAAAAATCTTCGGTAAAAACTTTACGGAAAAAGACTTTGGTGAGTATGTGCGCCACGAATTGGAACGGCTTTCTAAGCTTCCCGGCACGCCTGCGCAACGTGAGCAGTGGGGAATGGGGTACACTTCGGCAGAGTACGACGAACTCGACCGTCAATACCAAAACAGACTGGCTTCCTACAAAGGTTGGACGATAACACCTCAAATGGAAGATACGCTGATAAAGGTTGTTAAGTGGAATTTGCAAGTTGACAAGTTAATGGCACTTAACAAGTATAAGGAAGCGAGCAGTATTCAATCAATGGTTGAAAAATTACTTGCTTCGGAAAACATGCGCAAGAAAGACGAACGCCCAACCGAGCAAATGCGTATTGACGCATTGGTGGAGTACCTTGAACGAGCAGGTTTAATGAACAACGGCATGTTGCTTTCCTACGACGAAACTGTGAAAGCACTGTGGGACAATTTTCTCGGTAAGCGCAAGTACGATTACACGGTCGACGGTTGTGACGCAATGATACTTTCCATTATCAACGCTACACGCAAAAACGACGGCTTAGATCCGATACTGTCTTTGCCCGAGGAACTGATGGTTAAGGACACTCTCGGAGAGTTTGCTCCCGAACCATCAGCTAAGGAAATCGAAAATATGCGTTACGCAGGTGTGACGAAAGAAAGTAACTCTGCGCCGACTAAAAAGAAGAAAACGACCAAAGGCGGTAAAAAGTAATGCCGACAGGATATGCAGGCGAGGGCAAAAAATTTAATCGTAAGCTTGGACGTTGGGAAAAAAAAGAAACGGAAAAAGCCTTTGACTATTCCACGCTCGACCAACGAACAGCCGCCTTGCTTGTAAGCTTCTTTCGGTGGTTTCCCGATTACTTTTTCGATTTGGTACGTTCGGAAAACGCCACGTACAAACTCGAACTTCCACAGCGGTTGCTAATGCGAGTTTTTGCGCGGTATCGCACGGTAATGATAACGGGTAGCCGTGGTTTAACAAAAACATTTGCGGTTGTCGGCTCGAAAATGCACGAGGGTGTATTCTTCCCGGGCGAAAAGATACGTTACTGCGCACCGTCGCAAAAGCAATCTGCAGTACTTGCTTCGCAAGCTTTCAAATCGATTGAAAACGATTACCCTTTGCTTGCCTCATGGTGGGGGAAGAACAACGACCGCCAAGAGATGTTTCGTATTACAACGATATACAACTCCGAATTTACGATGTATGCGCCGCGCGGTGACAACTGCTCGTCGCTCGTCGGAGAAGAAATCGGACAAGAGGGTGAGGACGGCTTTGATTTTGCCAACTTCGAGAAGAATATCACTCCTACTAACCGTTTGATACGAAAAGTTCGGGGCGAAGATGATCCCTTGCACATAAACCTCAAGGAGCACTACATCGGGAACGCTTCCACCAAGCAAAACCGTGCGTATACAAACTACCGCGCGGCGGCTCGCAAGGCAATGCTTGAGGGGAAGATGTACGACGGTTTTTACGCCGACATTCCTTGGACGGTGGCATTGCTCGGCAATATCCGTGACATTGCTTACTACAAGAAAGAACGTGCCAAGCTGACGGTTGCTGACTGGAAGCGAGAAATGGACGTAGAGTACACGGGTACGAGCGAAAACCCTGTACTGTCCGACGAAGTATTGGCACGAATGAAGAAACTAAACGTCGCCGAACTGCAACACTGCGGCGCAGACGACGTTGTATACATACTTGCGCACGACGTTTCCTACGAAACGGGGCAAAACAACGCAAAATGCTCCGACGTGGTACTCAAGTGTCGGCAATTCGAGATACAAACCAAGCGCGATAAGTATCTCAAACAAGCGGTTTATGTGGATAGCTATCCACCGCCTGCAACGGAAGCATTGCAAGCACGCAAAATCAAGGAGCTGTGGCTTAAATTCTGCAAGACTGGCGGTGAAGCGACATACATCGTTATCGATGCTCGTGCCGTTGGTAAAACGGTCGTGCAAGAGCTAATGAAACCGAGCAACGACGGTACGCCGTGCTTGTGTTGCATAAACCACGAGTACGCCGACATCGAGCAACCCGATTCGCTTCCCGTCATTTATCCGCTGAAAGCTTCCATAAGCGGTGCAGACAGCGATTACGAAATGATAAAATACGTCCAACGTGAATCCGAGCAAGGCAACGTAGAATTGCTTGTCGGAAACATCGCCGAGGGCGTAGAAGCGTACAAACAGTATCACGGAATAACCGACGACACGGCTGACGGCGTAATCGTGCGCCCTTACAAGCAAACCGAGGGCATGTGCGCCGAGATAGACAACCTACAACTCAAACCGAGCGGTGCAGGTTTCAAGGAAACACGCAAAAGCCTACGCATACAGCGTGACCGTTGGTCGGCACTCAAGTACGGATGCCACTTCGCAAGTATGCTTGAGGACAAGCTCGTCAAGCTTAATCACCGTCCGAAATCATCCTATGATACGGCTTTACAAAGCTTGCGAAACAACGGCGGTGTTTCCAACAGAGGTTACGGAGCGACTGTAAATGATATACGCATGCAACTCTTGTCAAAAAGACACGGACGATGACTACCAACTTTACATAGGCGTGTATGAGAACGGTATTGAGGCACATTACTCGTACTGGTCGCACGAAACAAAGTACTTTCTCGTGTATGACAATAAACTTCCGAGAAACATGCACTTAGTACCTCCGGAAAAGTACGATAGACTAACGCATAGCGAAAAAGTTTGGTTGACAAATTGCCAACTCGAAATCAATCGCAGTCGTATGGAAGAAAACAAAGAAGATTATTGCTCGATGTTGGAGCAGTTTATTGCGGTTTTCAGCGAAGAACTGCGCAAGGAGAAAGAAAAGCTCAATGACGAACGAAGAACTGACAGCTAAAAAGGAGCGCGAACGTCAAAAGAACCGCGAAAGAGCGGCTCGGTACCGTGCGAGAAAGAAAGCGGAAGCGAATAATGCGCAGGTGGAAAACCCACCGAGCGCAACTTCGTCATATCATGAGCTTAGCGTAAAACTCAACAAAATGGCAACCGACGCGCTTATGAGCATAGGCGTTGATGGTGTAATGAGTGCGTGGTCGCGTGCCTTTGGTAGACGTGGCAACAACGAGAGCAACCAACCTCAAATTCAAAACGCACGTGTCAAGGCGGTAAACTTACTGCCAATTAGCTACGACAAGAGCGTACTTGAAGATGCACTACGCCAACCATACTTCAATGAAACGTCCCTCGGCGAAATAAGCCAAGGACTGAAATTCACGTCCTACCCTTACAGCAAGGTTGTCAAGACCTACGCCGACATACTTACGTATAGGCACTATGTCAAGCCGACCTACATTAAGGGCGAGGAAACCAAAACGGAAGAGTGGAAACGCGAAGCATGGTTGCTTGACAAAATCAACAAGACAATGCGCCCTGACGTGGAAGCGCACAAAACAGAGGCTCTTTGCGGCTTGTTCGGAAAAGTATTTTACGTACTCCGCACCGACATCGACAAGGTACACAACAAAGTCAACTACGCCTTTTTGCAACAGCTACCGCAACAATGGTGCAAGATAATCGGTTTCAACAATATCAGCGGTTACACGGTGTCATTCGACATGATGTACTTCATGCAACCGGGAACAGACGTAACGCAGTATGGCGATCTATTCCAACCATACTTAAATGACTTTGCCGATATGTTTGTTGTCCCCGACACACCCAAGGCGACGCGCAAAGTTGTTTACCAAGCGGAGTTCCGTCCCGAACGCCTCAAAGCAAACGCCGCAGGTCGTCCCGAAGTATTCCAACAAAACGGACGTTGGGCGTACTACGTCAGCTTGCCTGTGGACAAGGTTTGGACGTTTGAAATTGAGGACAGCACTGCGGCAACGATAACCCCGTTTAGCGGCATGTTGATGACCTACGCGCAACAATCGGACTACGAGGCGGCACAACTAAGTTTGGTGCTAAACCCTCTAATCAAGATATTCACCGGCGAAATTCCGTACTACTCAAGCAATGGTGCGAAAGAGGACGACGGTTTCCGCTTGTCGTTGGGACTGCGCACGTTGTTTGAAGCGTACTTCGCCGACCTAATGGCACAAAACAACACGAGCGGCGCGGCTTTTTTCAGTGCGCCCGTGGAAAACATCAAGTCGCACGATTACGCCGAAAGCGCAAACGCAAACGAAGTGTCGAGTAGCTTCAACAAGTACGAGGTGCAAAAAATTGGCTTGTCGGGACTTATTCCGTTGGACGATCCGAAAGCAGGGCAAGCTAATTTGTCCGCATTGCTCGAGGGACGGTTTGGCGACAAGGTTTATCGTGACTACGAGCGGATGATGAACTACTTGTACAGCTCGCTCAACCTCAAATATGGTTGGGAGTTCAAGATGTTTGGCACGATTTACACCGACGAAACCATACGCAAGAACGCACAAACGTCCATTGCCAATGGCGATACGTCGGGTTACTTCACCTTGTGTGCGCTCGACGGTCAAAGCTGGGTGGACAAAGTGAGCATGGCAAAAGCAATCAACAACAGCGGTTTGTTGGAGCTTTTGACGCCACCGCCCACAGCATACACTCAATCTTCGGGGCAAAACAGCGGTGGACGACCGCGAAACGAAACGATTACCGAGGGCAACGAGAAGTCGGAGGACAGCGGAGATGGCGCAAACGACTAAGAAAACGCTCGAACAACTTGCCGAAGAAGCACGACAAAAGGGCAACCGCCTCGAAGTGATGAACGGAAAGGTTTACGAGGTCAGCCGTCGGCTGATTTGCGTTCTTGACGACGACAAGGAGCAAAGCAAAAATGAAACTAAAAGATAAATTCACCTACGACAATGCGACGTTTGCCACTTTGCGTGAAGCGGCGCGCGACGTTAGCCGTGCGTACAGCGACGTAAATAAGTGGCTCGACACGCTGAAAGAATACGTCTACATCGAAAAGGGTATGAGCAACTTGTCCGACTTTATCCACAATTCGGCACACGTGCAATTGCAACGCTTGGACGTTTTCGGAGATTTGCTCCACGAACGCCACCTTATGCAAGAGTACCCGACAACAAACGAGGTGGACATCTTTGCGGAAATGGGCGACGGCGACCTTGACCGAGTATTTGAGTTTGTCGTTCGTTGCTACGGGCATATCGACGAAGCGTTGGAAACTTTCCACGCACAAACGGACAACGCCTACTTCCGTGCAATGGCACTCAAAACCGAGGAACTTATGCTTGCCAACAGTCAAGACTACGCCAAAGTGCTTGATTTGTGGCAACGGTGGGACAACGACGGCGGTAGCTTGACAACGTTCGACAACTACGTAGGCAACTACATCGTAAAGGAGTAACAGACTATGGAAAGAGATAAATCTAAAATGTTGATTGCCAACGTGTCCGCACCGCAAACTACCGATGTGGAAATCAACCGCCAATCGGATATGCTCGGTATTCAGTTGTCGGGTACAGCAACCACGCTCAACGTACAAGTACTCGGGCAAGCCGATCCTAATGCGCCGTTCGTAGTAATCGGCGGTTTCGACCAAGCTTTCAACGTCAAACAGTCTATGACGAGCATGGGCGTGTACAACTTCTACATCGGCACACTTACCAACATTCGTGTCAACGTCGCACAAGTATCGGGCGGTTACGTCAACGTTTTCATTGTCTCCACAAGGGGGTAATAGGCTATGGCAAGTGCATTTTGGCTGTTGCTTGCTGGCGCAGGTATTGCCGACGGTAAGGCAAGCGTGCTTCAAACCAAAAGTTACAGCATAAAACAAAACGGCAACTACGCTTTCACGCCCGACGCAGGTTACGACGGCTTTTCGTCCGTCAACGTATCGGTCAATGTGGAAACTAAGTTGCAAGAAAAGTCCGTCACCCCAACCAAGCAAGAGCAAACAATCGTTCCCGATACAGGCTACGACGGTCTAAGTAAATTGGTGGTGGGCGCAATTCCTGCTTCCTACATCGACACAAGCAGTGCCAATGCGACATCGCCCGACATACTCGCTCCTAAGACGGCTTTCGTTAAGGGCGAGTTGGTAACGGGTACAATGCAAGAGTACGACGGCTCGGTGACAAACGGCACGGAGGGAATGAAGCCCCAACTTAATGCCCCTACGATTTCCGTAAGCGGACGGCAGTTAACAATCAACAACCCCTCAACAAACGGCAACTTCACCGAGGGGTACAAAATCTTCGTTGACGGCGTGGAAAAGAGTGAGCAAACAGCAAACACGCTTGACCTTTATTCCTATTTTGACGAGGACGGCACGTATCAGCTTTCGGTTGCGGCAGCGGCGGCGCAGTTTGCCGACAGCAATCAAAGCGCGAAAGCAACGTATGCAAAAGTTCAGCAAGTCGGTAATATCAATTGGTTCGCTACGCAATATTTGTCAACGGCACGTGGGCGTGCATGCCCAAGCAAAATAGGCAAGTACTCATTATTTGCTGGGGGACAAGACCATTGGAATTTTGGACCGTATTATGCGACGGTTGATGTGGTTGATGATAATCTTAGTATATCTCAAGCGGCTTCATTGCCTGTGGCAAATTCGATGAGCATAGGAGCAACGTTGCCAAACTACGCACTGATTTGTGGTGGTGTAGCTTCAAATACGGCAGTGATTTGTTACAATGAAGATTTGGTGCAAAGTCAAGCTGAAGCATTAAGTGTTCAATACTCTCAAGGGTTTGCGGCAAGCAATGGAACATATGCTTTAATAGCAGGCAGTATTAACAGTGATAGCTCTAAGGTTGTCAACGCATACGATAATGAACTCGTGCGATATTCCCCAGCTGACATGACCAATAGACACTTTGGCGGTGGTGCAGCATGCGCTGGTAAATACTTCATATGTATGGGAGGCTCGCAACCTGCAGAGGCTTTGCCAGATGTTTACGACGAAGAGCTAACTCATACAAATGCCGCCGATTTACCGGTTGTGACATATGATGGAACTGCATGTTCAGTTGGTATCTATGCGATTTGGGCAGGAGGATATAAATCTGGAGTTCAAAGCTATGTTTATGCTTATGATGATGAATTGACCATTCATATAGCGACACGATTACCACAAGCTGTTGAAATGTTGGCAAGTTGCACATTGAACAATAATGCAATAATTGGTGGTGGACATCCAAGTTCTAAGGCAGTTTCTAATGTTTGTACATATGACGTAAACTTGACACAAACGGCGATTTTGGGGTTGAGTGTGGCACGAAGTGATCTATCTGCCATATCTAATGGGCAATATGCTTTCTTTGCCGGTGGTCGTCCATATCTTGGTTCACCAGACGCTTCAAATGTAATCGACGTCTACACCGTCAAAGAGTAAAAACAAACACAAATTTTGGAGGACAAAATGAAAAAATATTCTATTTGGAACAAACGAGACACGGTTTACACGCCGTCGGGTGCGGAATTTACCGCCGAGCAATGGATGGAGCGTTACAAGTGGACGAAGATACCCAACGCCGTGGTCGTAATGGGCGGTGGCACGTTCAACGGCTCGTTCATTGCGGAGTTGGAGCAATTCCGTGACGCATACATGAAGCAAGGTGCGCCGATAACCGCCGAAATGACCGCACAACAGGTAATCGAAGCGGCAGAAGCGTGGGATAATCGTGTAATCGAGAGCGAACCCACTGCCGAGGAGCGCATTGCGGCGGCAATGGAGTACCAAAATCTTTTGAGTATGGAGGGTTGAGCGAAATGACCTACGAAACAATCAAGCGCAACTACGAGAAGAAGCTTTGGAACGAAAAAATGGTGGCACTTGCCGTCAAAAAGGGCGTAATCACCACGCAACAGTACTTTGAGATTGTCGGTCACGAGTACGTCGAAGCGTAATAAAGGAGCGGTAACGAGCAATGGCAACGAACTTTAACATCGAGATAACGTCGCCCGAGGGTGCAACGTTCAATACCGAGAACAAGCACGTTGGCGGTAAGATTTTCGCCGTGCCAAAGTTGCAGGCAAAGGACGTTGCTCCGAGTGCTTCGGCGCAGTCGGTTGCGCCCGACGAGGGATATGCAGGACTGTCGGCGGTAAACGTTGCGGCGGTCACTGCGGCGGTCGACCCTAACATTGTACCCGACAACATCAAGCAAGGAGTGACGATACTCGGTGTCACGGGGACGTTGAGTGGCGGTGGCGGCGATGTGCCGAGCCTGTATGCACCCACGATTGCCATAAACAACAGTGGCGTGCTAACCGTCACGGACACACGCAACGGAGCGTTTGCCTACAAGTACTACCTTGTAATAAACAACACGCAAGGCACGGAAATCACCAACAAGACAATCGACCTTACGACCATATTTGCCGACTACGCTGTTGGCACGTACAACGTCAAGGTGCGTGTGGTTGGGCAGCCCGACAACGAGTTGCAAGCCGCCGACAGCAATGTGGTTACCTACGGCGTGTACTCCATCAGCTACAACCTTTCGCACGTCACGGCAAGCGTTGCGCCGACAAAAATACAAGCGTACACGCAAGTGGAAATCACGGTTGCCGCCGACACGGACTACTTCTTGCCTGCGGACATCACAATCGGCAACGCAAGCATTGTGGAGTACGACATCACAACGGGCAAGTTGGTTATCGGCAAAGCCACGGGCGAAGTCAGCGTAACTATCGAGGGAACGCAAGACCAACCCATTGTTGCTAAAGGCAAGATTATCACAATTGAGGGTAAACAATATCGAGTACTCAAGGTTGCAGGTAACGTTGTTGAAGTTTTGGCAATGTACGACGCAAGCACCTCACAACAATTCAACGACACAAGCAAAACCGTCGTGTTTACGGGTGGTGCTACGGGACAACAATATCAAGGCAGTGACCTCGATACGTACTTGAACGAAACATTCTTTGCAACGTTGTCGGCGACCATGCAAGCGGCAATTGTACCTAAGGCTATCAACCAAGATATGTGGGACTACAGTAGTAGTGAACCGAGTAGTGGAACATATTATCATCAAACGTATGGTACAAGCAATCGTTACTATTTTGACAATCAAAACGGTACAGCATATGGTACTGCGGAAGTCGGAAGCCGTAACGTATATGCACTAAGCGTGAAAGATGTGATCGACTACTTGGGAGTATCGGCAGGTGGTGATTTTGCCGATACGGATATATGGCAGATGTTTTGGAATGATAACAGCAGTCATAGCGGTCAATATCCTTGGTTACGCTCGGCGTACCGCCGTGGCAGCGATAGCGCGTTCTATGTTAGCGGCAGCAGTGGCAACTTGAGCGACGGCATTTACTATGGCAGGAACCGCGCGCGCCCCGCTTTTCAAATCGACCTCTCAAAAGTGGAATGGTCGGCAGAATAGGAGGCAACTAATCTATGGAAATGGACGAAATAAGAAAAGTTGCCGACGAAATTCGGCAAGAGCAAGAACAGGAAAACGAACAGCATACAAACGCCGTAGTACAGCGCACCGAGCGACCGATAACCGACGTGTCGGTGAACGACATCAAGGTACACATTGACGAAACAAAGCCATTCGACCAACAAGCGGAAGAAGCGGCAAACGCAATGGCGACGGCGCGAGCGGTGCAAGACGAAAGCACGGTGAATGCCCTTGCCGACCAAAAGGCGCAAGAGTTGCTCTCTAAGGGTGTGGCAAAGGTCAAGACAGCGGAAGCGGCGGCACTAAACGCCGAAACCGACGTGCAAGAGGCACAACGTAAACGCTACGAGGCGGTGCTAAGCGACTTCGGCATACGAGAGCATTTGCCAAGGTTTTTGATGTGTGTACTGACGGTGATACTGTCGCCGTTGTACGTAATCAAGACGATACTTATCGGCGTGCCGTTTGCAATCGCCAAAACGATAGTGGACAACCTTGACGGAGTAATGTGCCGATACGAGGACGTGAACGAGAAAGTGAAACCGCGTGTAAAAGCAGGCTTTATCTTCATCGTGATACTCGTAGTGCTTGTTGCCGCCGCACTAATTACGTTGGCGTGCTTGCACATTATTTAACAGATAGTTGACAGGCGGTGCGTGCCATGCAAGGCAAATAAAACGCAAACGATAACGCCGTGTGGCGAGCTACCGCCGACCACTATAAAAAATCTTCTCCCAAGAAAACAAAAATATAAACAGGAGGAACTGTAACATGCGAGGAGAAATTATCCTACAAGAAATTGAACGCAGAAAAGACTTGCTGAACGCTCACGAGGCTGACGTAAAGGAAGTTCAAGGCATACAAAACGACATTGCGGAGTTGCAACGTCAAATCGATGCCAAGAAAGCCGACCTCGACCGTGTGGGTGCGAAAGTAACCCAGTTCGACAGCGGCAAAATCGAAGCCGAAATCGCCGAGCTTACCGACATTGCGGTGGAGCTGAAAATCATTGAAGCACCCGTCGTTGCCGAGGAAGTAGCCGTGGAGGAAGCAGTACCCACTGCCGAAGCCGTCGGAGAACCCCAAGCCGACGAGGTAAATCAAGAGGAGGTTGCCACCCCGGTGTCGCTTAGTGACCTGCTATAACGGTCAAAGGACAAAAATGAGGTGATAATCGTGAACCTAATAGAAATTTTGCAATCGTTGCTCTCGTGGATTCCCGAAGATTCCCCGTGGTATCTTATCGCACAACTGATTATTGTGTTGATAGTGCTTGGTTCTCTCGCGTTTTTTATCGTGATGGGAATCAAGAACGGAAACGTAGCGAAAGTGGCGCAAGGTTTGAACACCATTCGCAAAATAATGGAAGATACGGCAAAGGCGACCGAACAACTAAAGTCTAAAAATCAGGTCGACGAGCTTTCTTCCGAAGCCAAACGTGCAATAGTGCTTGCTGCTGTCAAAAACGCTTGTATCGAGCATGGTATGGAGTATGTCGAGGAATATTGGGACAAAGAACTTACCGACTACATAGCAAACACGAAGCAAATCAACTACCGCGGTTAGTAAAGTACCGCACACAACCGAATACTTGTAAAAGGGCGTTTCAAACGGGAAACGCTGACAACCGAACGTGGTTAGAAGCTCATTTTTAGCAAGAGTGGGCGACTATCCACGTTTTTTTTACGAGTTTTCAAAGGAGAACCGTCTTATGAACTTCAAAATCATTTCCGACAACGACAAAAGAGTGACCGCCAAGGGCGAGTTGCGACTTCTTGGAGAACGTGCCGACAACGCACAGCAAAAAGTGGAACTGTGGCTACTGAACGACGAGGTAAACCGCAACAATTGGCGGTACGTCAATTTGGAACAGCACAAAGACCTTTTTGCCGAAACACCGATACTGATTGCCTACGTTGGTGACAAAATCGGCGACGGACACAACTTCGAGCAAGTACGTAAACCCGACGGCACGGTTGCGGCAAGCTTTATGGACGCCACAGCCGAACGCATTGTAGGTTACTTCAAGGCAACCTCGGACATCCGCATTGAAGTTAAAAACGGTAAAAAATGGATAGTGGGCGTGGGCGTGCTTTGGTCTTGGTACGCAATGGAACTTGTCGACAAACTCAAAAAACAGGGAGTTGAGGGTATGTCGATAAGCATTGAAACCTTGGTAAAGGAAATGTACTACGAGGGTTCGACCGAAGTTTACACCAAGTATCAAATCTTGGGGACAACGATTTTGGGCGACGACGTAGCACCTGCCGTAGCCGACGCAAGCATACGCGCCTTATCACAACTCGGTGTACAGGAAGTGCGAGAATTAACATTGAGAGTAGCTTCCCAATACACCTCCGACAATCCGCAAAAAACAAATTCCAAACAAGGAGAAACAAAACCGATGCTTAAACTTAAAGACTTGGACGGCAAGTTTGTAGGCTTCAAGCCTATCGCCGTCAACGGACAAGGTGTAGCATTGCTTTCCCAAAATACCAACGAGCTATTTTACGCTACGGCTTCCAAGGAAAACGGCGAAGTAATCGAGGGCGCAAAAGTTGCGGTAAACGCAAACGTTACGTTGGGTGAGGGCGACAACGCAGTTGTAGTTGCCATTGACACGATCATGGAAGCAAGCAATGGTCGTATCAACACTTTGCAAGCCGAACTCGACAAGAAGAACAGCGACTTGGAAACGGTAAGCAATGCGTTGAAAGCAATGCAAGCACAAGAAACCGCACGCCGCAAGGAAGCAATCATCAATGCAGTCAAGGCTCGTCTCGCTAAAAACCGTGAGAATAACCCCGACGCTGACATTGCCGAGAACGCTTGCGACGACCTTATGACCGACGAATGTGTTGCCGAATACGTTGAACGCGTGGACAAAGACGGCAAATTCATTGGCGACAAGGAAATCGTCAAGGAAGTCGACAGCCGTTGCATGGAAGCAATCAACAACGCAAATGCCGCAAGACTTAACAAGGCAAGAAGCTTCAAGTCTTGGACAGAACTCATGGCAAACAACAGCGTTGCAAGCGGTGAGGACAAAGAGCAAGCGCAAATGAACTCGGCTCTCGAAAACGTGTTGCGCTAATAAAAATCTAACAAGGAGAAACAAGCTATGTTTATCGACAAAACTATGTTCGAGGTCAAAGTCTCGAACTCTGTCAACAATCAAACGCAAAATGTCCCCGGTAAATTCGGTACTGGCACTGGCTCGTCCTTTGTTCCTGCCGATTGTTCCGCAGGCTTCTTGTGCGTAAAGAACGGTCTTATCCCCGTTGAGGGCTACGAAGATTTCGTGGACAGTACCGGCAATGCACGTTTCCTTAACGGCAACACGTGGTTCTTCAATGCCGCTACCAACGGTGCAAGTGGTGCGGCTTACGGCGACCATACGGGCATTTACGCATTCAACAACTACGACGTGAGCAAAGCCGTGCTTGGCGACCAACAATACAACCTTGGCATGAAAACCCTTGGTCTTGGTCTGCCTGCAGGCAACCGTGGTGACTTCTGTGAAATCATCATCGGCGAACAATACACGTGGGGTGCAGGCAACTTTAGTACGCTTCCCACATCGGCGGCAACCAAGTACGTTACGATCGCAAACGGCTTGCTTGTAGCTTCCGCAACCGTTCCCACGGGCGGCACCGGCGTTTACTTTGAATTGCTCCGCACAATCAACGTAACCGAGGGTACTGACGCTTGGGGTACAGGCTATGTACTTGTAGCCAAGAGAACCGCAGAAGCGGCAGCCTAAGCTTAGGAGGACAACAAAATGAAACAATTGAAACTTAACTCGATTCCGAACAGCGTTTTTGCGGCGGCTGACCTTACCGACAACACCAAAATCGCTGTAAACAACCAAACAATCAGCCGCGCCGACATCGTTGCTACGGGTCGTCTTGTGGCTTGCGAGTACTTCGGTAACTACGTAAACTCCACGAGCATTGGTGAAAAGCCTTACGCTTCTCGCCTCAACGAAAAGGGCATTGACTATGCAACGCTTTCTCGCAAACACACCGAAAAGAAGTTGCTTTTCTGCGCCGCTCAAGTTGCTAAAAACGACGGCACGGAAGCTCCCAAAAACTTTGAAGAAGTGCGCTTGAATGCCGCTCGTTATGGCAGTGACCCCGAGTTTCTGCGCATAATGGCTGCAATCGACCGCGACGTACTTCAACCCTTGTTCTTCGACGTTCTTGACGCTGTAGGTATGGACTTGATGCAATGGGACGCAGTTCCCTTTGGCGGCACGAAACAAGTCGACATCGGTTCTAACGACGTATTCCTCTTTGAGGATGGTTCTTGGGGTAGCTCTCGTTCCACGACAAAGAATTACCTCTACGGCAAGACTTTGACACTCAACCCCACGATGTACACTTGCAACGCTACCATTAAGTGGTATCAAGACGTTGTTGCAGGCGACGCAGGACGTTACTACGCAGCAATCATGCGTGGTATGTACAGCAAAATCTACGCAAAGCTTATGCGTGCGTTGAAGTCTGCTACAAGCACCTACATTCCTGCCAACTTGAAAACAACGACCTACTCCACGGAAAACTGGATCGAGATTTCCGACAAGGTTGCGGCACTCAATGGCGTAACCGTCAATCGCCTTATGGCGATAGGCACGCGCAAGGCTCTTGCAAACGTTTTGCCCGTGGACGGTAACGGCGGTGCAATGACAGGCTTGCAATACGGTCTCGGTGAGAGATGGTTTGAAAACGGTTTCTTGCCCAAGGCAATGAGCGTTGACTTGTTCCCCGTAAGTCCTGCAATCGTGCCTACCACTCAAAACACAACGATTGACACGATCGACACCGGCAACAACATCTACATTCTTGCCAAGGGTGGTTACAGACCTATGATGGGTGGCTACTTCGAGGGTACTCCTATCAACTTGACCGCTACACCTGCTGGTGGCGACGGTGCGCAAGGTACTGCTGACTTTACTATCGACATCAATGTGTCCGTGGCGTTTGACATCAAACCCGTGTTCGCAAGCAAGGTCGGTATGATTGGTTCGGCATACAACTCCTAATCGGACTAAATGCGGAGGCTTCGGCTTCCGCATGATATGGGCAAGTTAGTACTTAAAGTCGGTGCAATTCCGACATTGCCTAAGCCAAAATATAACCGTAAGGAGACCTAAAAATGGCAAAAGACGAAAAACTTTACACCGAGGACGAAGTTGTAAAACTGATACAGCGCGCCCTCAAGAAACAAGAAGAACAAAAACCGTCGATTGTGCAAGTCGCCGAGGATAGATACGTCCAACTGACGTTTATCGGCGTAATTGCAAGCGGCACGAGCGTCAACCTCGGTGCATTGGGCAAAATCAGTCGCCCCGGCACGGTAATCGACGTGCCGAAAAAGGACTTTATTAAAAGCCTTGGCGTGCCTGTGGTAGAAGCGTTACTACGCAGTCGTGAGATTATCGTAGTGGACGGCTTGACTGATGCCGAGCGTGAGCGTTTCGGGTTGAAATACAAGGACAAAGAAGTATTGTCCGTAGACGAATTTTTCAACATTCCGAAAATGTCAGTAGACGAATTGTCAAAACGAATGGACGAGGTTTGCGTAACTCACAAAAAGGTCATCGCAGACGTGGTTCTCGGCGAGTACTTTGAAAAGAGTAACCCCAGCGTCACGCTTGCATTTATAAAGAAATTGAGTGTTGCCGCAAAACGTAACGGGCTGGGGGATGTTTTCTACCCTGCACTTAACGATATGGCGCAACAAATCATCCAAGAGGACTAAAACATGACACCAATTCTCAAAGTGCTAACGAATTATTGCGACCAATACGTGGACGATGTACGGCTACAAGAAAAGGCGAGTGCAAATAAACCCGTGTATGCGTGGACAATGTGGAACTACTTGTTGCCGCAGATGGCGTTGTTTACGTTGCCTGCCAACATGCCCGAGTTCCTATTTGGGACGGAAACCGATCCGAAATTGGTCGAGCCGAAATTCGACAGTTACAGGTACGTTGCGGAAGAGGAGCAAACAAACACGTTTTCGGTAGCCTTGGGCGACGCATTCAAAGGCTACGAGTTGTTCGGTGCGACTTTGAATATCGCAAAGGACGGACGGCTTTACAGCTCTCAACCCCTTTCTACCGCCTCATACGACGCAGAAAACGGAACTGTGACCGTGACGGCAACTGTCGACAACGCAATTCCGCAAGGCGCGGTGATTGATTTCAGCTTCTACACGGACGGCTACTTTGTAAACAACCTATCTCCGCAAGTAATGAGCATACTCGGTATTTGCTTCGAGTACGGTTGGACGTTGCGCTTTGAGAACGATTGGTTGTCTAATGTTTCTAAGGTGGAGGACAATTCGTTTTACGAGCAAAACCGAGCTAACCGCATGAAAGCAGGCGATTCGAGGCTTGTGCGTATCAAGACCGACCTTGCAGAGGCAATGAGACGGTTTGAACAGACAACTTATTATCGTGACAGAATAAAAACCCCTCCGCGTATTTAACAAGGAGAATTTTGTATGGAAAAAAAGAAACCTTTTGTGATTACGCCCGAAATGATGGCTAAAGCAAAGACATATATGCCTTTGCAAGTGAAACAAACATTGTCGCAGGACATTGCCAAAATGGTGGTTGTCGCAGTGGACTACAACGACCAAGATATTACCCCGGAACTAATGGCAGTTCCCCCGATGATGATAGAAAGACAAGACTTGAAAGCGGTTTGCCTACAAAGAGTATTCCTAAGCTTTTACTTCGATATTGATTTTACAAATCAAGGTGACGATACGGAAAGCTTCGATTACTACGGTTCGAGCCATTACTTTAATCAGCTAATACGCTACAAAAACAACTCTTCATATAAAGAAACTGCCTACAACATCGAAGCGGACTTCAAAGAGTTCAAAAAGTTCGTGGAAACGGAAGTTTACAACTGCAAAATGGTGCAATCGGACAGTTTGGTGAGATTGCTCAAAGGCATTAGCCTATTTGCAACTCCCGAAAACGTGCAGAAAATGCAGGACGCATTGAACAGCACGATCGAGCAATTGGGAAACGGTGAAAAGAAATGACGGAAATTACTTCGCAATGGTACCCATATCTAAATGTGCAAGAGAGCTACATCAACATGGAGCAAGCACCGCAAATTCCACGTATGATTTGCGACTACTTGATTGATGCACCCGATCCGAAAACAGGGTACAAACCCGTTGACGACAACAGCCGCTCAAGAGTGCGTTTTTGGAAGTATTTGTACTATGACGAGGCAAAACCGCTTACGAAGAAACTCCCGACGGCAAAAGAAAAGTTGTCGGTAGTTTTCGATCCGACAAAACCCGAAACACCGCCCACGGACAAAGGCTATCGGCTTATTCCGCAATACTGGATAAAGCAAAGCCAAACCGAAGCGCAAACGAGAGTTTTCGTTTTTACAGGGCGCACCGTTCCCGACGACGAGTTTACGGCAACAATGGCGGTGCATTTCCGCATAATGACCCATTACACGTATGAGGCTAACACTAAGTCGGACGAATACAACCGCACGCTTGCTCTCGAACAAGCACTAATCGAGGCTTTCAACGGTGTCAATATGACGGGTATAGGTACGTTTATGTATTCGCGCCGTTGCCACCCCGATTGCGGAAGCAAGATTCTTACGGACGGCAATACCAACGTTGGACGCGAGGTTGTATTCGGCTTGCAGTTGGCAACAACAAAAAACAACACACTGACCCGTACAGACAATATGCCGTCGGCAAACTCGTCAGGGTCGGTAAAACTTGGTTGGTGATACACAATGAAAATTTCTGTAAGAACAAACAAAGCAGGCAATGTCGTTTTGAGCAAGGACGAATTTTTGGATATTGCCGCACGCATTGTATGCGAGGCGCGCAAACCAAAGAATGAACTGAACTTTCTTTTCTATGTAGAAAACAAGACTTGTGACGGCGTTGCCGAGCTTGACGGACAACCTTTTCGGGCGACGGTAGCAAAGGAGTAAGCAGATGGCAGACAATGATTCCCAAAAGTACATGCGTGGCGTAATGGGGTTTAACGGCATTGTCGATGTTGTGCCTACAAATACGCCTCCGCAATACTCCTCACGAAAGACACAATACATGGCTGACCGAACATTCAAGTTTGACAACGCACGTGCGTACCTTGCTACCGACTATGTGGAAGCCTACGTGCAAGGCATATCGGGCGATTACTTTTACGTTTGGAAAGCAACGCACATTCGGTTGTCGGATGTAAGCAAAAACCCACAAGCCACTTTGACGGGGCGCAAGAGCGACGACCGCAAGATTGTGCTATTTCCCGACGAGAGCATAGACTACGTTCCTATCGGTGCGAAAATCAAAACGATGGGCAGTACGTGGATAGTTATCAACCCCGAAAATCTTTCGTCGGCAAAAACCACGTGTATGGTAGCAAGGTGCAATGCTTCGTTTAACTCATATGACGGGTACGGCAATGTTGTCACCGAGCCTATTGTAGTTGAAAGCTACCAAATGGACGGCAACGACAACAAGTCTGCAAGTCAAATGGTGTTGATGAACGGCTACTTCAAAGTGATTTGTCAGCTTAACCCTAACACGGCAAAGTTGCACGAGAACAGCCGAATCATCCTCGGCACGAAAGCCTACCACATCACGGGACTTACGGACTTTATGCAAGAGTTTTCGGGAGACCGTGAAAGTTGTCATTACTTGACGTTTGACGTGAGAGTAGAAGAACCTACGGAACTTGACGACGTAACGAAAGACTTTGTTGCAGGAGGCAAGGAGTGCTCGTTCGGAGTTGCTATTCACGGAAATCACGAGTTGGCAGTCGGCAACTCAACACAGCTAACGGCGGTGTATACGGTGAATGGTGAGGCTTCGAGCTTGGAGCAGTCGTGGGTGTGGGAAAGTTCCGACCCAAGCAAGGCTACTGTCGACGACAACGGCGTTGTAACAGCAATTGCCGAGGGCGAGTATCTCATTAAGGCTACACTAATCGAAAACACCCATTTGACGGGCATTTTCAACTTGGTTAATACAGCCGTTGAGACAGAATCAATTTCTTTCACGACGATTATCCCGTTGACAATTTCGCAGTTCGATATGGTGACGCTCGGCGCGGCAGTGTTCCTCGGTGGCAAAGCTACTGACAAACCTGTCCAATGGAGTTTTTCCAATGCCGACATCGATTCCTACGCAACAGAAGTTGCCGACGACGGAAAGTCAGCTGTAGTAACGTGCTTGAAACCGAGCGAAACTCCGCTTGTGATTACAATTTCGCAAGACGGCGTTGAGCCTAAGTCCGTAAGCATTGAGTTGGAGGGATATTGATATGCGTAATCGATTCGATTGCCCCAACGCAGTGCGAACAAAAATCGATGTCTTAATGTGTAAGTTGCGAATGGTAGACGGACAACCCTACAATACCGCTTCCGAAATCGTGACCGCAATGTGCGGACATCAAAAACAATGCAACTGTACCAATCGAGTGGAGAACTCGGAGGGTGCAGAAGAGTGCTACCGTTATCTCTCCGCTCACCCGGATGTGATAAAACCCCATTTACTAAGGCAGGAAATTAACAATGAGCCGAATAAGTGTGGAAAGGTCGATTCGACGAGGCTTGCCAATTGAGCTTGGCGGTTTGACCTATTACCCGATAACAATGGTACAGTACGACGAGTTTATCAAGTGCAGTGAAGCCTTGGCGTTGCGAATAAGCTCACTCCCTGCGCGATTTGCAATGAAAGACTTTCTGAACGCTATCTTTACGTATGAACAAAACGAGATAGCTAACGAGCGACCTATCATGGGTTTGTTTCAGCGTGTGTTGCTTTTGTGGTTTATGGCTTTGCGGATTGACATGAACCTAGGAGACTTTATGCGTGAGAACATGCTTGTGAAAAAGGTCGGCGAGTTTTACGAGATAGACAGTCTACTTGTACGGCAAGCCGATACGGAAGTGTCGGTAAAAGCAATTGATTTTACGCTTGACATTCGTTCGTTAATCGCAAAACAAAACGGCATTGAGTTGCCAAACGAAAGCGACAATGTGGAACTTGTGGAAGCGGCAGAGGAACTTGCGGAAATAAAAAACAGAAACGCAAAGAAACTCAACTTCAACATCGACGACTTGGTTGCTTCGGTGGCGTATTGCTCTCGGTGTCGTGAAAGTGAAGTCTACGAGTGGACAATACGTGAATTTCAATTGAGAAGAAAAGCAATAGACCGCCTACTGAAATATCAGCTATACGGACAAGCCGACATGTCGGGAATGGTCACGTTCAAAAACGGAAACCCGTTCCCGTGTTGGTTTGCCGACGTTGTAGACGATACTTGCGGCACAATCAGTGCTTCACAGCTGGGCAGTCAACTCAATCACTAAAAATCATAAGGAGAAATAACATGCAAGTATTTCAATTTGGCGATCCTAAACTTTTCGTGAAAGGTGTCGCAAGTATTACAATCTCCGACCTTAAAGGCAACGTCATCGGTTACGACAATACGCCGTCCGAATCGTCCGCTACAGGTTCGGTAAACGCAGGTGAAATCACGGGCGGTATCGGTGCGCCTATCCTTATCACCATCCCCGATACGAGCCGTCTCGAGGGTACGCTTACTTCCCCCGTATTCTCTTTGAGAGCGCGCCAAATGATTACAGGCGGCACGCTCAAGAAGAACGGTATCGTGCAAGTGTGCGCAACCAACGTCACGGCAAGTTCCGCAGGCGTGCTTAAACTTGCGGCTGCAGACCTCGCCTCTGTGCCTCCCGTGAAGCACTACGCGCAATCGGCGTCCGACACATACGCTTGGGCATACGTGAAACTTCACGGTGCTACGAGCTACGCAGGCACGAACGTAGGCATTTCCGTGACTGACGGTACTGTACAAGGTGCGTATACGCCCGACGCGGCATACGACATTTTCTACTACAGTAACCCTGCTTCGGCTGACGAGTTGTCCATCCCGTCGAACTTCATCCCCGAAGTTGCGGCTGTGGAAATCAAGTACAACGTGTACAGCAAGCAAGGTTCTACGAATGCGAGCGGTTCTTTGGCAGGTTACCTGTCCTTGGTTGTGCCTCGTGCGCAATTCCGTGGTGACCCCGGTATCAACGCTTCGCAAACCGACGCCGCTACGACCGACTACAGTTGGATCGCACTTCGTCCCGACGACGACGTACAACCCACGACGGACTACCGCGATTGCACGAACGAAAGCTCCGCATACGCTTACTACGTGTACGTACCGTGTGGCGACGTAAGCGAAAGCGTAGAAGCTTTGTACATCCCCACCGGCGTTGTCAAAGCGGCTACAGGCGCAAGCGTAGAAATTCCCGTCAAGTACTTGATGAAAGACGGACAATCGGCGCAACCCGCTTATGGCGATTTAACGTACGTATTGGCACCGACTTCGCTCGGAACAATAACGAACGGCATTTTCAAAGCCGCAAGCTCTGCTGCAACAGGTGAAGTTACCGTTACGCTGAAGAACGATACGACGAAAACCGTTGTTGCAAATGTAGTAGTAGCCTAATAAGGTTTACGCAAAGAACGTTCCCTCGCCCTTTGGGGGCGTGGGGACGTTTTCCTTTAAGGAGGATGTGCAATGTCATTAGTAAAAGTCAGCACCCGAATTGAGGGACTTGAGGACGATATAAACAATTTTACGCAGGAGTTGGATAAGCAAATTCCGCACGCTTTACAGCAAGTCGGTTCGGAAATGGTGTATAAGTTGCAAGAGCATATCCGCACTGATTGGTACGAGGCTTGGGGCGCACCTAAGCAATACAAACGTCGCACCGATTACGGCGGTGGTATACCGCTTGGCGACGAACAAAATATGGACATACAAGTCAAGAAAAACACACTTGACTTTGAATATTTCCCATCGGGCGATCACGTGCGCCGAGAGTGGGATGAACGTGACGGCGATACGTTAATTAAGGTAATTCAAGAAAACAAAGGGTGGTCGTTTCAACCCGACTTAGACAAAGAGGGGCGCACAATAACGCCACGTCCATTTTGGGACAACTTTGTCGACGAGCAAGAAGCTGTCGTAGTTGATAACTTCATTGCGGCAATGCCTCGGACGGATATTATCAAAGAGCCGACCGACGTTTTGATTGATATGTCGGATAGCAAGGTTTTAGGTAGTGCGTACTCGCCCGACGACGGCGACAACAACGCTTTTTGGGACTTCGATGACGACGATTTACCCTACTAAAAACAATTGGAGCATTTCTAATGGCAAAGATTATACTCAATGTTGAACTGAATAAAGGCAACGTCAACAAAGATTTGGCTGAAATCAAGTCGCAGTTGCAAGATATTTCAATAAGTAAAACGACGGTTTCGGGCGTTGATTCTCTGCAGAAATCGGTTGCTAATTTGCTCAACACGCTTAAAAGCTCACAACGAAATTACGCACCCGAAACTTTCTCGGAGTTGGAAAAGCAACTAAGAGATTGTTTGGAGAGCGTCAAAGACCTTAACGAAGAAATCGGCGATACAAAACCGACGAAAGAACAAAAGGCTGAAATTGCAAGGCTGACTAAGACGTACCAAAAGTTGGCGGCAGAGTTTGCAACAACCCGTGTGGAAACCGAAAAGCTCAACACGGCGCAAGGCACATCGTCCCAAACAGTATTTAACTTACAAAAATCGTATGCAAATCTTTTGAAGTCCCTCACGGGAATGAAGAATAAATACCCTGCAACGACGTTCGACCAATTTGAGACACAGTTGAATAGCTGTCTATCATCGGTCAAGGCACTTACTGCTGAAATTGGTGATTCAAGTACTCTTAATGATAAGCAAAAAGATAGATTAAATACGCTTGCATTGCAGTACCAAAAACTATCTTCCGAGATTGCCACAACAGCTGCAGAAACAAGACAGCTTGATACGGCGGTTCTAAAAAGTGGTGATGGTATTGTCGCAATGGCGAAGAAGTTTGTATTGTGGCAAGCTGCCGCCACCCTCGTAATGCAACCATTACGTGCGATTACGGGTGCTTTCAAAGATTGGAACGAAACCCTTGTCAACACCGAAAAGCGTATTGTTGAAATTAGCCGTGTTGTAAATGAAAACATTGATGATAGCGCAAAGGCAGACAAGCTTTACAACATCGCGCAACAGTACGGTCAGACATTCGATAACGTCAGCGAAATTGCTTTGAATTTTGCGCGCGCAGGTATGAATTGGAACGATACCATAGAGGCGACCAAGGCGGCAGTTCTTGCTTTGAACGTTGCCGAGTTGGATGCAACGCAAGCTTCTGACGGCATGATTGCCATTATGACGCAGTTTGGTATCGAGGCAAGCCAACTTACCGACGTGGTGGACATGCTCAACATTACCGGCGATAACGCCGCTGTGACGACCGAAAAATTGTTGACGGCGTTGCAACGGACAGGTTCGTCTGCAAAAAATGCAAAATTAGATCTCGAACAAACAGTTGGGGTTATTACAGCTTTGTCCGAAGCTACGGGGCGAAGTGGTGAAAACCTTGGTACGGCAGTCAACTCCTTGATTCAATTCTCGCAAAAGTCGAGTGCGCTCGACACTTTCGCTAAGTTGAGCGACAACATGGCAAAGATAGTCGAAAACTATCGTATGGGACAAGGAAACATCCTTGACATTTGGAAAGGACTATCCGAGGAAATCAACTCCCGTCAAAACGCCGAAAGCGTGCTTGGTGGCTTGCTATCAAGCGATGAGGGAAAGGAACTTAACGAGCAACTCAAAGCTGAACTCGGTGACACGTTCGGCGAAATTACGGAAATCTATGACACCGCAAGCACATTCCGTAAAAACTACTTCATTGCATTGCTCAACAATATGGACAAAGTTGAGGAAGCGATGGACACATTGCAAGGTCGTGCCGATTATTCTGCTGCCGAGAATGAAAAGTACTTGAATACATATGAGGCTAAAACAAATGCTCTTAACGCAAAGTGGCAACAATTTCTCAATTCCGAGCAAGGCTGGCTCGGTCTCAAAAAGGTTCTTGTAGATATTGCTTCTGCGTTGCTTGACGTTTGGGACGCATTGGGTGGAATTTGGGCGATATTGCCAACATTACTTGCGACGATTCTTGCTTTCAAGGGACAAGCGATATTGACTTGGTTGGTTCAACTTGGCAAAACTTTGTGGAACTTCGTTTCAGGTATAATTCCTAATGCAATTGCCGGTTGGAAAGCATTAGCGGCTCAACAAATCTCGGTAAGTGCCGCAATGCAAGCGTCTATTCCTTTGTTTGGAATCCTTGCGATTGCTATCAGCGGAATTATAACTCTGATAAATAAACAAAAACAGGCAGAAGAAGAAGCTCGCCGTGAAGCCATCGCAACATGGGAAGCTAATCAAGAGAACGCACAAAAGCTTAATGAAGTATATAATGCGTACCAAAAGCTAACCCCTGCTACCGAAGAGTACTACAATAAGGAAAAAGAACTTGTTAAACTGCTGTCGAATGACAAACAGAATGCTCTTAAAGGCTTGCAACAAGGCACGGAGGAGTATACAGAAGCTGTCAAAAACCTAACAGAGGCTCAACGCAAGCAATACGAACAAGAGTATACAGTCGCAAAAAAAGCCGCAAAGGATAATCTGTTGGACACTGACCTTGTGCAAACCCTGTACCTTAGCACTAAGCTCCAAAGCGCAGCTGTCGGTAACAACTATTGGAAAATCAAAGAAAAAGGATATTCGTTCGATTTCTATCCCGTGGTGCAATCTTTTTCAAAAGGCAAGACTGTAGAGGATGCTATTGCCAACTATGAAAAGTTGCAAGAGTTTGCTGACCAAATTTACGACGAATACAATAGAGCAAAGCGCAACGGAGACGAAAAAGTCGCAGAGCGCATACTTGAACGTTTCACCGCAGTAAAAGAACTTGTAGACAACTTTTCCGATGTCGTAAACAAGTACAAAGATGCAGAAGAGCATTGGTCTTTATTCAGTAAGGAAACCGAGAAAACCAAGGATAACGTTGACTACATAAAGAAAGACATCAGCGAGATTGGTGACACGCTCCGTGACAAGGTTGTTAATGCGCTGAAAGAGGCGCGCGATGCAACGCAAGAAGCCTATGAGTACGAGGAAAAGAAAAAGAAAGTACTCGAAGCCGAGCAAGCGTTGCTCGAAGCAAAAAATCAGCGCAACGTTGCCGTATTCAACGACGCAACTGGACGTTTCGAGTTTGTCCGCAACGAAAAGGACGTGCAAGACGCTCAAGAAAAGTTGGACGAGGCTCGCAAGGATGTCGAGGACGAAGCCTACGCCGAAATCTCCGACGAAATCAAAAACGGCAACGCTACCAACAAAAAAATCTTAGAAATTATTGCCAAGTGGGCAGAGGCATACGGCTCGGGCGATTTTAGCACAATCAAGGATGACATTGCCGCAATCATTAAGAAAGAAACGGGCATTGACATCAACGGATCGGCAGAAGAGGAAGAAAAAACAACTGACGACAATGCCTCATCGGACGGAACGGAAAGCAAAGGCAGTACTTTAGGCAAACTTGCTAGCGGTATTGTCAATGGCACAAAGGGACTGATAGAGGGTTTGCTGAATTTTGCAGGAAATCAATCCAACTCCGCTTCGGGACTGCTTTTCGGCGCGATAAAAAACACGGCTTCCGATATTATCGCAAGCAAAAATACAACTAACAACCAAACAACAAACAACTACATTGCCAACGGCATACAGTTGACAAGAGAACGTGCCGAAAATAATTCTTTTAGCTCTGTACTCGAAGCCGTGGTAATGGGTGGCTAATAAGGAGTGATACAAAATGCTTTTTCAACCCTCACATATAACGCCGTCGAAACTAACAAACGCCGGTGCGGTAATTAGCGGTGCAGATACCGATTTGACGTGGCAACTTAACGGCAACTCGGCTATGATCGGGTATTCCTACAGCATATACACGCCTCCTGCATCGGACGGCACGTCAACGCTAATCAAAGAAATTGACAAAGTAACGTTAAGTACTCCCTTGTACCCGACCGATTCCAAGGGCAACCCTCAAACCTTTTCCACGAGTTTTACTGCTCCGACAATAGACCAAGGCACGGAATTTTACTTGTACATAAAACAATACTTTGTTGTAAACGGAGTGGAAGATTCGATTGAGACAATGGTGCCTGCGGTATTTACTGTGGGTGAAGCTCCGAGCATTGTTCTCAAAAACTCGGCAGGAACTGATGTAAGCGATCTTGGAGAACAGATTTTTTCGACATTGTATACAAGCTTTACTGCAAGTGTAACTTCCAAGTCTCCTGTCGAGCGTGTGCGTTGGCAACTTATTCGTTCTCCAATGAACAGCGAAGAGGACACTTTTAGCGAATACGTGTATGACGACACAGGCTATGTTTACACGGGCGTATTATCCTACCAAACACCTTTTTTACTTAAAGGCAGTTACCGAATAATTGTCACCGCTGTATGTACAAACGGACTGAATGCGACTACGACGTATGATTTTGTCATTAACTACTATTCTTTGCCCGATATTGCCAATTCGATTGAAATCTCCAACTTTGACAATATTGCAAACAAGGTTACGGTAGTAACACCTAGTAGTATTCAATATAAGGCAAGGACGATAGGTAGTGGGCAAATAACGACCGATAACAATCTTCAACTTGCGAATTTGGCAACGGTGACGTGGGACACAACGTCATATGCGAACATTGATGTCCCTCTTAATATCAATCCACTTTGGCGTTTGGAATGGACAGGAACAGTCGCACCTAATGATAACACTCCGTTTCTAATCACCAATCAATTTGAAATTAAACGTGTAACAAACGGTTTCCTCGTGCAAGAAACAGGTAAACCCTATGAATACGAAGTTTCTTTCAATGAAGCACTTAGTGGAGCATTTACGGGCAAATTGGGGATAAAAGGTACGTCAATGGATGTAGTTATTTATGCCGAAAGCACTGATGGTACTTATACTGCAGAATACGAAATGACTGACCATTCATTGCTGAATCTTACGTTAATAAGATTGCAAGGTAACAATACTGCGCCGCTCGAACTTTTAACTCAAAATATAAGCGTGTTTATGAATGATTTTTCGACGGCAGCATTTGTTGCAACTTTTAACGATGGCAATTTAACAGGCGTTCTTACATTGACGAATCTTGACTTGCCTACCCTTTTGCGTAACGAAATTGAGGCTGTGACATCCGAAAAATTTATTCTTGTACAAAATCGTATAGAAAGTGTTGTTGACTATTCTTGGAAGAGCAAGGACAGCTATGCGTACTATGTTGCAGTAGTAAATTCGCAAACAAACAATATCCGTTACATGATTGAGGGCGACGTGTGGTGTAAGCGCACAAACGCTTATGCGCTGATAGAAGCCGCGCTCGAAGAAGATAGCGACACAACGTACGACATGGTGCGCTATTGGAAATTCGGCGCAAACATTAACTCGTCGGAAATCACGAACAACAACAGTCCGTCGATGTTGACGAACTTTACCAAGTATCGTTTTTGGCAACGTATGCAACGTCAAGGACGTAGCGGAACGCTGTCCGCACTGTTGTCAAACGTGCAAAACTCGAGCTACGCCGACACCGCAAGGCAAATGGACGAGCTTTACTCGATAAGTGAAAGCACAAATACGTTCTTTTTGAAAGATACAAAGGGCAATTTTTACGAGATTGCAATCTCCGCTCCCGTGCGCCAAACACTCAACCTTTCGTCGGTCGTTCAACAAACAACGGTCAACGTGGCGTGGGAAGAAGTCGGCGATTCAAAGGGACTGTCGGTCGTCAATCGAGGTGAGTAATGAACAGTTATCAACAATACTTGCAAGAAATCGCAAAGCCGTTCCAAAAGATTGCCAAGCTTGATTTTTTGCAACCCGATAATAGCGTTGCGTTTTCGTTGGATAGCAACCACAAACGCGGATATATGTCACGATATGACAGTCGCGCGTTCATACAAAGCGGTTCGCTTAGCGTTACGCTTGCCAATGGACAACGGCGCAAAGCTACAATAACACTTGCTAACGTAGACAAGCAGTTTGAATTTGCAGTGAATAACCTGTGGATAGGACAAAAAGTGCGCCTATCCATGGGCATTAGGCTCTCGACGGGCGAAGATTTTTATTTGCCGCAAATGGTTGGCTACATTTCAAACCCTCAATCTTCGTTTGAACCGGGTAGAGATACCGTGACTTTCCCGATTGTTGACAAGTGGGCGGCATTGGACGGCACAGTTTTAGGCACGTTCCCGTATTCGTACAAGGTGCTTGCCGGAAGCAATATTTACGCAGCAATGCGAAAAATTTTGCAGTTATCAAAGTATACCTACAAAAACCTCACTGCGGCGCAAATGGCTAAATATGGCTACGAAAATGATTTTCTCGACAACGTGATACCTGTGTTTACCAACTACTACGACGATAAAACGTATCTCGTGGCGGACAGTGACGGCGCGATAACGCAAAACGTTTCTATGCTTACAGTTCCGTATGACGCCACGGAAACAATGGGCGGTACGGCTGGCAAGCTAATGTTGCAACTCAACGATATGCTTGCAGGCATTATTGGTTATAATGCGGTCGGTGCAATGACGCTTGAGCCGTCGCAACAAGATATTTCAGACGCGACAAAACCGATTTTGTGGACATTTACACCCGAAAACTCGCAATTGTTGAAAATAAATGAAACCACAAATACATCAGACATATACAACAACGTAATAATCACCGGCGAGGGGTTAAGCGGTAAACAAGTTTGGGGTGCGGCGAGCAACTACGATCCAAGAAGCGAATCAAACATCAACTTAATAGGCATGCGCACCTTGGTTGAAAGCGGTGCAGGGTATTGGAATAGTCAACAATGCGTATCGCTTGCAAATTGGAAGCTCAAACGCAAGTGTATCGTGCAGAAATCTATCAATATTTCAAGCTCACAGATGTTTCACCTTTCCGAAAACGAGCTTGTGCGCGTGATAAGAACGGACAAACCGAACGCACCCGTCGAAACGCACCTTATCAACTCGTTCACATTGCCTATCGGTGAAAGCGGCGAAATGACGATCAATGCCACAAGCGTAAACGACATTGCAACAATTACAACGACATCAAGCGAGGACTAAAATGATTAACAAAGAAGAAGTTGACAAAACTCGGCGACTGCTGAATACGATAATCGAACGCAAGGTAAGCAGTGATACAAAAGAGTGCTTGCGCTTGTATAAAGCTAAAATCACAACAGTTTTCGACTCTCAAACAAAACGATGTGGAGTAACGCTTGTAGGTGACGAAACCGAAATAATAGCACAATGCACACGTTCTATGGCTCAAAAAATTGTCGGAGACGTAGTTTGGGTGGCAATGCCATTCTCAAACGCACGCAACGCAGTGGTTTGGGGCGACAGCGGACTAAATGTCGGCGGCTTGATTGAGTACACGGGACAAACGTTTACGGTCTTTGGCAAAGCCGCAGGGGTTTATTTGTGGACTTATAACGGTCAAAAGTATTTACAAAGTAAAACGACGGTTGCCGCAGTAGCGTTGCCTACTTACTTGACCGGAAACGTGATTGTAGAAATACAAGAGGAATCACCGACTGTCACATGGCTTAAGCTTACGTATGAGCGTGACGGAGTGCACACAATTACCAATCGTGTACATCAGTACAGTAATAGTAGTTTTTCAGACAACCTTAAAAGCTTGTTATACATGGAACTCGGCGAAAGTGATACGTCGGAGCTATTTGCGCAAGGCTATGAGGGCGATTACGAGATGTCGGGCTACATCGACACGGCAGTGACCAATCTTGTAATCACGATAACGTGCGGAACACTCACGGTCGCCACGTTTTCTGCCGATTCGTACACCGTCCCACAGCCTATTTTCGTGCGGATAACAAAGCTTGGCGTGTCATTCTTTGTGACTATTGCCGTTGGAAACACGATACAAAACACTAACTACAACCCCAATAGAGCACTCTCTGCACCAATTGAACTTTCCTTTACAGGTACTTATTCGGAGCAAAGCTGTACGCTTCACGGACGTGAAAAAATCGATATGGTGGGTACGTTGTTATGATAAACGAAATATTGAAACAATTAAAAGGACATCAAGTGCATTTTGCGTGCAAAACGGGTGCGGAGCTGTTTTGTTCTAACTGTTCCGACAAGGATGTGATCGTGGTGGTTGACGACTTCGATAAGCCTAGATTTGCCACCGATGAAGCGGATGTGTTCGTGTATAGCCTTGACGAGTTTGAAAAGCTTTCGCAACTATCGTTGGGCGATACGCGCGATGTCTACTCGCTACTCATTCCGTTGGCGCAAGATGGAAATGTGCTGTGCGGTATCACCCCGTTGCAAAACTACGATTGGTTTGCGCACAAGCAAAAGATTGTCGAAACGCTGTTGACCTATGGTGAACGCAATGTGTTCAATCGCAGAATAAAGCGCAAGGACGCTCCCGAAAACTGTTTGAAAATTTCGACGTGGTGGTTTGCTTCTTACTTCGCGCTAATCAATCACAGCGTAGATTTTACGCTCGAACAAAAAAAAATTTTGCAAAATTGTCACGACGGTCTGTTACCTCGGGACGAGGCATTTGCGCTCCGTGACAAGCTTATTGAACTCTTGGAGGTGTAATCAATGCTTAATACTCTAAAACGAATTGTCGCTACAATTTGGGGACTTCCGCAAAACGTCATTGGAGCCGTTCTTTGCCTGTTTCTACGGCTTTTGGGTCGGCGTGTAGTAGTTTTCAACGGGCGACTTTTGACCTTGTGGCGTTTAAGGAACGGTCTCTCACTCGGTAATTTTATCTTTGTCTCGCGGTGGGGCAGTGATTTTACTAAATGGCACGAGTGCGGACACTCTGTTCAAAGCGACATCTTGGGCGTTTTCTACTTGCCTGTGATTGGTTTGCCGTCGTTGATATGGTGTATAATGTTCCCGACATACAAACAAAAACATCCCGACGCGAGCTATTATCAGTTTTATACAGAAGCTTGGGCAAATAAAATTTTCAAAATTTGTCCAATATTTTGAAAACCTGTGCTATAATAATAAAGCCTCTGTTGTATGGCAAATTCATTTTATTTTTTCTCCTCAAGAAAAAGGAAAAACCGCCTTTCCCCGGGCGGTTTTTTCTTTGCTATTCAAACTGATTCATGCGCCATATTTGCTTGCGCAATTGGCTTTCTTTCTTTTTCAACACTCTTATTTGAGCTTGCGTTTCGTCGATTTCGTTTAGAATTTCGTCGACATCGGCTTTGTTGCCGAAGATTGTTTTGTCGATACAATAAAATCTTGCGTAATCGTTCTGTTCATCTTCAGTGGTGATCTGTTCAATATTGTCGTTCTCGCAAGCTACAACGGCAAGTACGTCGCCACTTGTGGGGACGGCGATGATGTTGCCGCGTAAGCCATTGGAAAATACAACTGCTTGTCTTTCTTCAAATTTCATTTTCCTTAAGCTTCCTCGTTTTTCTTGACAAAAATTTCCCCTCTGTAAGGGATGTAGCCATCGCCGTGACGTTGGGTTTGTTCTAACCATACAAACGTGCAATCTTCGTAACCTTTTACCGACAAAATAAGGTATGCGACGTAGCAATGTTTGCCGTGTTCAACCTCAATTTCGGCTACTCTGTTACCATGTGCTATATCCACCAACGAAACGTCTTGATATTCTTTATTTTTGGTTGCAGCTACGAAACCTTTTGCAAGAAACGTTTTGATTACTCTGTTGTAGTTTGGGTCTTGTAATATCTCTCTCAATTCTATGCTGTTCATATCAATACTCCATCAAATGCGCTGTTCACATTTGCCGCCGCTTTCTTCTTGTTTAGCACCGTCACGTAGATTCGCTCTGTGGTTGCCAAGCTTGCGTGTCCTAAGCTGTTCTGTACGTCTCTCAAGCTAACACCCAACTCGTCGCAAAGTGACGCGTAGGCGTGCCTAAGGGCGTGTACCTTTACGCCGCCTTTATGTCCCGTTGCGTGTTCTGTGTAAACTCGTATCATCGTTAGCAAGTTTTGCTCGCTAATCGGTTTCCATAGTTTGCCGTGGGTCGACAAACCTTTTTCGTCGCAATCTGTTCCGAACAACCAATCAACGTCCGTCAAGTTTTTCGGGCGTATGCTGTTCATATATTCAGTCACGCATTCGCGCGCCAGCTTCGGAAACGCAACGAACCTTTCCTTGTCGCCCTTGCCGTGCCTTACTCGGATCGTGGCGTGTTCAAAGTCCAAATCTTGCGGTGTAAGGGATCGCAATTCCGTGTTGCGCAACCCCGTTTGTATCAATAATATCACAATTGCACGGTTGCGACAAGTATTTTTTTTGTTTATCCCACGCGGTATTGTCGTAAGCAACTGTTTTATCTCGTCCAACGTGAGCAAGTCGTAGTCGATTCTTGTCATTTCGGGGATGTCCTCATTCTGCACAGGGTTTTCCTCGATAAAGCTTTTGCGTACTGCCCACGTGAAAAACGCACGCAAAATCTTCATGTAATTCACGATACTGTTGTTTGATATGCGGTCGTGTAAGTACTCGCGCCACTCGACAATCGTCAGTGGCGTTATTTCTTCCTCGTTCTTGCAAAATTTTTCAAACTGTTTCAGCACTTTGGTGTAGGCGGTGATTGTCAGCTCCGCCTTTTTCATTGATGGTAGTGTATGCAAGTACAGCGAACTTGCCGTCTTGAACTCGTTTCCGTTCATGCTGTTACCCCCTCTTATAAAAATCTCAAATTCGTTTGGTGGCGTGCTAAGTCAAATACCCTATAGCACATGCGCTCTTCCTCATCGCGTCGCCAAATCTGCAAGTTTCCAAACTTCAATACGGCTATTCTCGGAGTGTTCTCTAAGCTTGCATAGTCGGCTCTGCTGTCATATTCAACTTCGTATTCACGATTGTTTACTTCAATCTTTACAACGGTAAACGTAGTCGATGCTTGCGCTTCGGTGTGGCGTTGTTCGATGTCCGGCAAGTGTTTCAATACTTCGTCGGTAAATTGTTCAATACCGCCTTGCTTTAATTCTTGGGCAATTCTTTGCTTGACTTGTTCGGAAAATCTGTACTTTCTCATTTTGTCACCTCGTTGCAAAACTTCGCTTGTCTTGTCTTAACTTCTTCTCGTACTTTTTCATCATCAACTCTCAATGGCAAAATCAGCAATTTCAAATCGTCATTTTCAAGCACTGCCGAATACACTCTGCCAACTTCTGTTTCTTTGACGCAAGCTTCCGTAAAGTAAAAACCTGTTATGTTGAAAAGCGGTAGTAGGTACTTCGCATCCCAAAATGCACCGAACAAATACACGGGGCAATAGTCGTGCTTTTTCGTGGGATATAGTTTGATGTACTTGTCAAGGTTGCTTGCAATTTTTCGTTCGTCGTCTGTTACCCCGACACGGCGCAAACCTTTTTGATTTGCTAGTAGTGCGTTCGGGTTGAGTTTTTTCTCGGGTTGTGGTAGTCCGGCAAGTTGTGGCTGTTCTTGTTTCCACGCAATAAGGCTGTACCCGTCGCACAAAAACGGCTTTCCGTTGTCTATGCCAACTCCTGCTAAGTCCGTCCTCGTCGCCGTTATATAGTTTTTTACTGCCTTTGTAAAAGTGGTGTTTGTTCCTTTTTCTGCAAAAATTGCCTTTACTCGTTCCGTTTCCAATAGCTCACGTGCGGCAATGTAGTCTTGCTGTTCTAATAGTTTCAAGCATTTTTCTATTGTAGTGCTGTTCATGGTATATCTCCCTTGTATATTTTGTGCACGTGCTGTTTAGTCACGATTTATCACAATTCCGTCACGATTTAGTCACGGCTTAGCCAACGTTCCGCAACGTATTTGGAACACGCCGCCCTAAACTTGTTGCTTCCTTGACCGTCTTTTTGTATCTCTGCTTTGAAAAACGTTATTGCAAATTGTACTGTTGTATTGAACTGTTTATCGTAGGGGCGTGCGCCGATTTTCGCAAGATATTCTCCGACAATTTCGGCTATCGGCTTACGCTTTTTATCTTCACAAGCCTGTTCAAGTATTTTTCCGATAACCGACATCGGCAACGCATCTACAACCGCCTTTGCAACCGTCGTTATCCCAATGTTTGCGGCTATTTCGTCGGCTGTATACGTTGTATCACCTGTTTCAAACGCTCGTTTCAGTTGCCGTTCGGTCAACGCCCTAAGGGCGTTTGCAATAAGCTGTGGTGCGTGTTCTATCGGCTGTTCGGCAATGCAAGCTTGCAACCGTTCCACCGTCTTGTCGAAAACTTCCGTGTCCTTGTGCGTGCGGTGGTAGTCCGCCACACGCCTTGGCAATGTTTCAAATATGTTTCTCATGCTCCTACTGTCTCCTCCTGCAATATGCTGTTTATAAACTCCGTATCGTGTTCAACTTCGACGTAGTGCATAAAATCGCGCCAACCGTACGTTTCAAGTCCTATAAGTAAAACTTGTTTCATTGATTCCGGGTTTGCCTCGCAAATCTTCATGATGTGCAATGTCTTTTTAAGCTCCTGCATGCCGTTTGCTTTATCAATAAATTTTTGCATTTTCCTACGCTCCTACACGATTGTATACGGCTTCGCCGTTGCTAAAAATTGCTACGCAAATAAGCTGTTCAAACCCCATTTTTTGCGCTGTTCTGTTCATCCACTTTTCGATTTTGCGACGTTCTGCAAGCTCACTGCGCACTGCGTGGCTGTGGCTGTCCTCGTAGTAGTACTCGCCTAAATATCCGCGCCTTGCTTCTCGCCACTCCGTAGCGGTGTAATCGGTCGGCAATTCGGTGTCGTCGCTTTGACGGTCGACATATAATTGTACGCCTGTATAGTAACCGCTTCGCAACTCGATGCGGTAGTATTTTAGCGTGCTGTTCAGCTCGTCAATGGTGCGTTCGATTTCGTCCATCAAGAAAAAATCTTCGGCTTTTTCGTCGTCGATAACCCACAATTGAAAATGCTTTTGTGTTCTAAAATTTGGCGTTGCCATGAGTTTTGCTCCCTCACTCGCCGCCCGTTAATGGTGCGGTCTTACAGCGGTTTGCGACGGTTTTGCCGCCGTCGCTCGGCTTGCTGTTCAGTTAAAAATATATGTGCCGTTTGCCTTGTAATCTTCGTTCCATCTGTTTGCCAATTCGTCGGCTTGCTTGCGTGTTTCGCATACGTGGCAAATGGTGCAATGTGCGCGGTTTATGTGATAAACTAAATTTTCGCCTGTTTTAATTGTATCTGCGTATGCATAACGTTTGTTTTTTTCCGCAACACAAAATACTACAAAAATCTTTTTCATTGTTGTTGCTCCCCCTTTTAGTCGCTTAAGTATGTCCAACTATCTATTTTTGTCAGTCCGTAGCGTTTCAAATAGTTGTTCAATTGTTTTATAAACGTCTGTTTTACTGCCTCGTAACCGTCGGCAATATTTTGCTTGTCGTGTTCTGTTAGTGGTTGCAAGTCTTTTACGTTGTAGTAGTAGTGTGCTTTTTCGACAACTCGTGCGATCCCGTCTGCAAGTTTTAGTGCCTTTGTTTCGTCGTCCAAATTGTAGTCAAGCTGTTTAAGGTTTTCTTCAATAAAATACTGTTGTTTCGTGCGTGCATAGGTGGCGCATGCTTCTGCGTTTCGGTAGTCCTCATCGGTACTAACTCCGCAATAACCGTAACCAAAACAAAACCGTGTTTTTAGCTTCGGTTTTTCGATTCCTACGATGTCGCCGTTGTCAAGTTTGACAAAATAGGCAATTCTTTTGGTACTGTCTTTCGCCCAATCTTCACGCCCGTAGCGTGCTTTTTGTCTCTCGTAATACTCGTTGCGTAGTGCTGTTTGCTCGTTATTCATCTTTTTTATCTCCCGTGTTATTTTTAGGGGCGCACCGTTCGGCGCGCCCTTGCTGTTCTCGTTATCAGTCCCACCACAAACGGATCGTGGCGTAGTACTTGTTTTTCCAAATTTCGTTGCAATCTGTTACTGTTATTTCGTCCGCTTTCGTGAACTCGCTCAACTCGTCGCGTGTAGCTTCTACTTCGTCTGCGCTTTTTGCCCAAAATCTTAGATACATTACCATTGAACTTTCACGCCCGAAAAGCATCGTCCAATTTTTTATACCTCGATTGCAATTTCCGCGTGGGTAGTCGGCGGTGTAGTGGCTGTTCATGTGATCGACAATTGCTTTGAACGTGTCCGCGGTGTATTCGTTGTAGCCGCCCAAATCTTCGGCAAGTTTTACCGCCGCTTGTTCGTGTATTCCGCCCGGTTTCTCGTGATCCAATTCCAAATCAACGGTGCATCGCAACGTATTATCAAATACTATTCTAAACGCCTTGTTGAACTCTTCACGGCGTTTTGCGCGTTGCTCGTAATATCCGATGTCACGTTTTACAAAATCTTTTTGCAAATCGTCGATTTTGTCTAATATTTTCAAAGCTTCCGCAAAATCGATCGGGGCTTCGTCGGGTGCTTCCTGTTCATACTCGCTGTAAGCGTATAAATTGTAGATTGCCGCTTGTTTTTCCGTGCTTCCGTTTCCGTATTCTTTCATGTACCAAAAGTATTTGCTGTAATCGCGCGAAAATTCCAACGCCCAATCAACTACTCGATTGATTTTCTGTTCGTCTTGCTCGTCCAAAGTTTCGATCCATACGCTGTCCATGTCGTCCGCTGTTCCGAACCACGAACCAACCGCAAACGGCTGTAAATTGATTTCGATTAAGTCCGCCGACGGTGCATAGCTAACTTTTGCCAAGTATTCCGCCAGTGTTTTTGTCGTGTTCGGCTCGTGATCGATGTAGTGTTCTGTACTGCGTGCGTGTTTCAAATCAATGATTTTGTAAGCGTGCATCGGCTCGCCGTTTTTCATTGCCAACAATTCCGACATCGTTTTTGTGCTTAGATCGTTTTGCAAGTCTGCTACTGTGTACTTTTTCAATTTTCCGTTCCCCCTATAGAATAATATCCGCATTTACAAAATCGGCGTTTTTGCTCAATTTTTCAATCAAATTTTGCGCTTGTTCGTAGTTGTCCGCGTGATAAAATTGCACCGTGTCGGTATAAGTTGCGCGCACTGTTACCCACGGTTTGACGGTTGCCTTTTTCCGTTTCGGTTGATTCCATCTACTAAATTTTGCCATGTCTGTTACCCTTTCAGCGTGCGCCCCGTTTCGGTGGTGTCTTGTCGCTGTTCTGTTTTGCGCCGGGCTTGTGACCGGCTCGCCACATTACCACGCCGGGCGGCTCGTTTCGCCGTCCGTCCGTGTCACTCTGTGCTAAATTCTTACGGCATCGCAAACGCTATTTATAAAGCCGTCAAACGTTTTATCACTCGTCCGATAGCATGAAATCAAATCCGCCGTCGTCAAATAGTGCGTACATGCGTAGCACTCGGGCGGATATACAACGCGGATGACGTCAAATTTTCCCGTTGTGATGTTGTAGTCGTTTTCGTGTTTATACTCGTTTAGATCCACAAGGAATCGAAACGCCGCCGGACTCAATTGCACTTGATCGACGGCGAGCCCGTCCGCCGTCAATGCTTTTTGCAACTCTTTTGCCATCGTTTTTGTAGTTTTGATTTTCATTTTTTTTACCCCCTAACAATAAATACAATTGCCGTTTTGCCAATCAAATATAGAAATCTGTTTGCGTTCACGTCCGATACGCAACGCCGCTTTTTTGCTTGTAATATGTTCGCTAATGTCGATGTAGGCAACGCCAGCATCAACCCAAACGCCGACGAACTCGCCGCCGCCGATGTGCGCTAATAGATAATTGACGGATCGCAAAATTTTTTTGAACTCGCTAATTTTAAGTTGGTAGCAATCTTTTTTCGATACTTGATAACCGCGTAAAAAATTTACTTGCAAGCCGTTTTTGCTCAACGTCGCGCCGCCGTTGTCGATAATCTGCATCAATGTTTTTTGATCCATTTTTTGCCGTCCTTTTTTACGAACTGCCGCCCACCGTCGCGGTGGTGCGGTCTTACGTCCGTTTTTTTTGCCTTGCTCATCAGTGCGCCGACAGCAACCCCGGCACAGACAAAAGCGGCGCGCGCTGTTCGTGGCGTGTCCGCTGTTGTTTCGCTTTTTTCGTTTTTGTCGCTTGTTTATGTTTTCGGAATACTTACAACGAACAAACAAAAAACGTTGTAAGCCACCTGCGCAAATAAGCCGTTGCGCATCGCTGTTTGCTTTCATTTACGACAGAATCGGCGCGCCCTCTTGCCTGCCGTCCGTCCGTGGGTTTGAATCAATGCAACCATCTTGACCCGCTCACGCTTAACGCGCTAACCGTCCGCGCGCGCCTTGCGGTAGAGCTGCCGCAAGTCCCTTGTTTGTTTCCTTTTTACTCTTATATTTTACCACCATATAACGGAAAACGCAAGCGGATAAACGGCTTTATTAGTGGAAAAACGATACTATTTTTTCATTTTTATATACCACCATATGACGGAAAGATTTATCAACATTTTTTGTTGACAAATTGCCGTTTTCGTGGTAATATCTAATAAAAAAATCGCAAGGAGAAAAACGCATGCCGCGCAAAAAATACGAAACCGAACAAGAACGACAAGCCGCCATAAATGCAAGCCGTAAAAAATGGAATAATGCAAACAAAAAAAGATATTATAAAACTTTTGCAATAAACGTAACGCCCGACGAACACGCCGCCCAAGGCGAACTATTAAAAGCGCACGGTTACCAAACCGCCGGCGAACTTTGGCGCGTATGCATCAAAATGCTTGAAAATAACTTGATCCCCGACAACCCCAACACGGAAAGACCGATGACCCTAGCGGAACGCAACCGCGCGCGCGCCGCCGCCATGAGAGCCGCCAAACTGCAAGCGCAAGCCCTAACGCCCGATCCGACCACCGGCGACGAACCGCCGAAAGCGTGATCTCTGCCGCCCCCGATCCGCTTTTGTCGCTGTAAAGCCTTTACTACTCGTTAAAGCCTTATATATAGTATATAAAACTTTATCCCGTATTTTATCTCTTATCCCTGTATTAAAAGCTTTACCCCCACGCTAAAAGCCTTTCCGCCGTAATAGCTTGATCTAAGCCTTAACCCTTGTATATTTAGCCTTAGCTGTATTTAGTCTTATCTATTTTTTAGCTTTAGCTTTGGCTTAAAAGCTGTTAGCGGCTCGCCGCTGTTCACGCTCAAAAGCCTTGACAAGGGGAACGCCTGCGGCACGGTTGAACGGCAAAAACCGCGCGAAATCGCCGTAACACAAGCCGTTGTAATAAGTATAAGTTATTGCAACGGATAGAGCGCGCCGGGGTGGGTTTCCGACTGAAAAAAGCAATTCCAAACCGCGCCAAGGGGGTAGCGGCATTCCGCTCCTCCTCGTTCAGATTTGGGATGTAAAGTGACTAAATTGTGACAAAGCGAAAAACATACAATATGTAGTGGTTGGAGTAGGTGTCGAAGTACTATATATGGTGTGGAGTGGTGTCCCGTCTCCCGCTCCATGCCCTGAAATCAGCGAAAAAGCGTTGATTTCGGGGTTATTTTTATATGTTAATGCTATAAAAATAGCCTGCAATTGTAGAGATTTTTGAGTTTTGTGACTAAATTTGTGACAAGATTTTTGTGACTAAGCGTGTGACTAAATGTTATAAAAGCCGTTCCCGGGGGTTGTGGGAGCGGCTGATTTTATTTTATGGAGGCGATGACGGCTCGTTTGTCGGATTCATAGAGGTGGGCGTAGGTTTTGGTGACTTGTTCGAGGGTGTCGCCGATGAGGTCTGCGACGACGGTGAGGTTGGCACCGAGGTGGACGACCATAGAGACAAAGGAGTGGCGTAGGTCGTGGATGCGGATAGGGGGGAGATGGGCGGCTGCGGTGTAGGTGTCAAAGGCGCGTTGGAGGGTGGTTGGGGGGACGGGGCGAGAGCCGCCGAAGAAGAAAGGGGACATGGGGGAGTAGGCGGCGAGGAGTTTGGCGAGAGGGGTGCAGATGGGGGACTTGTAGACTTTCTCGGCTTTGGTGGAGTTGATGGTGTAGAGGGAGCCGTCAACGGTGTAGCGGTTAAAGGACTTGGAGAAGTTGATTTCGGTGGGGGACACGTCCTCGGGAGTAAGGGCGAGGACTTCGCCACGGCGGCGACCGGTGAAGAAGAGGGTTGCGAAGAGGGCGGCGTACATGGGGGAATCGACGGCGGCGAGGAAAGTGTCGAATTGGGCACGTGTCCAAAATTTCATTTGAGTTTTGGGAGCACGGCGTTTGGGAGTGGGGACTTCGGTGAGATGGTTCGTGAAACTGTAGCGAGTTTCGAGCCATGAGAGGAATGCGGCGAAATAGGACTTGACTTTGACGAGGTATTTGTGGGAGAGGGGTTCGCCGTTCTTGGAAGTGGAGTTCCAAAGGTTGTCCTGCCATTTGAAGAGGGTTTCTTTGGTGAGGGCGTCGGCGGGGAGGTCGCCGAGGGTGGGGAGTATATATGTGTTGTAAATACGGGTTTTATCGTAGAGGGTGGCTTGTTTGTTTTGGTTGCTGATGGCGGTAATGTAGGTGGCAAGGAAGTCCTTGACGGGGGCGGTGGCGGCTGCGTTGTTTTCGGCTCTACGCTGTTGCATGGCTTCGCGCGAAATTACTTGGCAGTGTTTGGTGATAAAATCAGTAACGGCGGTTTTGAGGAGCGATTTTGTTTCGTAGCCACTAAAACGTTTCTGCACGGTATCGCCGTTTGGGCGTACTACACGGAGTGTTGTGCCGTAGACTTTGCCTTTGGTTTTGTAGGTGGTTTCATTAACAGTGTAGTTGGTTGAGGTAATATAGAAGTCCATTGTTGATGCCCTCCATTGTAAAGCGGAAAAATCCGATGTGTGGGTTGCAGACGTCCCAAATAAGGATAAAAATAAAAATCGAGACGAGGAAAAGACAAATGATTAGCAAACGGCGAAGCCACTTGTTCTTGGTATCGATTAAGCGTTCATATAGGTCGATAAGGCGAGCGTCGGCATTGTCCACGGGGGCGATGGTAGCAATTGCTTCGTAAAGTCCGACGGTTTCTTCGGATGGTATCTCCATTGCTTTGATTAGTAAGCAAACAGTCGTGTAGCTTGGATCGGGAGTTTGTCCCGAAAATATGCGTTTCACCGTTGGTAGCGGCACGCCGCTCTTGTCGGCTATCGCTTGGTACGATTGCTGACTTTTTTGCTTCATTTCTTGCAATTTTTCGCATAGACTCATTTTTGATACCCCTTTTGTATTATATTTGACACGTTAAAGTATTAGATTTGAGTCTTTACTTTGGCGTTATCAGTGTGATAAAATACCCCTTAGAAAAACTTTCCAAGGGGTGGCGCGAGCGTGAATAACACAACTACTATTGAAATCTTAAAAGAGTTGGCGAGTTTGTCGGACGAGCAGTTACAGGTGGTGCTTCAAAAGGCACGAGAGATTGTCGGAGAGGGGTGATTTAGCTTTTCATCCCTTTTATGATTTTTAGCAACATTTGTTTTTCGTCCTCGGACATTGATTGCACGAGGGTGACGATTTCGTTTTCGGTAGACTTGTTTTGTTGAGTCTCATTGGGATTGTTAGTAACGCCTAATAGATACGCTGTAGATACGCCTAAGACATCAGCTATTGAAACCAACACGGTGGCTGGCATTTTTTCAATTGCTCCAGTTTCATATCTATAAATGGAAGTTTTAGCGACTCCAACTTTTGCGGCAAGCTCCTCGGCAGCCATACCTTTAGAAAGTCGTAAATCTTTGATTCGTTGTCCAGTTAAGCTCATAAAATCCTCTTGCTATTCATTGTTACTTCAATAATAACGCAAAATTCGCAAAAATGCAACAGTTTATACAAAAAAAATGTTTTTTTTTGACAAAAGTGCTTGACAAAGGTGCAAAAATGCACTATGCTTTATACGCAAGGGTGCATTATTGCACCAAATCATTGACGGGAGGTGAAAAAAAATGAAAGCTAATAAACTCCGAGCCAAAATGGTAGAGGCTAATTTTAGTGCAAGTGAAGTATCTAAGGCTTTGGGTATGAATAGGGCTACATTTTATCGTAAGATGAAAAGTGGTGCATTTTCGCTACAGGAAGTTGAAACAATGCAGAATATGCTAAGTTTGAACACAACTGAACTTATCGAGATTTTTTTTACTCGCGAGGGTGCATAAATGCACCATAATGAGGTTTTTATGACAAGAAATGAAAAGCAACGGTGGCGAGAGTTGCGGAAACTGCGAAAGCAAAAGATTTTACTCAAGGCTGAAACTGCAGAGCTTGACGAGTTGGAAGTCAAATACACAAAAGACTTATTTAATAAAGCATGCATTGTGAGTTTGGTAACATCGGTAATCAGCTTTGCAGTTTCGCTAACAGTGCTACTCATTAAGTTAATGGGTTAATGCGACTAATGAAATAATAAAGCTGACTACGGATAGAACTACGCTCGTGACAATAGCGATAACTGCGATGACATTTGCTTTTCTGCCGTTTTCGTTGCTTTCTTTTTGCAAGCCGACATCTTCAGCTCTGTTGCATTGTTGTGCTTTAATGGCTTCGACACAGGCTCTACCTTTAGCGGTAATTTTATATTTGTAGAGTTCGTAGTTGTAGCCATCTCGAGACACATAACCGGCTCTAAACAGGTCGCCGATGTCATCGTTCTTCAACGGAACAACGAGATTTGCAAGTTCGCTATGCGTAAAGACACGCTCATCATTGTACATAATGTCCAAGATTTGGAGTTGCGCTTTGTTTAATTCCATAAAGATAGCTCCTATGTATGTGGTGACAGTAACAAACAATATAGCACGACAGCCAATGGTTGTCAATCGGAGAAAACAATGTTAGGAAATGAGATTAAAAAAGCGAGAACCGCTAAGGGGTTGTCGCAACGGAAAGTAGCCACAATGGTAGGTGTAACTCAACAGTCGTTTCAACAAATCGAAAAGGGGAAAACAATGCCGATGATTGAAACGCTATGCAAAATAGCCACAGTCTTAGGAAAGACGGTTGACGAACTAATGTGGGAGGAAATAGAAAAATGGCGGAAATGAATTTTGCGGTACGGGAACGTATCTTTTCAAAAGAGGCAATCACGATACAAGACTTGCAAGACTTGATGTCGCTAAGCTACCCTGCGGCGACGAGGTTGATGCTTGACATCAAAAATCGGTTCAAGCTTCAAGGCAAACCTACTCTCAATATTCAAGGCAAGTTGCTTTTGCGAGATTACTTTGAATATTTCGGGATAGATCCTAACCAATTAAGGTATTTTCCCGACAGAGAGAAAGCGAAAGACTACGACGGCTACGTTGAACATATGGAGGCTTTGCACGGACATGAGGAATAATAATCAAACGGACAAGGTGCTGAACAAGATTGACGCGTTCGGAGAGCTTGCTCGCAAGTACGAGTGGTCGCTTAGGGGACTGGCGTTTCGGTCGATTGATGGCAATGCAAGAGCAACAATACTCTTTGTCGACAAGTTCGGCAGAGAATTGAAATTTGAAGTTTAGGAGATGTAACAAAATGAACAGATGTTTTTTTACGGGAAACCTCGTAAGCGATCCTGCAACAGGTTCTACTGACAAAACGGGACAAGCTTACACGAAGTTCACAATAGCTGTGGACAGAGGCGGTGCAGGCACAAACAAGTCTTGCGACTTTATCCCCGTGGAAGCGTGGGCAAAGCTCGCCGCACCGTGTTTCAAGCACTTGAAGAAAGGTAGCAAGGTGTCGATATGCGGCTCACTGCGTATCAACACACGCAAGAACGACAACGGAGCTTACTCAACGTTCATTGCCATCCGCGCCGACGAAGTGGACTTTTGCTCGCCGAGTGCAAACAATGCAATGCCGGGCGAGGGTGACAACAATACGCCTTATGAAAATCTAAAGGCAGAAGAAATGGTCGACCCCGACAACATACCATTTTAGGAGAGGTGACGAGCTATGCCATACCCCGAATGGATGAGAAAGGAGCAGATAGCAAGCAAAGCACTCGAACCCGTCATGCGCCTAACGCCCGAGACAAACACAAGCGGTATCTACCTATGGTTGCGGACGGACGAACACGGCGTAACGTGGTTTTACGTCGGACAAGCAAAGAACATTTACAAAAGGCAAATCAGTCACTACAACGGCTACGACCGCTTGGACTTGTCGCTACGCAAGCGTGGGTTCAAGAGCGAAACAAACCCTAACGGGTGGACGTTCGAGGTCTTGTGCAATTGTGACGAGTACTTACTCGATGTAACCGAAACACAGTACATAACCGAGTACATGCTCAAGGGTTATCAAAGCTACAACAAGACATACGGCAGTCAAGGCGAGGGCAAGGAAGTTATTACCCACAAGCCAGCCAAAGGCTACAAGGACGGACTGCGCCAAGGCTACGCAAACGCACGTAGAGACGTTCGCAAATTGTTTACAAGTAACTTGACGTTCGGTGTCAATGGTACGCCTAACAAGCTCAAGGAACGAGCTTATCAAAAGTTCCAAAAATTCTTGGAGGAAGAAGTGAATGAAGAAGAAAAAGATAACGGTACTACTTGACATCGTGACGAGCGAAACGTTCATGCTAATGAGCCGTGACGCACAAGCCACGTACCTACAAATCAACGCTCGGGTGGACAGCAAAGGACAAACAAACCGTCCGAGAGCAATCGCGAGAGCTATTTGCGCCGATACATCCGCAGTTGACGAGCTACTTGCCAATAGATTTTTAGTGGTGGTCGACGAGGAAATGGGCGTTGTGGAGGTAAATAAGGAATGGGAAGAAGATTACTCACAGATGCGATTGTAAACGCAGACGAATTTATTACAATGCCCGCTTCCGCTCAAGGTCTTTATCTGCAATTGATGTTTGCAGCCGACGATGACGGCTTTGTTAAAAACCCTCGTACAATTGCCCGAATGAGTAATGCTTCCGACGACGATTTGCAAGTGCTACTGTCGCGCCGATACTTGTTGGAGTTCGACCACGGTGTGGTGCTTATCAAACACTGGCGAATGCACAACCTAAGACGTTTTGACCGCTATGTACACACCGTTTATGTAGACGAATACAACAGCTTGTACATAAAAACCAACGGAGCGTACACACAGAACCCTCAAGAGGGGGTCAGTTGTCGAGGACTTCGGGTTTGGTTGCCAACATCAATCGATAATGGCAACCACATTGAGCAATCAAGGCAACCACATCAACCGATTGTGGCAACCACATCAGCGAATGACGGCAACCACATTAACGATAATGGCAACCAAACTTTCAATGGTGGCAACCACATCAACGATAAGATATTGATAGAGAAAAGAATGAATGAACCAATACTAGATAATACAGAAGATAACATTGAAAGTAATTATTTAATAACGCGCACACGCGTAGGAAGAGAGGAATTTCTACGGAAACAGTGCCAATCGGGTTGGTATCTTAAGCACATTAAAGAAAACTTCCCCGATAGAGTAGGTATGTTTGAAGCCTACATTGAAATTTTGCTAAATGCTGATACCGAACACAAATACGAAGCGTTGATGTCGTTAAACAGTGACAAATTTAGCAAGATATTCGATGGCTTGTGGAAGTTAGAACCCGGCGAGAACTACACGGCGTATGTATGGAAAGCAGTATACAACAATCAAAAGGAGGCTAACAGCGGTGGGTAAGAGAGACGAAACAGTGTACCTAATCGTCACAGCCGACATAACGGAGTTGACGGTAGCGGTGCTTGACACGATAAGGGACGTTGTACGGTGGACGGGGTTTTCGAGAAGCAATATTTATCGACTGATTAGCAAGGGTTGCGATTTCAGTTTAAGAGGGCGGCAGTACAAGATACGAGAAGTTAGCATAGGCGAGGAGTGAGCGTGTATGTTTGACGGTAGAATGGACGCACCTTGTAAGGGGTGCACAGAGAGATTTGTCGGATGTCACGATGTATGCCCGAAAAGCGCAAGGGGCGAGTTTGGTTACAAAGAGTGGAAGTCCGACGGCGTTGCAAAGAAAGAGAAAGAAGAAAAGAAACCGGTATTTACGCCTGCGTACCAACGTTACATAAAGGCGAAGAGAAGAAGAAAAGGGAGGTAGAGTGAAGTGGCAGAAGAGAGGAAAGCGTCGCAACAACAAAAAGTGTTGAAGTACATGCAAACGTATGGCAGTATAACGGCGAGAGAGGCATTGAGCTTCGGTTGCATGCGGTTGGCGAGCCGCATAACGGACTTGAAGAAGCGAGGGTACATAATCGACCGAGAGATGATTGAGGTCACGACCGCCGACGGAGGCAAGGCGAGAGTTGCAAGATACAAGCTTTGGACGCCGGAGGAATAATGGGAGTTACGTTTGTAGAGTACCCCAACCGCGAAGAGTGGCTCAAGGGACGTAGCAACAGTATCGGGGCGAGTGAGATTGCAAGCGTGCTAGGCTGTGGGTTTTGCACGGCGCAGGAGTTGTGGGCGATCAAGGTTGGCGAAAAGCAACCGAGCGATTTGTCCGACAACGAGCGAGTGAAGTACGGAAACGCCGCCGAAGAACACTTGCGAGCATTGTTTGCATTGCAGTATGCGGACGTGTACGAAGTGGAGTATCACCCGTACCGAGTGTATACCAACGAAGCCGCACCATATTTGACGGCGACGTTGGACGGTGAGTTGATACGGCGTGCGGACGGCGAGCGTGGTGTGTGGGAGTGCAAGACAGCATGGATAATGGGAAACCGAGATTTAGCCAAGTGGGCAAACCGGTTGCCGGACAAGTACTTTTGTCAGGTGACAAGTCAAATGTTTGTGCGAGACTGCAAGTTTGCGGTACTGACGGCGCAACTGATAATGCCCGACGGCACGTCGGAGATACGGCACTACGACATACAGCGTAGCGAGGGCGACATCAAGTATTTGGTGTCGGAAGCAAAGAAATTTTGGAAACAAGTAAAAGAGCGCAAAAAACCTGCGCTCGGACTAACACTTTAGGAGGAAAACAGAAAAATGTGTACAACAACATTCGAGACAGCCATAGCGGAACTTGAAGCGGCTAAAAAGAACGTTCCGCAAAAGATTGAGTTTACGGTGCAAGACTTCGCCGACAAACTGCCGACGATACTCTCAAACGCACATGATTTGGAACTTTGGGCGTTGGCTCGTACAGAGATTGACCGCAACTTGGTACTGCGCACGGACGAGGACTTCGAGCAAGCACGCACGAGGTGCGCACAGCTCAACAAAATGATTGAGCTTGTGGAAAACAAACGCAAGGAAGTAAAGCGAGTTTACGTACAGCCGTATGAAACTTTCGAGCGTGAAATCAAGAAAACAACGGACATACTGACAACGGCGAAAAACGCGCTGTGGTCGCAAATCAAAAAAGCGGAAGAGGAAGTCAAGGCGGCGAAAGAGGAAGCCTACCGCGAATATTGGAACACGCTTGCATGCACGTGGAGAACGTGGGAGCAAATCTTTGACAAGTCGTGGCTGAACAAAACGGCAAGCTACGAGCAAGTGAAGAAGAAAATCGACAAGATTGTGCAAGACATCAACGCCGACGTAGACGTAATCAGGGCGTTGAACAGCGAGTTTGTGGTGGAATTGTTGGACTACTACTCGTCGGGGCACTCGCTTTCGGAGGTGGTTGCGAAAAACAATGCGCTTGTGAGCCGTAAAATTGAGCTACAAGACACGAAAGTTGCGACCGCTCCGACTAACCGAACCGCTCCCGAGCGTGACACTGCACCCACAAAGACCGTGCCGAGCGAGCAATTTGAAGAGAAATTGCAGATTGATTTCCGCATTTGGGCGACGGAAAACCAATTGAAAGGCTTGAAACAGTATCTTTTGGACAATCAAATCAAGTACGGCAGAGTGCCGACTAACGAATAAAGGAGAAAATCACAATGGAAGTAAAAAACAGTTTGCAACCCGAAACAAAAGACGTTGCGCTTGGCGATACGTCAAAGGTAAAAGTAAGTGCTTACTTAGCAAGTCCGACCGTGCGTAAGATGTTGGAACGCACTTTGAACGATCCGAAACTATGTAAGCGTTTCATTGCCGACTTGACATCGGCTGCGAGTGCAAACCCCGAATTGCAAGAGTGCGAGAAAGGTTCGGTGGTCAGCTCCGCATTGATGGCAATCTCGCTCAACTTGAGCATTTCGCCGTCTCTTGGACTTGCGTACATCGTTCCTTTCAACGACAAAAAGCTTGGACAAAAGCGCGCGACGTTCATTCCGAGCTACCGTGCCTACTTGCAGTTGGCAATGCGTAGTGGTTGCTACAAGGCAATCAATGCAATCGAAGTGCGTGAGGGCGAATACCTCGGACTTGACCCACAAACAGCAGAACCCCGATTTGAGTTCATCTCCGACGATACGGTAAGATTGAGCAAACCGGTAATTGGCTACATGTCATATTTTGAATATGTGACAGGTTTCCGCAAGGTTATCTATTGGTCGAAAGAACGCATGATTGAGCATGCAGACACATATTCGGCAGCTTTCTCGAAAAATGCAACGACAGGCAAATATCCTAAGGTTTCGTTTGCAGACTACGAGGCAGGCAAGGTCGCCGAAAAAGACAAATGGCTTTACAGCTCGTTTTGGTACAAGAACTTCGACCAAATGGCGATCAAGACAATGATTCGTCAGCTGATTTCCAAAAACGGCATGATGAGTGTCGACATGGAAATTGCTTATGCCGCCGACAACGAGTACAAAGAGGAAACTCCGAAAATGGATGGGGCGACCGCTGCTGAAGATTTCTTTGAGAAATCAACGACGACAGCAGTGCCGCCTGAAGATTACGACGTTAAGGAAGAGCAATGATTGCGAAACATTGCCAAGAGGACGGGCGCATATGCGTTATCGGGTGCGGCTTAGTCTTGGGCAGACCTCAAACAATAGTTTTTCCGAGGATGAAGAAATGCAGTTTTGCCGTGATTGTTTCGGCAAAACGCATTTCCAAGACGGAAGATTACTTGCGGACGATAGTGCGACTGACGGTGTATTTCAACAAGACGTTGGAAAACGCATTTAGACTTGCAGAAACACTGCGGTACAACGAGCGAGTGAGCTTCAAAGGTATCGAAGTCACGCAGATGTACAAAGACCCGGTTACAAAGGAAGAAAAAACAACGGTTGAAATTCGCGTGGAAGAGTTGGTTGCCATAGAGCGTTTGGCAGGGTTGATGTGCGCTAACTACGACATGACAACGGAAACGCGGACGATTGACCCATCCAAAAACCCGATAGCCGAAAGCGGCGAGGAGGACTACCTATTTTGAGCGGAAATTGTGCAAATTGCGGCTTGCTTGATAGGAGCAAAATCGAGCGAGCAATGGACTTCCCGAAACTTTATCACTATGGTTGCAAACGCAACGACAAGTTTTGTTGCGGTTGGATAGTGAGCGACAGCGAATTGCGGTACATGGGTTGCAGTTTTTGGCAACCCGAGCCGCAGTACGAAAACGTGTCGATATTCGACAACGAGGAGAACAGCAAAAAATGAGAGTGATATTTCTTGACGTGGACGGCGTGCTAAATTCGTCGGAAACCCGTGCCAAGATTGACGGACTGAAAGGCGTGAGCAAAAAGAACCTGCGTATCTTGCGACATATCGTTGCAAGAACGCAAGCGAAAATCGTCCTAACGTCGGCGTGGAACATCAATTTTGACGAAAAACTCGTGCCGACAACCAAGGCAGGCATGTATCTTTACCACCGACTGTGGGAGAACAACTTGTGGATATACGACAAAGTGAACGATTACGGCGGTAATCGGGAGCAAGCGGTAGCCGAATACGTCAAGAAACACAATAACTTGACAGATTGGGTGATTATCGACGATACGCACTACGGTGACTACGAGAAGCTCAACCCGAAACACATCGTTTATACATCGCCTGCGTTGGGACTGACGAAAGCTTCGGCGACCGAGGCGATTGTCAAGCTTGGGTGTACAGTGGGGACGTGGTGATTATGGCAAAAGATTGGACAGGAAACGGAAAAAGCATTTTCGTTTGCAATGGCGCGAGCAATCACTCCGACGGAGTACGTGCCGAGGACGATTTTTACGCAAGTGAGCCAAAGACTGTGGACATGCTATGCGCGGTCGAAACGTTTTCTCCTGTCGTATGGGAGTGTGCTTGCGGCGCAGGACATATGAGCGAAGCACTTAAACGCAACGGATATGGTGTGATTTCATCGGACATTGTTGACCGAGGTTGCCCCGATACAAGAATAATCGACTTTTTACAGTATGGCAATTTAGCCTTTCGAGACCAAACGCACGTAGATATAATCACAAACCCTCCTTACAAGTACGCAAAAGAGTTCGTCGAAACGGCACTACACACCGTAGCAGTAGGGCATAAGGTGGCAATGCTACTGAAACTGACGTTTTTAGAGAGCAAATCACGGCGTGAACTTTTCTCAAAGTTTCCTCCCAAGTGCGTTTGGGTATTTTCGGAGCGAGTGCAGTGCGCCAAGAACGGCGATTTTGAAAAATACAAGAAAGCAGGTGTTGGAACAGCCGTTGCCTATGCGTGGTTCGTGTGGGTAAAGGGGTTTCAAGGCGATACGGTTGTCAAGTGGCTTTAAGGAGAAAGCAAAAATGAAGATAGACAAGAAAACAATCAAGATACGTCGCAAAGACGGAGAGTGGACAGTAACGTATAGTTTCCTAACAGCATACGGACAACATACTCACGAGGTTGAGTTTGGGTGCGCAACGCTGTGGTCGGCACTAAAATTCGCTCGAGAGATACGGAAGTTGGCAAAGGAGCAAAACGAAAAATGAAAGTGCTAAGCCTATTCGACGGCATGGCGTGCGGAATGATTGCTATGTTGGGCGCAGGCGTAGAAGTAGAGAGTTACGACGCATACGAAATCGACAAGTTCGCTAAGGCGGTCGCAAGTCACAACTTCCCTATCATACAACAACACGGCGATGTTTTTCAGGGCGACTTTACCAAATACGAGGGTGTTGACTTCCTAATCGGCGGTTCGCCTTGTACGTATTGGAGCATTGCGCAAAAGAACAATCGGGAAACGACAGCAAGCGGTGTTGGTTGGGAATTGTTTTCGCAGTACATAAGAGCATTGCACGAGACAAAGCCAAAGTATTTCATTTACGAGAACAATTACTCGATGTCGAAAGAAATACGTGCAAGCATAGACGAGGCGTTCGGCTTTGAAGCCGTGCATATCAACAGTGCTTTGGTATCGGCACAACACCGTCAAAGGTTGTACTGGGTAGGTAAACGTAATGCGCAGGGCAAATATGAAAAAGTAAGTATTGCCCCCCCC
>ERZ1034917.189-NODE-189-length-60520-cov-23.724237_pt1 | contig 60520 bp, 61 predicted proteins | sample MGYA00520605_ERZ1034917 | MGnify/ENA primary metagenome ERZ1034917 (study PRJEB33766, sample SAMN09781784) | gut metagenome | biome: gut microbiome | host: Homo sapiens | place: Madagascar | study: EMG produced TPA metagenomics assembly of the PRJNA485056 data... | reverse complement strand
CCGCCCAGCCTTTGGGCGAATGGGCCGACCAAGAGCTCGCGCGAGAGGTCGCGACGGCGCACAGCGCGAAGGCGCTGGCGGCGGACATGGCGCTTCGCAAGGCGGAACGCGAATTGCCGAAACCCCCGTCGAAGCCTGAGCTCGTCAAGGGAGCGTGGGCGAACCCCACCTTCACCGTGAAGACGCTGAGCTTCGACCCGCAAGCGGCGTTCTGGGACGAGCACCTCGCAGAACGCGGTATTCCCTTTGCGAAGACCGTCATGGACGGCGCGGTGCGATACGAGATCGCGCCCGAGTCGGCCCGCGACGCGAAGGCCATGCTCGAGGATCTGGAAGGGATCACCGGCAACAAGAAGGAGGACAAGCGGGTTTCCGTGGACGCGGCGTTCAAGGAGGCTCTTGAACCCTCCGCCGACCGTGCGAACGTGCGCGAGGTGAGCAAGATCGACATGAAGCGCGGGAACGAGCTGGAGAACGTCGCCACCATGGAAGCTCTCAACGAGGCGGGGATAGACTACGACGTGTCCTTCGACTCCGAGCTCAACGTCGACTCCTTCGTCATGGACGGCAACGCGAGGGGTACCCTGCTGTCGATGGACGACGACCAGGTCGACGCCCTGTTCCAGAGCGAGAACGTCGTAACGAGCGTCAACCAGGCGGCGAAGGCTGCCGGCAAGGGCCAGAAGGCGGCGGCATCGCGTTCCGCTTCGAAGCCGATGAAGGAGCGCCAGTTCAAGCTGCATGCAGCCGAAGACCTCGGCCGCGAGCAGGCGCGCGAGCACGCACGCCAAGACCAGGCGCGGGCGCAGCAGCTCGCGCGCGAGTCGCGCGACCGCGCCGCGCGCCCCGAGCGCAGCGAGACGAGGGCGAGGTAGCGATGAGGCAGCGGATGACCGACAAGCTGGCCGACGCGGTCAAGAAGGCGTGGAAGGGCGTCGCGGTGCTCGCATGCTGCGAGGCCGTTCTGGGCCTTCTGGCCGGGCGCGTGGCCACGCTGGTGTTCCGCGCGAACCCGATCAACCCGATGTCGGGCTTGGCGACGGCCTCGCCCACGCTCGTGACCGACATCGCGCTCAACCCGTTCGACGTGGCCATGGACGAGCCGTTCGTCAGGGGCGCCGTGGGCGCCGTGGTGCTCGGCACGCTGGCGCTGGCGCTCGTCTACCTGTCGCGCGGCATGAAGCTCAAGAACGAGGACACCGAAAACGCCCACGGCAAGGACCGCCTCGCAACCGAGCGCGAGGCGGGCATGTTCGTCGACCATGCGCACCCCTACAACAACCTGATGGTGTCCGAGCATGCGGGGATCGTCCTCAACCCTCACGACGCGAAGACGAGGGACCAGCAGGCGGAGAAGAACCTGAACTGCGTGACGCTCGGCATTTCCGGCCTGGGCAAGACCTACAACCTGGTCTACCCCGACATGATGCGCGCATGCGGCACGGCGCTCCCCGCCATCCCCTGCGCCAAGCGCGGGAAGCCCGACAAGGAGGTCGCGCTCCCGCTCCCCGCGGGGAAGACCGAGGCGCAGATGGGGTTCGACGTGTTCGCCACCGACACGAAGGGCGACACGCTGCGCGATTGCGGGGAGATGTTAGAAAAAGCGAAATTCGACCTGCGCGTGTTCAACACTATCTCGCTCCTCGACGGCCAGAGCTACAACCCGTTCGCCAGCCGGTACGTGAAAACGCACCTCGTGGACAAGTACGACCCCGAGCAGATGTCGGCCGGCGGCAGGGTGGATTGGCGCGGAGCGGAGACCCGCAGGGAGCATTCAGAGGCCTTCGCGCGCGAAGCCGACCTTTACCGACCGAAAACGATGCTGGCGCGTTCCGGCAAGGGCTTCGTCGCGCAGATCGACATGAGCCTCGAAACCGAGATGACCTCGATAGAGGGCGTCGACATGAGCGGCGGGGAATCCCTCGAGGACATCGAAGCCCGCCTGAAAGGCGCGGAAGGCGAGGTCGCGGAGGCGCTTCGCGCCAAGCGCGACAGGAAGCTCATGGAGGGCGCGATGGGCGCGTTCGGCGACGTCATGCAGGCCGTGCGCTACCAGCGAACCACGGGCACGGTGGACGTGCACGTGCGCAACTGCGGGCACGAGAACGCCGTGGGGCGCGTGTCCCTGGAGCTTTCCCCCGGCCTCGTCCCGGCAGCCTGCTCGGGCACGGGCGTAAAAGTCGACGCGAAGCGGCGGGACGACGGCGGGTTCACCGTCGAATGGGAGACCGGCGAGGTCGAGCCGGGGCGGGATAGCCAGGCGCACCTGTCCCTCGACGTCTACATCGAGCCGATGCGCGTGGCGGACGGCGTGGCCCTCACTAAGATAGTCGACACGATGTGCGCGAACCTCGCGGGCACCGAGGCGCCCGCAGGCGCCGACGGCGACTTTTGGGAATCGTGCAAGAGGCTTTTCTTCATGGGCATAGCGGCGTTCCTGTTCGAGAAGTACGAGGAGGAGAGCCGCACCATCCCCGAGATGATGCGCCTGCTCGACCTGGCGGTGCCGCCCCGCGGCGGGGACCCGCACAACACGCCGCTCGGCATTCTCATGGAGGAATGGGAGACGGGCCTGCGCGACGAATGGGCGGACGACCCGTCGGGCGAGCGCGGCGCGGCGCGCACGAAGCGCAAGGTCCGCACGGCGATGGGGCCGCACTCGCGCAGCCGAAGCCTCGCGCTGCACTGCTACTACGCCATCGAGGCGGGCGCGGAGGACACCTTCCGAAGCGTCCTCATCAGCTGCCAGTCGGCGCTGAAGAACCTTGTCACGCTCGAGGTGCAGCAGAAGCTCCTGCGCGACGACATGAGGCTCGACGAGCTCGGGAACCCCGGCCAGAAGTCGGCGGTGTTCTGCATCATCAAGGACACCGACAACCCGTTGCAGTTCGTCACGGCGGTCATGGTGCAGCAGGCCATCGACCTCGCTCAGGACAAGGCGTACATGCGCTTCGGCGGCAAGCTGCCGCGCCACGTGCGCTTCGTGCTCGACGAGGTGGCCAACGTCGGCAAGATCCCCATCCTCGTGCGCGCGCTCGCCGTCGTGCGCAGCCGCAACATCTCGATCTCGCTCTTCTTCCAGTCGAAGGCGCAGATCGCGAAGGTCTACGGCGACAAGGAGTGCTCGATCGTGTTCGACAACTGCTCGACGATGGTCTACCTCGGCGCGCAGGACGCAGACACGCTGAAGATGATCTCCGAACGCGTGGGCGACGAAACGGTGGCCTCGCGCACATTCCAGCGCTCGTTCCAAGCCGGATCGATGAACGGGTCGACCTCCGAGAACATCGGGCTCACGAGCCGAAAGGTAATGTCCGTCGGCCAGGTGAGGGCGCTCGAGCGCGGGTACCTGCTGGTGTTCATGACGGGACTCCCGGGCGCGGTGCTCGACCGCAAGGTGCAGACCTCGCGCGACCCCTACTACCCCTACATCTGCCCCGGCCACGAATGCTCGGAGGGGATGCCGGAGGCGGTGTGCGAGGAGCCGTTCGACCTGAAGGGGTTCCTGAGGCGAAAGCAAGGAGAGACGGAGAAGGAGAACGCCGTGGCCGGATAAGAAAGAGGGGGCGCACCCGCGCGGGAGGCCTACCAAACCTATCAACCCCGCCGGGCGCGCCCCGGAATGCAGGACCCGCCTGAAAAGACCGGTCTGCCAGACATGGTACCACATCGGTACCCGCGCATGCGCTTCCACCTGCGCGGGAACGTGTAAAAACAAGTTAGCGAAAGGAAACAATATGAATCTCGGAGGACTGCTTCAAGGCCTTGCGAACATCGGAGGCATACTCTGCACCTTCGCCACCCTGGTGCTCTTCGCCCAAGGCAAGCTCACCGACAGCGCGGGCGCACGCGGCGAGGGCATGATGATCGGCTGCGCCCTGGCCGCCGTGGCGTTCTACGCCGCCGCGGCCTTCATCGGCACCCAGAACCTCACCATCTCAGCGTAAAACCATGGCTTCGATAAAGATCCATCAGGACGTCTTCGGCTTCGAGCGCAGGCGCAAGGGCTTCACGAACCGTCAGATAACCGGCTTCGGCATAGCGTCGGTGCTCGCGGTGTCGGCCATGGCGGTCTTCTGGTACGCGCTTCAGCTCGACGTGACCACTTCGATAACGATAGCCACGGTGGCCTCGCTCCCCGGCCTCATGATCGGCTTCTTCCCCATCGAGGGAATGCCCGCCGAGGAGTTCATCGACCGGCTGGCGAACGCCTCGGCGCGAGGCAACGCGATCACATGGGAGGGCGAGGAAATCGAGTTCGAGAGAGGGGAAAGGACCAAAGAGTATGTTCGGGAAACGAAAAGCAAAGGCGTCGAGCGCCAAAGGTTCGCGGAAGGGACGCAAGGCCGCGAATGAGGCGCGCACCTGCGCCTTCTGCGGGGAAGAGGTCGCCGACCCGTCGGCCGTCTACTGCCCCGCCTGCGGCGCGGTCATGCCGAAGCCCGAAGCGCCGAAAGAGGAGCCGGAGGACGCCGAGCGCTGCCCGAAGTGCGGCGCGTTCATCGACGAGGGCGCTCCCTTCTGCCCCGCATGCGGCTGCAACGTGGCCGTCGCGAAGAAGCAGGCCGAGCGCGGCGCGGCCCCCAAGCGCAAGAAGAAGATAGACAAGGAGCTGAAGCGCATCGCGGGAGAGCAGGCGGTGCTCTGCACCAACGACCTCGCGGGCTTCCAGCTCATGTTCGAGGACGGCTTGGCCGAATCGGTCGAGGGCACGTTCTCGCGAACCTTGGAGTTCACGGACGTGAGCTACGAGAACGAGCGCGAGGACCAGCAGGACGCCATCTTCGACAAGCTGTGCTCGCTTCACCACTTCTTCCAGTCGCCCGAGTGCTACCAGCTGAACCTCGTCAACGTGCCGCGCACCACGCGCCGCGTCGAGCGGTACCTGCCGGAAACGGGCGCGAACAAGGACATGGCCGTGTCCTACAACGACCTGATCGAGCAGAAGCAGAGGGAGGGGCGCGTCGAGTTCGAGCGGAGGAACTTCCTCACCTTCTCGGTGCCCGCCGCGTCGGCCGAGCAGGCCGCCGTGCGCCTGCGCGCGCTGCGCGAGGGCGCGACGGCCCAGCTCGCGCACATGGAATCCAAGGCGACGCCCTTGGACGGCCTCGAGCGCGCGTCGCTCATACACGACCTGCTCGTGGGGCCCGGCAAGCTCTTTACGCTCGACTACGAGAAGCTCGCGAAGACCAAGAAGACCCACGTGCGCGATTACGTGGCGCCGGCATGGGCTGTCTACCCGCCTGAAGAGCGCACCCTGCGCCGCACGTTGCAGATGCCCGGGATCTTCGCGAAGACACTGCACATCAAGGACTTCGGCAGCGACTTGCAGGACTCGGCGCTTCGCCAGATACGCCGCCTGCCCGTGCCGATGAACATAAGCCTGCTCTTCCAGCCGCAGAAGAAGTCGAAGATGGTGCAGACCGTGCGCCAGAACATCGACGTGACGCAGGCCGAGATGCAGGACTACGCGCAGGCGGTCGGCAAGTCGGGCGGCGACCCGACGCTTCTGCCCCCCGCCATGGAGGACAGGGAGATGGAGGGCCGTGAGCTTCTGGACTTCATCCGCAACAAGGACCAGCAGATAGCGTGGTTCCAAGGGTTCATCACGGTTTACGGCAAGTCGCTCGCCGACGTCGAGCGAAACGCCAACCTCGTGATGGACGAGTGCTCCACTTGGACGCTCGAGGTGACCGAGCTGCCGTTGCAGCAGGAGCAGGCGCTCATGGGCGCGCTGCCCCTGGCCACGCCCCGCCTGTCGAAGAAGTACCGCTCGCTCACCAACGCGGAGGCCGCCGCCCTCGTGCCGTTCTCTTCCCAGAACGTGTGCGACGACCCGGCGAAGTCCTACCGCCTGGGAGTGAACGAGGTGTCGGGCGAGCAGATCCTCGTAGACCCCGACAAGACGAAGTCGCCGCACATGTGGGTCTTCGGCATGACCGGCTCGGGCAAGGGCATGGAGATGAACTCTCTGGTGACCTACTCGCTCTTGCAGCACCCGCGAACCGTGCTCGACAAGGAGACGGGGCGCTACGTGTGCGACGACCCGAACGCGCCGGAGTGGCACTTCATGGACTGGCACGACGAGTACTGGGAGCTTGGCGACCTGTTCGACGCGTCGGAGCCGCAGTTCGGCCCCGGCCACGACTCGTGCATCAACGTGATGGACATGTCGGGCACCATGGGGGACTTGGCGCGCCGCGACGTGCAGGCCAACGCCGACGTGTTCATCGCCATCATGGAAAGCTGCATGAAGGGCGACTCGCTCACCAACGCGCAGCTCACCGCACTGGACGAGGCCGTGCGCGCCGCCTACGAGCCGCACATCGGCCGCCCCACGCGCCCCGACCTGACCGACCTGTACCGCGAGCTCAGGCGCTCCGGCGAGGCCGGCAACCGCTCTGCGGTGGATTTGGCCGACGCGCTGGGCGTGTACGTCAACGGCTCGTTCAACTCGTTCGCCGGCCAGACGAACATCGAGGTCAACCCCCTCATGAACGTCTACCGCATGAGCGAGGTGGGCAAGAACATGCGCACGCTCGCGGTGCTGGCGGTGCTTCAGCACGTGCGCCAGCGCGCCTACGAGAACTACCGCCACGGCAAGCAGACCTACCTGGTGTTCGAGGAGTGCCAGATCGTATTCAACAACGCGCCCGCGATGGACGTCCTCATGTCCTTCTTCTCGGAGATGCGCAAGTTCGGCCTGAAGATGATCTGCGTGACGCAGCTGCCCAACGCCGTCCTCTCCCATCCGGACGCATCGAAGCTCTTCGAGAACTCGGGCATATTCGTGTTCCTGCCCCAGCAGGCACAGAACCAGGACACCTTGGCCAGGATGTTCAAGCTGTCCGATTCCCAATACGACCGCTTGTCGGCCGGCGCGCCGAAGGGCACCGGCCTCGTCGTGGTCGACGGCCTCAAGATCGCGATGAACAACCGGATCGACCCGAAGAACCCGCTCTACGAGGTCTGGAACACCGACCCGGACAAGTACGCCGCGAAGCTCAAGGCCGCCCGGGCGGTGTAGCGTGGCGCGCGATTCCGACATGCTCGTGCGCAGGAAAGAGGGGGAGTCGGCCTCGCTCCTGCGCAAAGAGGGGGACTCCCGCGTCTCCCTGCGCAAGCCGGCGCCTTCCGCCGACGGCGTGAAGAGCGGCGCCGCGTCCCTCTCGCGCGAGAGGGCGGCCGACGCGCCGGAGGCGCCAGCCGCCAAGGCGATGCGCCCTCGAGAGAGGGCCGCGCTCAAGAACGCGCTCAAGCGCGCAGGCGCCGCGTACGGCACGGCGGCCTCGGCCGTCGCCGAGGTCGAGGGGGCGGCTTACGAGGAGGACGGCCGCACGCTCCGCTACGCATCGTGGTTCGCCAAAAGGCGCGCCCGCAAGGGCGGCGCGAAGAGCGTGAGGCTCAACCGCGGCGAGGCCTTCTCCGGTATCGCCCGCGAGGAACTGGCCCGGCGGGCCCACGGGCGCGACGTGCGGTCGCGCGCCTGGAAAGGGGCCGGGCACGCCGCGGGGGCCGCAAGCGGGGCGATGGCCGTCGCCGGCGGAGGGGCCGACTCCGAGGACGACGTGAGGGACCTGTCGTCGCGCGGGCTGCAAGCGGGCTTCCGCAGCGCCTCTCGCGCGCGCGACGCAAGGCTCCGCAAGTCTGCTTACCGCCGCGCGACGTCGCGCAGGAGGCTCGCCGTCGCCGCGCAGCAAAGGCTTCGCGAGACGAAGGCCGCGCAAGCCGCCGCGGGCGCCCTTTCCCGCGCCGCCGGCGCGTTCAAGGCGGTGGGGGCGGCGATGTCCGCCCCGATGGCCGCAGCCGCGCCGATCGTCGCGGTGCCGGCGATCATCGTCTTGAGCCTCGTCCTCGCGCTCACGGTGGGAGCGGCGATGGACGACGGGGACTACGACCTCTCGAAGCTCACGCCGAACGAGCGCGCGGTGGCGAGCTACCTGCTCGGCAAGGGCGTGCCCTTGAAGCAGACGGCGGCGATCATGGGCAACATGTTCGCGGAATCGGGCATGAACCCGTCGGCCGTGAACGCCGAGTCGGGCGCGACGGGCCTTTGCCAATGGCTCGGAGGGCGCAAGGACGGGCTGACCTCGTACGCGGCCGCGACGGGAAGGAACTCGCTGGCCGTGGCGCCGCAGCTCGACTACCTCTGGGCCGAGGCCACGGGCGAGGAGCCCACGGGCGTGGAGATGTCGTACGCGTCGACGCAATGGGGCTATTGGAACGCCGACTCGCAGGCCTTCCGCAACGAGCACGGCTACGGCGCGCAGAACAGCTGGGAGGAGTTCCTCGAGGTGAAGGACGTGAAGACGGCCTGCCGGTACTGGTACGCCGCGTTCGAGCGCGGCCGCCCGTACGAGGAGAACGTCGGAACGCGCTGCGGGAAGGCGCAGGAGTACTACGCGAAGATGCACAAGAAAGGCTCGAAGAACGACGGCGCGATGGGCCAGGCCGCGGTGGACGAGGCGTACGGCCTTCTCGGCGCGCCCTACGTGTACGGAGCCTGCGGCCCCGACTCGTTCGACTGCTCGGGGCTGGTCATCTGGTGCTACTCGGCGCAAGGGTACGACTTCGGGTCGGCGCGCGTCACCGACAGCCTATGGGCGATGTGCGCGGAGATCTCGGAGGAGGACCTGGAGGTAGGCGATCTTGTGTTCATGAACCATTACAGCAACGGCTACGAGTGGGGGCACGTCGGCATGTACTTCGGCGACGGCAAGGTCATCCACACGGCGTCCGCGGGAACGGGCGTCACCGTCGAGCCGCTGCACGGCTCGTGGCTCGACGACAACGGCCTCGCGTTCGGCAGGCTGCCTTAGGAAGGAGGTGCCCATGGGCACCGGCAAGAAAACGATAATCGCCCTGCTGGCGGCGGTGGTCGCGGTGGCGGTGGCCGCCGTGGCGGTCCGTTCCGCTCTCGACGCGCACGAGCAGCAGCAGCAAAACACCGCTGCGACGGCGAGCCAGCAGGCGCGCGAGGAGGAGACGCCCGACGAGCGGGCGGAAGACGACATGACCGACGCCCAGCGCGCGCTCGTCGCGAAGTACGGGGCGTCCGAGGAGGCGGTGACGGGCCAGCTCTCGTCGACCGATTGGGCGTCCTCCGACGGCAAGGACACCTTGTCCTTCACGGGCCGCACCTTCACGGAGACGTCCGGCGGCGAGAAGAAGCAGCACATCTACGCGCTGTCGAAGGTCGACAAGGCGTCGGTGGGCAACGCGGGCAGCTCGATAACGGCGGTGATGCTCCTCGAAGACGGCTCGACCATCGTGGTCACGCTCGCGTCGGCCAGCTCGCAAGACCCTTCGAGCTGGACGGTGCACAGCTCGGACTTCGCCTACTCGGAGGGCTACAAGCCCGCCAAGAAGACCGGCGCGTGCAAGGCGGCGATGCCCGAAGGCGCAGACGCCGAGGCATGCAAGGCGCTCTTCGGCGAGGAGGCGTGGGCCAAGACCGTCGCCGCCGTGGAGGCGTGGGCGCAGTCGAACTGCCCCACCGCCGCGAAGGCGGCGTGGGGGCGCCAAGCCACGGTCGACTGGGGCGCGGGCGAGGTGAGCACGTCGTTCTCGCTCGACGACGTGAAGCAGACCTCGGTGGTGGCCACCTACTCGACGAAAACCGGCAACGTGAACGTGAAGAAATCGAAATAGGAGGAAGGCGAAATGATATTCGACAAGCTGCTCTCGAAGAAGCACGACGGTTCGGGGAAGGTGTCGAAGCAGGACCTGCCGAAGGCGGTCGCGGTGCTGTTCCTGGCGGCCATCGTGGCCTCGGCGGGGATCTCGCTCGTGCTGACCACCTGCTCCAACGCGCTCGACCAGGCGGTGACCTCGACATGGCGGTAGCGGAAACGGTCTCGCGTGGCGCGGCATGGGCGTGGATAAGGCTCATGCGCGACCCGATCAGAACGGGCAAGAGGCTCGCGGCGGCATTCGCCGCCGTGGCGCTGCTCGCCGTGTTCCTGACGCCGCGCCATCAGGCGGAGGCGCTGCTCCCGATACTCGGCGTCCTCGCCGTGACGGGGGCGACCGCGCTCGGGAGCATGGCGGTCGACGCCGTGACCAACGGCTTGGAGGACATGCTTCGCGGCGCCGTGAACGGCATGCTCGGCATGGCGAACGCCTGCATCACCAGCCTCACGTCGCCCGACACCCTGACCGTGGGCTACGACCAGATGTTCTCCGGCCTGTCGCCGATGATGTACAACGTGCACCACTTGGCGGCCGTGCCCATCGCGAACATCGTGCTCGCGATATTCCTGATAGTCGGCCTCGTGAAGGTCGTGTCGCACATGGGACGCACCGAGATGGGCGTCGACACCGTGGCCCTGATGTCGGTGTTCATCGTCTACGCCTTCCTGAAGGCGGGGATAGACTCGAGCTATTCGCTCATGATCCTGGGCTTCGACATCTCGCGCATGCTCATCTCGAACGTCGTGGCCGTCGGCGCAGGCTCGATGCCCGACAACCCGGTGAACTACCTGCCCGACTCCGTCGGCAACAGCGCGCTTCTGGTCGTGTGCCTGATCGTATCGCTGCTGTACCTGCTGATCTCGCTCGTCGTGAAAGTGGTTGCCTCGCTCGTGCTCGTCGTGAGGTCCATCCAGATCTACGTCTACACCGCCTTCGCCTCGCTGCCCTTGGCCTTCCTCGTGAGCGAGTCGGGCCGCTCCGTGGCGACGGGGTTCCTCAAACGCTACATAGCGGTGCTCTTCTCGGGCGCCATCATGGCGCTGCTCTTCATGATGATGTCCGCCATCGCCGCCACTGGCGGCGCGGCGACGCAGCCGAACTTCGGGGACGCCGACGGCGTGCTCACCTACTGCTTGCAGATGTTCATGGGCCTCGTGCCCTACATGGCCTACGCGTTCTGCCTGTTCAAATCGGGCGCGTGGGCGCGCGAGTTCGTGGGCGTCTAAACCGGGAAGGAGCGCAGCATGGACGAAACCAACGAAACCGATGAGTCGAGGGAGCAGACGGCCAACGAGCCGAAGAGCGCGGAGCGCCTGCCCGACAAGCTCGTCGCGCAGAGACGCGAGGTGGCCGAGAAGGTCGCACGCGACATGGAAGAGCTGGGCAGCGGGTGGAAGATCCCATGGACGCAGGCGGGCGCGCCGATGAACCCGGCCACCGGCACCGAGTACCGCGGCGGCAACGCGGTCTACCTGAAGGCGTACGCCGCCATCCGCGGCTACGGCGACTACCGTTGGGCCACTTACAACCAGGGCAAGGAAAGGGGGTGGAAGCTCAAGAAGGGCTCCAAGGCGGTGTCCGTCGAGCACTGGCGGCGCGTCTCCTTCGACAGGAAGGACACGCAGGGCAACGTGATAACCGGCAAGGACGGCGAGCCGGAACGCGGGTCGAGGGTCGTTCTGGACGGCTATTGGAACGTGTTCAACCTGTCGTGCTTCGAGGGCGCGCCGGAGCTTCCCCCCTTCGAGCCCAACGACGACGCAGGCTTCGGCCTTCTGGCCGACGAGCTGAAGGCGTCCTGCCGCTGCCCCGTCGAGGAGACGACCTCGCCCGACGCCTTCTATTCCCCCGTCACAGACAAGGTGACCGTGCCCAAGCGCGAGCAGTTCGAGAGCAACGCCGCGTTCTGCGGCACGCTGCTGCACGAGATGGCGCACGCGACGGCGCCCGAGCTGGGACGCGACGTCATGAACATCTTCGGCACCGAAGCCTACGCCCGCGAAGAGCTCACCGCCGAGCTGGCGTCGCTTTTCGCGTCGGGCGAGCTGGGCGTGCCGGTCGACCCCGATGCCCGCGGCGAGCACTACGAGCAGCACGTGAAGTACCTGGCGAACTGGTCCAAGGCGATACGAGAAGACCCCGACGCTCTCTTCCGCGCGGCTGGCGCGGCGGGCAGGGCGGCCACCTACACGGTCGACCGTTGGGAGGAGGCGACCGGCAAGCAGGCGCCGGGCAGGGCCGAAGCCCGAGAGGCGCGAGCCGCTTACGAGACGGACAGGGCTGAGAAGGAGAGGCTGGGCGACAAGAAGACCGCGGTGGAGAAGCAGATAGCAGGCGCGAGATCCGAGCGGGCCGAGCGCCTGAAGCGCTCAGCCGAGAGGAAGCGGCAGCAGCAGGCCTCAACCGGGCCGAGCCGTCGCGGGGCGGATCCGCGCGACGACGGGCGATCTCGCGGAAGGTCGCGGTGAAACATCGAGCATGACACGATAACGCCTGATGAACTCATGCGCAGTGGTATAATCATGAAAGGTGGGCAAAGGCGCTACCAACGCCTCGCCAACCTAGGAATGCAGGGCTCGTGCTTATATTCGACGCCGGTTCACGATTGCGCGCATGGCGCAAGAAACTGCGAACCGAAAAGCGAATATCCCGCACGTGCTCGACAAGCGCTGACGACGACGCATGCCTCGTTCTCTAGAGGTGCGCGTTAGCGTTGGCTAACTTGTCGGTTTCGAAGGGGCGGCATGCCCCTTCGTGCCGGCGGGATACAGAGGTTTGACATGGATGAAAAGCAAATAGACAACCTGAGAAGGCTGGCAAGGAGCGCATTCGCCCCCGATGGCTCGCTGCGCCCCTTCGACGAGCAAGTGAGGGATTACGCCTTCGGCGAATTGCCGGAAAGCGAAGTACTGATCGTCTCCTCATCGACCAAGGGGTTCGATTTGCCAATCGCCACGGACGAGCCGCTCGTCCTCTCGCAACGCAACCTCAAGAAGATTCAATTCGAACACGACATCACGCTCAAAGAGCTGTCCAATCTACCGAAATGGCTTGAACAGCATCCGCTGGCCCTCGAATCGCTGACTATGAGGGACGCCCTAGCGGTTTTCGCCGATGCCCAGGACGTTCACGGAAACGAGATATTGATCGCCCTCCATGTGGCGAGGGAGCGCGGGCAACGCGCCTACGAAATCGTTGTCGACGAAATCGCATCCGTATACGGCAAAGAAAACCTCGACTACCTTATCGAGAACACCGCCCGTGCCGGCAAGAACATCTACGTGAACGAGAACACGAAGAGCTGGTTTGTGCGGACCGGGGTCCCGTTCCCCGCGTTAGAAACCAGCTCTGTCATAAACGAATATACCTTGGAGCGAATCGAATCTCAAGAACAGTTCGATTCCGTTACCAGGTCGAAAGAAAGCGTCCGCGCCCCGGAAACCTACAAAGGCTTTTGGTGGTCTCCGGGCGAGCGAATCGCGTTCTATGCCGACCCGACCGGTGAAAAGGAGCCTCAGACATGGCAAGGCGTCGATGCCGAGCGGCTGTCAGCTGCGCTTGCCGGCGAAGCGTCTCCAGCCCTCGTCGCGCAGGCTCTCGGCGCGCCGGATTACGACGGCCGCCCCTTGTCCGCGCTTAAACGAGCGAATGATTGGGAGTCTATGCCCGAACCCCACGATGAGCTGGCTGAATGGAAAGAACGGGTCGAAGACCGAATCGACCTTTCGGCAACGCAACCTGAGCAGAATCTTTCAACGGAAAAGACCGCGCACCTGGAAGAAAAGAAGCTGCTTACGGCTGAGAAGAAGACCCTCGGCGAGAAGGTGTCCGGCCTCTTCAACCGCGACAAGCAGACGGCGCGCCAGGACGAGTCGCGCGCGCAGTCGCAAGCGCGCGGCGGCGACGCAACACGCCCTACAAGGGCGGCGGAGAAGGATCTGTAGACCAGGTCAAGCTCCCGCCGCGTTGGAAATAGAGGAAACAACGGAACGCAAAGAAAGAAGGGAAGATATGGATAGAGCGAGAGCTAGGTTCGCGCGCTTCGCACGGCTTCTCGCCGTGACGGCTGCCGCTTTGGGCCTGGCGCTGACCGTCGGCGCTGCCGCGCCGAAAGAGGCGCTGGCCGCCCCCGCGACGATCAGCGGGCAAGCGTACATCCATTGCACGAACCCCGGGCAGACCAACGACGACGGCAACGTGTTCGATGTCACGATCTCCTACAGCGGCCACTCGTTCAGCGGCTACACGGGCTACTGCCAGGATTACGGGATGCCTTACCCTGCGGATGGGTGGTACCCGTTCACCGGCACTTGGACCGGGTCGGGATACGACGTCCTGATCGATTCGCGTGGCGCCACGCCGCACCCCGAGTGCGTGTTCACATCGGGCCCGTGCCAGCGCGTAGGCGGATTGGACAGCCTGTTCAACCCGCTCGGCGACATGGACCTTGTAAAGAAGTCCAGCAACCCCGCGGTATCTGACGGCAACGCCTGCTATTCGCTGGCGGGAGCCGTCTACAGCGTGTACGGCTCGCAGGCAGACGCGCAGAACGGTTCCAATAGCTTGGCCACGCTCGTCACCAACGCCGACGGCTACGCAAAAACCACCGGGCTTCAGATGGGGACGTACTACGTCAAGGAGACGACGCCCGCGAAGGGCTACGCCCTCGACGGCACCGTCTACCCCGTGCAGGTCGAGCCTGCCGAGTGCGCGCACGTGAACGACGGCACGGTTTACGACGTGCCGCAAGACGACCCTGCAATTATGTGGGTAGGTAAGATCGACCTAGACACAACGCTCAATATGCCGCAAGGATCGGCTTCGCTGGCCGGTGCACAGTACACCGTCAAGTACTATGCGGGGTACTACGATAACGCGGCCGACCTTCCCTCGAGCGCAACGCGCACGTGGGTGGTTGAAACCAACGAGGACGGCGCAGCCGTTCTTGATCCTGCATACAGAGTTTCAGGCGACGATTTCTATTTCAATACATTAGGGGACGTCACGATACCTCTTGGTACCGTAAGTATTCAAGAGACCAAGGCACCCCAAGGATACTTGCTCGGCGATCAGCCTATATATCTAAATAAGATCACGTCGAATGGATATGTGCCAAAAGTCGAGACCTACAACGCGCCCAAGGATCCCGAACAGGTGATCAAGGGCGGGGTCAAGATCTCCAAGGTCGATGCCGAGACCGGCAACACGCCGCAGGGCGACGCGTCGCTTGCGGGGATCAGGTTCGCCATCGTCAACGAGAGCGCCAACCCCGTTTCGGTCGACGGCGGCACGTACGCCAACGGCCAGGTCGTGAAGACCATCGAGACCGACGCATCGGGCGCAGTCGCCACCGCAGCCGACTGCCTGCCGTACGGCAGCTACTCAGTCCATGAGGTCGTGTCCGGCGCCGCGGGCGACGGCTCCGCGCTCGCGAACGGCGGGTACCTGCTCGGCGGCGAGGCCGTGACCATCGACGGCGTGAAGATGTCCTCCGAGAAGAAGGCCTTCGACGTCAAGGAGAACGGCAAGATAGCCGATCTGAGCGCCGACCAGTTCGCCAATCAAGTCGGCCGCGCAGGCGTGAGCTTCCATAAGCTCGACAGGGAGACGAACCAGCCCTACCCCTTGGGAGCAGGCGACCTCGCCGCCAAGTTCCAGATCGAGAACGCCTCCGCCCACGCCGTGAAGGTCGCGGGCGCCGTCTACCAGCCGGGCGAGACAGTGTACACCGGCAAGGCTTCCGCCACCGCGAGCGGTTGGAAGTTCGAGACCCCGAAAGACCTCCTGCCCTGCGGCAGCTACAAGCTCGTCGAAACGGATCCTGGCGAAGGTTACGAGAGGTCCACGCAGGAAGTGGCCTTCGCCATCGACGCCGACGACTTCGGTTTGGTCAAGGATCTCTCGAACCTGAGCGATCCCGCCGGCGCGACGTTCGCCAACCAGGCCGTGCGCGCAGACGTCAAGCTCCAGAAGAAGGACGACACCACCGGCAGCAAGATGGCGGGAGTGCCCTTCCTGATCGAGAGCGTGGCCACGGGTGAGAAGCATGTGGCAGTCACGGACAAGAACGGCGTCATCGACACCTCCGCGACCCGCGCGAACTCCAACGCGTTCGACGCGGCGCTGAAAGCCGACGGCTCCATCGACAACGAGAAGCTCGTCGAGCTTGTGAAGCGTTACAGCAACAACAATTCGGCCGAGAAGCAGCCGACCGTCTGGTTCGGCATGAACGAGAAGGGCACCACGGCTCCTGCAAGCGCCGCCCTCGGCGCCCTCCCCTACGACACCTACAAGGTGACGGAGCTGCCCTGTGCAGCGAACGAAGGCAGGCAGATGATCGAGACGGAGTTCACGGTCGCCCGCTCTGACAACCACGCCGTCATCGACCTCGGCACCATGGACGACGTCGAGGCCTCCATCCGCACCAACGCATGGGACGGCGCGACGAACTCCACCACTGACAAGGACATCATCGCCGACGACGAGGCCGTGATCGTCGACCGCGTGAGCTACGAGGACTTCATCCCCGGCCGCACGTACATGGTGCGCGCAGAGGCGCATGACGCCGACACCGGCGCGATTCTCACCGACGCCTCGGGCAACGAGGTGACCGGCAGCGCAGAGTTCACGCCCGACAAGAAGAACGGGCACGTCGACGTGAAGCTCGCGTTCGACGCATCGCAGCTGGCAGACGGGCAGAAAGCCGCGGTTTACGAGTACGTCACTTTGAACGGCCAGGAAATCGCGAAACACGCCGACAAGAACGACGCCGAGCAGACAGTAACCTTCCACAAGCCCGCGATCGCCACGACGGCGAAGGCGAGCGACGGGACCAAGGTCGTGAAGCTCGACCCTGAAGCGAGGTTCACCGACTCCGTCGCGGCGAAGAACCTGCGTCAAGGCGCCGAGTACCGCCTTGACATGGAGCTCGTCTACGCCGATGACGGCACGCCCGTGCTCGACGCCTCGGGCAACGCCGTCAAGGGCACTAAGAACTTCGTTGCCGACGCCGCCGACATGACGGTTTCGGTCGATGCCGTGTTCGACGCCAGCCAGCTCGCGGACGGCAAGAAACTCGTATGCTTCGAGACCTTGACCAAGGTCTCGACCGGCAAGACGGCCGCCGAGCACAAGAACCTCGGCGATGAGAACCAAACTTTGAGCACGGTCAAGGCCTCTATCGGCACTTCCGCCAAGGACGGCGCCAGCGCCACGCAGACCATCGTGCCCGACGATGAGATGACGATCGTGGACAAGGTAGAGTACCGCAACCTCTTCGCAGACGGCCGCGAGTACACGGTCGAGGGCGCGTTGCAGCTCGTCACCATCGACGAAAACGGCAACGCGACCGCCGAGGCGCTTACGGATTCCGACGGCAACCCCGTGACCGCGAAGGCCGCGTTCGTCCCTGACACGCCGCACGGCTTCGTCGACGTGACCTTCAAGTTCGACGGCCTCAAGCTCGAGGACGGCCAGAAGCTCGTGTGCTTCGAGAAGGTGAGCCGCAACGGATCCGTCCTCGCAAGCCATGAGGACGCGTCCGATGAGGGCCAGACCGTCGTGACGGCGCTGCCGAAGATCGGCACCACGCTCACCGACGCGACCGACGGCGACAAGAACATCGTGTCGAACAACCCCGTGAGGCTCACCGACACCGTGAGCTACACGGGCCTCGTGCCCGGGCGCGAGTACGTGGTTTCCGGCGCGCTCATGCAGAAGGATGTCGACGGCAACGCGGTTGCCGTGATGGACGCGGCAGGCGAGGCTGTGACGGGCAAGACCACGTTCACGCCCGAGAAGGCCAACGGCATCGTTGACGTGACGTTCGAGTTCGACGGATCCGAACTCGCGCACGGCGACGAGCTCGTGGCATTCGAGTCGCTTACCCGCTCCGGCGTGGAGCTTGCGGTGCATGCCGACATCGACGACGCCGCGCAAACCGTTTCCGTGAGCAACCCGCTCATCGGCACTTTGGCCCATGACGGCCTCGACGGCGACTCCACCGTGGTCGCCGACGCCGACGCGTCGATCGTCGACGACGTGACCTACAAGAACCTCGCCAAGGGCAGCAAGTACACGCTCGTTGCCATGGTCATGGACAAGGAAACCGCGCTGCCGCTCTACACCGGCGGCGAGGCAAGCGGCACCGTCACCGACACCGTGAGCGGCCAGATCGAGTCCTTCTATTCCGACGTCCTGAAGGCGATGGGAACCGATAAGGACTCGCTCGACGCCTACGCGAAGGCGATGGCCGAGCACAAGGACGGCGAGGCGCTGCCCGTGCTGAAGGTCGGCACCGTCGACTACGAGGCGTTGCAGAAGGCGCTTGCAGACCGCACGAAGCTGGCAAGCCAGCTCGTGATGAAGCAGACCGACTTCACGGCCGACGGAGCCGACGGAATCGAATCGGTCACGCTCGACATCGACGCGAGCAAGTGGCTCAAGGCCGAAACGCCCGCCGATTGCGCGGTGTACGAGTTCCTGATCCACGACGGCAAGCTGGTCGCCGCCCATGCGGACCTCGACGACAAGGGCCAGAGCTTCAAGATCACGCCCTCGTCCATCGCGACCACGCTCACCGACGAGACCGACGGCGACCATGTGATCCTCCCCTCCACCACCACCTCGCTCATCGACACGGTGGCGTACGAGAACCTGATCCCAGGCAAGGAGTACAAGGTCTCCGGCAAGCTGATGCTCAAAGACACCGGCAAGCCGCTTTACGTCGGCGACAAGGCGGTGACCGCCGAGAAGACGTTCACGCCCAACCAGCCTTCGGGCACGGTCGAGCTTCGCTTCGAGTTCGACAGCACCGCGCTCGACGGCAAGGAGATCGTGGCCTTCGAGAAGCTGTCGAAAGACGACGTCGAAGTCGCCGTCCACGAGGACATCAACGACCAGAACCAAACCGTCTCCGTCGACAAGCTCAACGGCGCGAAGGGCAAGGCCTACAGCAAGACCGGCATGAACCTCGGCGAGTACACGTGGCTCGCATGGCTTCTGGCCATCGCCGCCGTCGGCACCTTCGCCGCAGGCGAGGTCGCCCATAGGCGCGAGCTGAAGCGCGCGGCAAGCCGCGCCGAGTAGGCAAAGGAAAAGCAAGGAGAAGGATATGGGCGGCATTTGGAACGAAAGGACCGTGAAGAAGCCCGAGGACTTCCATGCTGCCCTGTGGGCGGGGTCGTGCGGGATCTCCGAGGACTTCGCGCTCGGCTACGCGACCGCGCTCTACGACATCGAGGCGGTTGACATGGCGGGGTTAACCGCTTACGTCACCGCTTCGGCGTCGGGTTCCTTCTCGCACAACCTGGACTTCAAGGCGAACGGCAGGAAGGGCGCCGCCGGCTACAAGTACGAGGACGGAGCGGGGTGCTACGTCATCGAGTCCTTCCCAATCGGCACAGAGAACCCGGACTTCGAGCATCCGCACGAGGTCTACGTCGGGCAGTCGCTCCACATCTGCAACCGCGTCAGAAACCACCTGAACGGCAAGGGCAACGGCGACGTCTACGCGGACGTCCGTGAGGGAAAGCCCGTGTTCGTCCATTTGGAAAGATGCGAAGAGACCCAAATGAACGACCTTGAAAGGCGGCTCATAGACGCGTTCCACGCGACGGAGTCGTACAACAGCACGCGAGGCGGGGCACGTCGCAGGTAGGAAAGCGAAACGGGCAGGAAGGAAGAGTAAGCAGTGAACGATACAGCAGCGCCCGAAGAGGGCGCGAGGAAGGGCGGCAAGAAGAGGACGGCGTTCATAGCCGTCCTGGTCGCGATCGCGCTCTTGGCCGCCGGGATCGGGGCTTGGTCGGTTTGGAAGGCGAACTCCGTCAAGGGGGACGCCGGGGCGACCGTCACGAGCTACGAGGGCATGACCAAGGAGGAGATCCAGGCGGACCTCGACCGCAAGGCGAACGAGTCGCGCATGACGATCTCGGTGGCCGCCGTGTGCAAGATCGACGGCGAGAACGTGAGGGTGAACGTCATCAACGACGCCTCGAACCGCTTCTCGCAGTCCTTCACGCTCAAGCAGAACGGGAAGACGCTCTACGAGTCCGGGACGATCAAGCCGGGCGAGACCGTCGAGTGGTGCAAGGCGCCGGGCGCGGAACCCGGCGACGCGGTCATCACCGTCCAGGCGCACAACGCCGACGACGGCAAGGCCACGGGCAACCCGCAGGCCGCGCAAGTGACGCTCGTCGAGTCCAAGTAAAGGACGCGGGCGCCCATCCATTTAACGAGGATCGCGCGCGGGAAGGCCGCGCGGGCCTATAGAGAAACCTTCATGAAAGGAAGGAAGAGAATGAAGAAGATCGACCTCAAGAAGAAGGCGGGCGTCGTCGCCTGCGCAGCCGTCATGTCCATGACGATGGCCGTCCCCTGCGCCTTCGCAGCGGTCACCGGCAACAACGGCACCACGGACGTCACCGTCCAGATCGACCCCGCCTCCACGCAGTGCTCATGGGAGGCCCCGACCGTCATCCCGTTCGCTGCCGACGCAGCCGGCAACCTGACCGGCCCGTCCGCCGACGCGGTCAAGATCGTCAACAAGTCGGTCTTCCCGATCCACGTCACCAACGTGACCGCCGCCGAGCAGTCCCCCTTCAAGCTGGTCGCCGACGTGACCGCGGGCGCCGATGAGAACGCCATCCAGTTCAACCTCAAGAACGGCGCCACCGACATCGCCGCCGCAACCGGCATGAGCACCGCCGCCCTCGAGAACTTCGACATGGGCTACGCGGGCGTCGCCAACGACAACCTGACCTTCGACGTGAACGCCACGCAGGGCAAGATCGCCCGCACCACGGTGGACCTCTCCACCGCCCAGAAGGCCGCAACCGTGAGCTGGACCGTCGCCGCCGGCTCCCATGCCAACGCTTAAGGGGCGATGACGTGAAAGCGCGGGGACTGGCGGCCGCGGCCCTGGCTGCGGCCTTGACGTGCGCGGGCGCCGCCCCGTGCACCGCGCTCGCGTCCGAGGACGGCAACACCGGCAGCGCAGACGTGACGGTGTACCGGATCCCCTCGGGCGACGGGCAGAAGACCGAGACGGTGGACGTCGGGACGGGCGGGTTCTGGGACTCGCTCGCCCAGACCGGCGACGGGGCGGCCTTGCCAGCCCTCGTCGCGCTCGCCGCGTCGGCCTCGGCGCTGGCGCTCGCCGCCGGCACCAAAAAGCACGAAGAGGAATAAACGTTCCCTGGCCCGGCGAGGAACAAGCCCCGTCGGGCCGAATCGGAGGAAGAAATGACCGCATCGAACGGCATCCGAACCGAAAACAAGAAGAGGCTCGCAGCCGCCCTCGGCTTCGCCCTGGCGGCGTTGCTCGCGTGCGCGCTCGCCGCGCTCTCCCCTGTCCGCGCGGACGCAGCGGGAACCTCCGACGGGAACCTCGTGATAGACGTGCCCACCACAGTGCCATGCGCGCTCATGGCGGACGGCACTGTGGTGAGCCCGTCCGAATGGAACATAACGACGTCGGGAGACGCCTACATCGCGTCCGCGTCCGCGAGCGGGTTCCCCGCCAACGTGGAATGGTCGGCGAAGACGACGGACCTCGCAGCGGCCCAGGCGGGGTCTGTGCGGGTCTCGGGCACGGGCGACGCCGCGTCGGTCGCAGGCCCGAGCGACCCGGCTGCCGCGGCGCTCGCGGGGACGGCGCGCTTCGAATGGTCGTTCTCCAAGCTCGACGCAGATAAGAACAGCGACATCATCGCGAAGGCCGCGGGCGGAACGGCCGTGCTCGGATCCGTCACCTTCACGTTCGCGAAGACCGTGCCCGACGCGTTCGCGGTGTACAGCGCAGACGACGACAGCCTCTCGTTCTACAAGCGCGCGGGCGTTCCCGTAGCGGGCCAGATGTTCGAGGGCAAGACGGCCACGGAGGTCTACACCGGCATTGAGACCATGACCTCGATCCCTGGATGGACGCGAAACCACTTCAACGACATCAAGGCGGTCACGGTTTACGACAAGGGCATCGCACCGACCGGAACGGCGTTCTGGTTCGCGGGAGTGCGCAACCTGAAGACGGCGGACGTCTCGAAGCTCGACATGTCGAGATGCAAGACGATAGAGTGCATGTTCACCGATTGCATCTCCCTTGAAACGCTAGACCTTTCAGGTTGGGACACGAGCAGCCTCACGAACATGAGCCAGGCTTTCCATCACTGTGCGTCGCTCACCAAGTTGAACGTCTCCGGGTGGGACGTCTCAAAAGTGACGAACATGCAACTCGCCTTCGCCGAGGACAAGGCGCTCGGCTCTCTTGACCTGTCGACCTGGGACAACTCGGCCACAACCTCCATGAAGGATGCCTTCCTCCAAATGGACTCCCTGAACGAGATCTCATTGGGTAGCAAGTTCAAATTCGTCGGATCCAACGGATACCTGCCAACCCCTTCGAGCACCTACATCGCAGGCGCCGACGGCAAGTGGTACGACACCGACGGCAACGGCTACGCCCCTGCCAACATCCCGTCCAACAAGGCCATGACATATACGGCGGTAGCGCCTAAAAAAGCGTTCGCGGTGTACAGCGCAGACGACGACAGCCTGAACTTCTATAAGCGCGCGGACGTTCCCACCTCGGGCAGCGTCTTCGAGGGCAAGACGGCCACCGAGGTCTACAAGGGCGTGGAAGACGCCTCGTACACCGCGGCCGACGGTGCGCCGTGGTCGGGCCATGCCGCCGACATCGCGTCCGTGACCGTGGCGGACGCGGGCGTCGCGCCCGTCTCGACCGCCTACTGGTTCAAGGGCGCCTCAAAGCTCGGCAGCGTGAGCCTCGCCGGCCTCGACACCTCGCAGACGACCAGCATGGACGGCATGTTCGACGGCTGCTCGTCCCTCGAATCGCTCGACCTCTCGGCCATGAGCACGCGCCGCGTCACCTCGATGACGGCGTTCCTCGGCGGGTGCGACTCGCTGGCAGAGCTTTCGCTCGGCTCCGAGTTCGCATGGATCGGGAACGACTGCTACTCGCCCACGGGCGACTGGAAGCAGGGATCCACCGGCACTAAATACGCCGAGAACCAAATCCCTGCAAACAAGACGGACAAGTACACCAGGACTAAGACCGCGTTCGCGATGTACTCTGCCGACGACCAGAGCCTCACGTTCTACAAGAGGCCAGTCGCTCCCGCGGAAGGGGCTCAATTCCTTGGGAAAACCGCGAGCAAGGTCTTCACCGGCTTCGAAACTGGAACGTACAGTCCCTCAAGCGTGCCTTGGGCGGCTTATCGGAGCAACGTCAAGGCGGTGACGGTGGCGGACGACGGCATCGCGCCCACATCGACCGCCTACTGGTTCTACTTCTTCACGAACGCCACGTCGATCGACTTGTCGAAGCTCGACACGGGAAAAGTCGCGAGCATGCGGAGCATGTTCGACGGCTGCACCGCCCTGACGAGCTTCGACCTCTCGTCGTTCGACACGAACAACGTCACGGACATGAACTCCCTGTTCTACGGCTGCGAATCCCTGACGACTTTGGACCTCTCGTCGTTCGACACGGGGAACGTCACGGACATGCGCAGCTTATTCCAGGATTGCAATGCCCTGACTGTATTGGACCTCTCGTCGTTCGACACGGGAAACGTGACGAACATGGCCTGCATATTCTCGGAATGCCCTTCTCTTGAGAAGATCTCTCTAGGGACGGGTTTCAAGTGGGTGGGGTGGAATTGTTACCCGCGGTCGGGTAACTGGGAGTCGTCCTCCACTGGAAAGGTCTACTCTGCACGGGAGATCCCGAGCGGAGTCGCCGACACGTACGTGTTCAAACCCAACACCAAGGCCTCCACGGCGGTGAACGCTGCGTCGGATCCCGCTAACAACGACGCCACCATTGCGGCTATGACAAGCACGGGCAATACCCAAGGCGAGAGCGCAATCCAGGAGGCCACGGAAGGAAAACCTACGCTCGAGGAGAAGACGTCGAAGGAATGTGACGCGTCGAGCGAGCTTGATGGCGTTGAGAAGGATGCCGAAGCCAAGCCTGCGGTCGAGAATGAAGCGACGAAAGAAGACGTCACGACAACCGAACCCGAAGGCGCTGAAAAAGCAACCGCAGTGAAGAGCAGGGAATGAAGACCTTCGCAGGGCGTTCTGGATGCCTTGGGAAGGGCGCGTTGAAAAGGAAGGCGAAGAGGCGCAGGGGCTTGCCCGTCATGAGGGGGCTGGCGGCCTGCGCCCTTGGGATCGCCGTCATGGCGATGCTCGGAGCCGCGCCGACCGACCCGGTTGCGGACGATCCCGCCGCCTTGCCTGAGCTGAGCGCGGACGACGGGCAGGTCACCGTGACCGTGCCGACGGAGGTGCCGTGCGTCATGCTCGGCGACGGGTCGGTCATCGGACCTGCGACGTGGAGCATCGAGAACAAGTCGGGCAAGGCCGCCAGGCTCGCCAACGTGCATGCGGAGCGCAAAGCGGAGAGCGTCGAGGCGTCCGCCGAAACGAAGAACGGGACGGCGCTGCTCGACGTGTCGCCCGCGTCGGCGACGTTCAACCAGGGCTTCGAGCTGGATGCCGGCGCGCCGGCGGACGTGGCGTGGTCGGTCGCCGTGACGGACGACGTTGAGAGGTCGGAAGCCCTCTCGGGCGCCCTTCTGGGGCCGACCTCGCTGCTCACCCTCTCCTTCACGTTCGCGGCCGTGGAAGACGATCCCGAGCCGTCGGTAGCGTCGGCGTTCGCGGTTTATTCGGCGGACGATGCGTCGCTCACGCTCTACAAGAGGGCCGAAGCCCCCGTGGAGGGAACCGCGTTCCTTGGCAAGGAGGCCACGCGCGTCTACACGGGAATCGAGAACTCCAGGTCGACCCAGCCTTGGAGCGACGTCGCGGAGCGGATCGCGAGCGTGTCGGTGGCCGACGCGGGGGTGGCCCCCAAGTCGCTCTACGCCTGGTTCTTCGGGTGCTCGTCGCTGACGAACGTGGACCTTCGAGGACTCGACGCGTCGGGCGCGACGACGATGGCCTTCATGTTCTCGAGGGCGTCGGCCGTCCAGTCGCTCGACCTGAGCATGCTCGACACGTCGTCCTGCACGGACTTCTCGGACGTGTTCCAGGACGCGTCCTCCCTCACGTCCGTGGACATGACGGGATGGGACACGTCGAAGGGCACGACGTTCGCGCAGATGCTCTTCAACTGCAAGTCGCTCGAGCACGTGGACCTCTCCCCTCTCGACACGTCGTCTTCGACCACGTTCAGGCAGATGCTCTACGGGTGCTCGTCGCTGAAAGAAATCGACTTGTCGGGCTTCAAGACCGCCAGGGCGAAGAGCTTCGCGTCCATGCTCAACGGCTGCGCCTCGCTTGAAACGGTCGACGTGACGGGCTTCGACCTCTCGTCCGCGGAAGACCTCTCGATGTTCTTCTTCAACTGCAAGTCGCTCTCCGAGGCCGACCTGGCGACGACGGGCATGTCGAAGGTCAAGACGCTCTACGGCGCGTTCGGCGGGTGCTCGTCGCTGCGGTCGGTGGACGTGTCGGCGCTCGACGTGGCGTCCGTCACCAACTTCGCGTACTGCTTCTCGAACTGCGGAAAGCTCGAGCGGTTGGATCTCTCGGGATGGGACGCCTCGTCGGCGCGCGACCTGAACCACTTCCTGTCGGGCTGCGCCTCGCTCGCGGAGCTCGACCTTTCGGGCCTGCATACGGAGGGCGTGACCGACTTCAGCTACTTCCTTTACGGCTGCAAGTCGCTCAAAGAGCTCGATCTCACGGGGATCTCGACGGCCGGCGCGTCGAGCGGCTACGGGATGTTCTCGGGAATGTCGTCGCTCAGGTCGGTGAGGCTCAGCTCGGCCTTCTCGTGGGTCGGCGGCGCGTACCTGCCGCTGCCGAGCGCGGCGGGGGGGCCGGGCACCGACGGCAAGTGGCACTCGCTCACGAGCGGGAAGGCGTACCTGCCCGCGGACGTGCCCTGCGGCGTGGAGGACTCCTACTCCGCCCTGCCGCCCGCTACGGCGGCGGACGAGGAGGCCGTGGAGCCTGAAGAGGGGCAAACCTCAAGAGACCCAACATCCGGCAACAACGTCTAGCACACATACGAACAACCGTCGCCCGACGGTTCCATCACACGTTAGAAGGGAGTCCAAATGACCGAAGAGAGCGAAAAGGAACGAATCGAAAAAGACGATACGCAAGCAACAACGGGCGCAGAGGCCGAGAAACCGTGGCGCAGGGCGCTGATGGGCGGCGTAGCAGCAGCGGCGCTCGTCGCCGCGTGCGCCGTCGGCGCCATCGTCGGGCAAAGCTTCGTCGGGCAAGGAGTCGAGCAGCAAACGAAGCCCGCCGAAAGCCAGCAGGCTTCGCAGTCGACTGCAAGCGCGGCCGATGCCCACCAGGCGGCAGAGCACGTGTGGCAGCCCGTGTACGGCACGGTGCACGTGGAGAAGCAGACCCATATGGAGCACAAGGACGCGACGTACAAGCAGGAAACCGTCAACGAAACCGTTTGCAACGACTGCAAAGCCGTGATTACGGGCAAGGCGCAGGAGCACATTGAGAAAACGGGGCATTCGGGGTTCACCCGCAACGTCCCCGTGATCGAGGACGTGATCGACGTGCCTGCCCACGATGAGGAGGTCGTGGACTGGGAGGCTCACGACGAAAAGCGGCTCACGGGATACTCATGCGAGTGCGGGAAGAATCTCACGCTCGATGAAGCCAAGGAAACCGGCGTGTATTCCGCCTCGGATGAAGATCAGGGCGACAAGAAGGATGCCCGCGAGTAGCAGCTGATCCGCACCAACCGATGCCAAGATTCGGTATATACAGCAGATATACGTATGATATACTCTGTATATACGGATTGGAACTTCGATACGCAATATATTGCGTGCTTCGATGCGGTATACAATATGTAGCGCATCGAGAAAAAGCATTCGTAGGAGGACGAAGTAAAATGGCTGACGGCACTCGTTTGGTGCTCGCAGGAAAGGCGGCCTTGTCGCTGAAAGCGGGCATCGCCCTCGTCGTGATAAGCGCCTTCGTCAATATCGCAATGTCGTCCGCAAGCCCCTGCGTGGACATCGGCGAGGAATTGTGGGCGGCATTGAGCCTCGGGTGCATCATCGCGGCCGGCGCGGGGATAATGCTGGCCGGCATAGCGTTCGGAAACGCGAAGAGCGTGTCTGATGAAGATGGAACAGCAAGCGGCTTTTCGGAAAGGGAGTCAAGATGAGCGAGGAAACCAAGGACCTCGGGCTTGAAGAGACCCAGGTCATAGAGAACACGGGGGCGCAGGCAACGGACGCCGCGCCCAAGAAGGGCTGGAAGGCGCTCTCGAGGAACGCCAAGATCGGCATCGGTGCCGGAGCCGTGGCGGTCGTCGCCGCGGCCGTCGTGGGCGTATGCGTGTGGGCGAACCAGCCCGCCACCCTGCCCGCTGACGAACCCGTGGAGAAGGCACTCGTCGCCGAGACGGAAGAGGGCGCGAGCCAGAAGGTCAAGGTCGGCTACGAGGGCTACGAGCCGGCCGAAGGCGACACCCCCGTGATAGCCCACATCACCGGCACCACCGACGGCAACCGCAGCGTGGACTACTACCACGCCGTCTCCGGAGCGCAGGAGGACGTCGAGCTCGTGCCCGGCGGCTACTCCATCGAGTACCTTCCGGTGCTGAAAGCCGGCGGCTCCCTCGTCACCGCCAAGGACGGCGCGGTGAGCGCGGTCGTCGAGGACGGCGCACTCGCGTCCACTGCGCCGGCGAACGAGAAGGCCGCCGAGGACGTCACGCAGGACGATCTGGACAACGTGCTCGACGCCGTCAAGAAGGCGGTCGAGAAGGGCGACGACACGCTCAAGGGCGACGCCGGCAAAGACGTGGTCGACAAGGTCGCCGAGGCGGTGAAGGCAACCGGCAAGGTGGACGAATCCAAGGTCGAGGAAGCGAAGAAGGACGCCGAGACCAAGGCAAGCGAGCCTTCTGCCGGCAGCAACGCCGGGCAGCCTGCCGCGACAACCGGATCGAACGGCAACAGCGGGTCGAACGCGGGCGGTGCGGACAAGGCGCCTGCAAGCCAGCCTGCCAGCACCCCCTCGGCAAGCCAGCCTTCCGGTAACGGCGGCAGCCAAGGTGGCACCAGCCAACCGGAACACGTGCATAACTGGGTAGCGCAGACCGAGCAGCGCTGGGTGCAGGATTCGGCGGCATGGGATGAACCTATATATAGCCAAGAAGCAAGGACCATTTGCAATACCTGCGGAGCCGACATCTCAGGAAATGCTACAGCCCATCTTGTGGCAAGCGGCAGAAATGGATGCTCCGGCTACCACACCGAGGTAGTACAAGTTCAAACGGGCACCGTGCACCATGATGCGACCGGGCACTACGAGACCGTCACGACCGGGTACGTGTGCAGCGGGTGCGGGGCAAGCAAATAACGCCGCAAATAAAGTGGCGCTCAATAACGAGACAGGAGCCGAGCATGTACGTCTACGCGCTCGTCGAGCTTTAAAGAGCTTCCGACAGATCGGTTGTTGATGGTAGGCCTCGAGCAGGTCTAGGCACTCGCCGATGCGTGGGGAACCGCAAAAGAGGTCGTGATCAATGGACGATGAAACGAAAAAACTGATCGACGATGCGCCTGAGGGAAGCGCATCAGCGCCCGATGCCGTCGCCGAACAGGGAACGGCTCCCAAAAAGGCGCTCTCGAAGAACGCCAAGATCGGCATCGGCGCCGGAGCCGTGGCGGTCGTCGCCGCGGCCGTCGTGGGCGTATGCGTGTGGGCGAACCAGCCCGCCACCCTGCCCGCTGACGAACCCGTGGAGAAGGCACTCGTCGCCGAGACGGAAGAGGGCGCGAGCCAGAAGGTCAAGGTCGGCTACGAGGGCTACGAGCCGGCTGACGGCGACACCCCCGTGATAGTGCATGTCACCGGCACCACCGACGGCAACCGCAGCGTGGACTACTACCATGCCGTCTCCGGGGCCCAGGAGGAGATAGAGCTCGTGCCGGGCGGCTACTCCGTCGAGTACCTCCCGGTGCTGAAGGCCGGCGGGTCCATCGTCACCGCCAAGGGCGGGGCGGTGAGCTCCGTCGTGGAGGACGGCGCCCAGGCCGCCACCGCCGAAGCGAACGAGAAGGCGGCGGAGGACGTCACGCAGGACGACCTGAACAAGGTGCTCGACGCCGTGAAGAAAGCGGTCGAGAAGGGCGACGACACGCTCAAGGGCGACGCCGGCAAAGACGCGGTCGACAAGGTCGCCGAGGCGGTGAAGGCCACCGGCAAGGTGGACGAGGCCAAGGTCGAGGAAGCGAAGAAGGACGCCGAGACCAAGGCAAGCGAGCCTACGGGTGGATCGAACGCCGGCCAGCCTGCCGCGACAACCGGATCGAACGGCAACAGCGGTTCGAACGCGGGCGGTGCGGATAAGGCGCCTGCAAGCCAGCCTGCAAGCAACAATAACGGCGGAAGCGTTCAAGGTGGCGCCAGCCAGCCGGAACAGCCTTCCGCACCGGCGCATGTGCACAACTGGCAACCTGTATATTCGACGATAGTCGACCAAGAAGCGTATACCTCACACGAACCGGTTGGCAGTTATATATTATGCAATTGTGGAGCCACATTTAGCAGCCAATCTGAATGGTCGGCTCACGCACAAGCAGCTGGCAGAGGCCAAAACCACGGTTATTCTGTTCAAACCAAATACAGCGACGTATATCATCCAGCAGTGACTCATCAGGAAATCACTGGTTACACTTGTTCATGCGGTGCTACCAAATGAATATGGTAGAATACTATCACGCTTTGACCTGCCCGGTAAGAATACAAGAGCTCCTATCGGGGCTCTTGCCGTTTCTATAGGCAGCAGTTTGGGAGTAGCGGACATCAGTTTGAACTATCGAAGTGCTACTGATATACTTCAAGTAGCACCAGCGAAGCCCGTTCCAGCAGTAGGGAAACTTTTGGAATCGCGGGCGGCGCAGTGTTATCGAATCAATAGCCGGGTGCCAGCCCGGCTATTCTACTTCTTCTGCCCCATCCGCGTGCGCATATACTTCCTGCACCGTCTCGCCGCCTTCGCAAGGAAGGTGATGACGGTTGCACCTTGTGCCATGGCTGCAAGAACTTCGAAGATGCCCATAGGCGATCGCCTCCTTTTGAGAAGCGCCGCCCGCGCGTTGGACCTCGCTGGCTGAGCAATAGTATCAAAGCGACTTGCGCTTGACAAAGCGCAAAAGCCCCGAAAGGGGCTTTCGCTGTATCTGAGGGTATCGAATCATATCATTTGATTTGACAGGCAAGAAGCTTCCAAGTGGAGATGGCAGATTTGGTATCGTTCGGGTCGTCGAGGACCGACCCGTCAGTAAGGATGCACAAGGCGGAGAAGGCAGCAGCCTTGCCGGGGTCAACGTGATCAGCGCTACCAACGGCCGTGCCTATGTCGTTGCCATCAGCATCCTTCAGGGACCATAGCATCGTCATGTCGGCGTTGTTCCCCGTAGTGTTTTTTACCTTACCCTCGATCATGACGAACTTCGACCCCTCGTCGATCTTCAGGCCGCTGTATGTGATCTCGAAGCCGTCGCCGAAGTCCTTGTATGGGTGGCTGGTCACAGGACCAACCTTGATGGCGCCCGTGGCGAAGCCTATCACGAGCAGCACGACGACGACAGCGACGCCGATGAGAACCTTCTTCTTTACGCTGCCCTTGCTCTTGGGCTTGCCATTCACGACGGGCGCCGCTTGCGCGGCGGCCACCAGCTCGCCGCACTCGGAGCAGAACGATGCGCCTTCGACGAGATCTGTGCCGCATTTGGAGCATTTCATCTTATGCACCCCTATTTCCCGAAACGCGATGCGAAATGGCAGGCTATAGCTACACCGCCGCACATCAACGCCATGCCGAGGCAGCGGCAGATGAGGTAGAGCGTCTTGGCGGTGGCCACGATCCCCTTGTAGATGTAGGTGTAGGCATCGCCGCCGAAGGAGGTCGAGTCGCAGCCTACTGAGGCGGTGAAGAAAGCGTACACGCCGAAGCAGAGCATGACCACGCCCGCTAACACTCCAAAAACGCTGGTCCACCGAACGCTCTTCTCAGACGTAGTGGCCTTTTTAATGGCAACCACGATCTTCTCGACGTTAGGCTCGTTCGTTGCCGAGTCCGCTTTCGCCGCTCCGCCTTCGGCTGGCGCTTCCGGTGCGCCCGGCGTCTCGCTCGCCAACAAGGCTCGGCAGAACGGGCAGAACCTGGAAGTTACCGCAACTTCTTTGCCGCAGCTCGGGCAGTTGATCATGCCTTTCTCTTCGGTGTCCACGCTTATCCCCTTTCGTTCCCAAGAAATACTTGTCGTCGCAGCGAGGGTAGCATCGGATATGCCGAATTTGTTGCACAACATTTGGAGGACAAGGCAAGCCAAAACGGACGAGTAAGAAGAAGGAAGAGCAACGAAGGACGCTGTTTTAAAGCGGATCGGCATGGTTTAGAATCAAGCCAAGCAGTGCTCGCCGGCACCTGCGGGTGATGCTCCAAGAGAGGAGCGATGCCCATGGATCCACTTTCATGTTTTTCAGCCGTTTGCACGGCGATCATGACGGTTTTGGCCGTACTCGACCGGATCAAACGCAGGTGACCGCAAGAGAAAAGAAAATGATGTGAAAAGCAGAACAGCCGGGTTGCGCCCCGGCTGTTGAAACCTGACTAGCATCACCCGCGCGCCCGGACCTGACAAGTTTCGGCACCGGCGGGCGCTGCCGTCTAGGTAAATACTAACATGCCGCCCCGCGTGAAATCAACTGACGCGGAATCGAATCGGGAACAGAATCATGGTCAAGCCGAAAGCCAAGAAAAAAGGATACGTCGTCCTGTACGTGCTTGCGTTCTTGCTGGCGGCGTCCGCGTTCGGGGTGTGGGCATGGGTCGGCTCGATGAACGAACGGGCAAGCGGCGTCTCGCCCTCCCCTGCCGCCCAGGAACCCGGTGGGACGAACGACCCCTTCGATTCGGAAGGCTTCGCGATAGTCGATTGGGAGTACTGGCAGAGCCAGAACCCGGCGATAATCGGATGGGTGAACGTGCCCGGGACGGACATATCGCAGCCGATATGCCAAGCGGACGGCAGCGACCCGGATTACTGGAACTACCACGACGCATACGGGCAGTACAACCTCATGGGCTGCCCGTTCCTGCATGCGGATTGCGGGGGCGGTCTGACCGACAGTGCGAACTGCGTTGTGCAGGGGCACAACGTGGGCGGCGCCGGCACGGGGATGTTCGCGGACTTCGCTCAGTTCGCGGACGAAGCTTACGCCCGCGAGCATGAGCGCGTGCTGCTTCAAACTCCGACGTGCAAGCTCGAGCTTGGGGCATGGTGCGTGGAGGTGATCCCTAACGCGGGCGCGGACTACAGCCTGGCGACCGCCTTCGAGAACGACGCGCAGTTCCAACGGTACTGCGCTGAGCGTAAGAGCGCCGCACGGGTCGTGCTGTCCGACGCGCCGAACAAGCAGATGTGGACGTTCTCGACGTGCAGCTACCTGCTCACGCCCGAGAACGAGAGAACCGTGGTGCACTGCAAGCTGGTGAGCAAGCGGGACGCTGGCTGAACGAAAGCGCAGAGCAAGATTCGATGCGGTACAATCCCCTACGGGGACGCTTCGCCGCCTGGGCAGCACTTACCGTTTAGGGGGTACTGACCATGGACACAAACACCGTTAACGCTGTATGCAACGTTTTTCTGGTGGCAATCGGAATCATCGGCCTTTTGCTGATGAGGAAGGAATGAAAAGGCGAACCGCGATTCGAAGCATGAAAGAAGCCGGGCGACCCTCAGAAAGTAACCCGGCTTAAGACTGCAAGAACGCTGCCCAGCGCACTGGGGCGTCCTCGCTTCGCATTCTACACCGAAGCGCGGGAAATGTACAGTCACGCTCCCCATACCCGATTAACGGGGTCTTGCAGTGCGTTCGGTAAAAAGGGGTTGAGCATGGAAAGGTTCAGGAAGGCTCTCTACGTCGCGATAGCCGCGGCCGTGCTCGTCGCCGTCGTATGCGGCGTTTACGTGTTCGGCGTCTCAAAAGCGATGGTGGAGGGTTCGAACAGCTCGGCTCCCGCCACAAGCAAAGAAGAGACGGCAAGCGGTTCGGAGTCGGCTGGTTCGTCGAGCGCGGCAAGCTCTTCCAACGCATCGAGCCAGGCGACATCAGACGCGCAGCAGCAGGCTGGTTCGTCTTCGGATTCGGCGCACACGCATATGTGGCGCACGGAAGAGAAAACGGTGGACGTGCCGGCGGTCACGCACACCGAAACCGTTACCACACCGGGCGAAGATATCGTGGAATACCATACGCAATGCGACGACTGCGGGGCGTACCTCGATTCGCAAGCGGCGCTTGAATCGCACTATCGCAATTACCCGTCGCACGCTGCGCATGGCTATACGACTGGCGTTCCGGTGGTGACCGGGCAGAAACCGGGAAAGACCGAGACGAAGACCGTGGTGGACTCCCCCGCCACCACGAAGACGGTGACGGTCAGAACCTGCACGATCTGCGGGGCGGTCGAAGCGGAAGGCTAGACGGAACCGGAAACCGGGGATTCTCTCAATCCGCTTTACTAATTGGTAGCCCGTCGGTATCATTTCAGGCACGGCATGCAACTCCATAATCCCTGTCGTTGCATGCCGAAACTCGGCTTGGAAGCGGTTCGCGTCATGGCGCGGGCCGCTTTCTTGTTGGTGAACAAGACGAAATCGACCTGAATGACCTGAAAACCAGGGCATAGTTGCCCTTCGAAGACAAAACCATGCCTTAGAATCGATTCTGTGGCTTTTCGGTTTCTGAGCTGGGGTTACGCAAGGTGAATCAACTCGAAACGAGCGGACCGCCCTTAGCGGGCGGCATGATGGGATTCGGACAGCGGCTCGCCGGGTCGGGGTAAAGCGTAAGACTTCCTATGTGGCGTTTGGACGCCGCGACAAATCACCCGGTTCGCCAACGTGGAGGGGATCGGCCAAGGAGTCCAACTAGTTTGGCATCCGAGTCGAATCACCCGGTTCTCCAACCCCTCGATAAAGAGCTCGTCACCATATCGGGTTTGGCATCCGAGTCGAATCACCCGGTTCTCCAACCGTTGCGGACGGAACCGGCTGAAATAACGTCGTTGTTCCTGTTTCAGCGACCCAGGACGGGGTTCCCCGTCCGATGCGGATCTCCACAGGCGTTGATTCCCGTCTCAACAACGGTATTTAAAGCTATTCTGCCGCCTCGGCGAGCAGCCGCATGCCCTCCTCGAGCACGTTCTGCGCGCCGTTGCCCTTGCGGTCGTGCACCGTCCCGCACTCGGGGCAGCGCCAACGCGGCCTGAGGTCGTCGGCGACGGCTTTTTCCACGTGCCCGCAGACCGAGCAGGTCTGCGCGGTGGCGGTCGTGGACGGCACGAGGGCGAACGGGACGCCTCGCCATGCGCACTTGTAGGCCAGTTGGCGGTTGACCTCGGCGAAGGAACCCTCTGTGATGCCCTTGTTGATCGAGCGCCGCGCTTTGCGAGGGATCGTCTTCGTGGCGCGCGAGTCGCGTTCCAGCATGTCCTTGGACGCCATCTCGCGCGACGCCACGGCCTCGTGCGTCTTCGAAAGCTCGCTGGTGAGGCCGTGCACGGCGTATTCGCGCTTGCGGCGGATCTTGGCCTCGAGGCGCGCGACCTTCACGCGCTGCTTCTCGTAGTTCGCGCTCTTCGTTTCGCCCTTTCTGGCGCCCTTGCGGCGGGAGAGCCTGCGCTTCTCGCGCGCCAGTCGGCGCTCGAGGTCGGACGTATCGGGCAGGTCGCGAACCTCGCCGTCGGAATCGACCGCCCAATGAGACACACCGAAGGTGACGCCGACGGGGCCGGCCACGGGCGCGGCGGCCTCGGGCATGGGCGCGTTCTTGACGTTTACCACGACGAAGAAGGTGCCGTCGGCCTCGCCGCGCACCGCGCAGGAGACCTGCTCGCCCTGCGGCATGCGGTGGATCCTGGCGCGGACGAATCCGACCTTGGGCAGGTAGACATGGGTCCATTTGCCCTCGGCTTCGGAGAGGGACTTCAATTTCTCCCACCCCTGGCCGTCGCGGCGGGAGATGACCGCGCCCGCGGTCTTGTACGCGCGCATCGGGTTCCTGCGCGACTTGAAGCGCGGGAAGCCCGGCTTGCCGCCTTGCTTCACACGGCGGAAAAACGCCTGGTAGGCGGCGTCGAGGTTGTTGTTCGCGTATATGAGGGCGGTCGAATCGGCCTCCTTCAGGAAGAAGCGGCCGTCCTCCGAGACCGTCTGCGACTTGATGGTGCTCACGAGCTTCGAGCAGTCGAACTTGGTGAGGGGCTTGGCCTCGGGGTCGTAATCGGGGTTCGGGACCTCCTCGTAGACCCACTCGCCGTCCTCGCCGCGAAGCCATTCCGGCCGCTCGGACTCGGGGTCCGCGCCCGGCGCGAGCACGTGGGTCTTGAGGGTCGCCTTGGTGGCCTGGTAGGAGTCGATTCGCATGCGCAGGAGGCGGTTGTAGATGTATCGGCACGCGTCGATGTTCGCCTGGATGGCCTCTTTCTGCGATGCCGTCGGGTAAATGCGGTACTTGTAGCTCAGTCGGCGGGTTCCGGGCATGTCGGCACTCATTTGGAGCCCGCTTTCTACGATTCCCCGATGAAGTCGAATGGGAGCTTCCCGAACTCCACGCAGGCGCGGACGATCATCCCGATCGCGCTTGCCATGCTCAGGTTGTACGCCGCGCAAAGCTCGATGAAGGCCTTTTTGTCGGCCTCGTCGATGGCGACGTTCATCTGCCTTCTCGGCATGTTTTCCTTCTTTCTATTCGCTTGGCAACCGAGTCGGTTTGCCCGATTCTCCAACCACCAAGCTCACTAAACGCTTCAGGCAATGGTTTGGCTGCCGTGTCGAATCAGCCGGTTCTCAATCGCTCCGGGCACCGACGCCACCTTCCAAAGCGTTTGGCTGCCGTGTCGAATCAGCTGGTTGTCAAACCTGACGCATCAAGCATCACCAACGATCGCAGTTTGGTAACCGTGTCGAATCAGGTCACGAATGGTCCCTGTTTGGTCACCGAGTCGAACAACAGCGTTCCTGCTTCAACGACCCAGGACGGGGTTTCCCCGTCCGATATGGGTCTCCACAGGCGTTAATTCCTGCTCCAACAGCAGTACAGTTTGCTTTAGCTCGCAGAGCATATGTTACCCCGTCGGTAGCATATGCAGGTAATAGCAGTAAGCTATACCCCGCATAGCATCGCGATACATACGAAGCGAGCTAAAGCAAGTTATGCGACGCGCAAGAAGGGCAAGAAGAACTCAGAGAAGCGAAAAAGAAAGAGCGGCGCGCTTAATCGCATAGCCCTTGCAGCTCGCAACTCGGAAAGGCGAGTCACTTGCGCGGCTTGCCGTTGTCGAGAACCCAGACCGCCACGCGGAAGCCGGCGGCAACCTTGCCGGTCTTGTCAGGCTCGTTGTTCTTGAAGATGACCACTTCCTCGCCGACAAGGCTCTGATTCCAGAGCATGCGAACGAGCTGCCCGCGGTTGCTGTCCGCCCGTTCAGAACGGATCTCTTCGCGTTCGTTCGGTTTGTCGGCAGGATGATAAGCGATGAGGAATCGTTGCGTGGTCTGCTCGAAGGAGATCGATTCGACGACCGCGCGGAAGCGAACCGAGTTCATCACACGCATCGCCAAGCCGCGCTCGGAAACCATCGAGGAAACCTGCAAGGACTCTCGCACAAGGTTCTCGGGCGTGATGTCCTTGCCGCGCATGGACAACGATAAGTAGGCGGCGAGAACCGCTTTCTGGGACGCTTCTTTCCGAGCTTCTTCGGTGGTCATAACGCAAGCCTTTCGCCGGGTTCCGCCTTTCCCTCGATTCTAGACTGTTAGTCGAGGTAGGGCGTCGAACCCGGTATAGCGATTCGTTATGCCAGGCGCAACGGCTGACGGCCGCTTGGGATTAGTTAGCCGCATAAACAGTCCCATATTCAGGACAGCAAAAAGCCCCGCCAATGCGGGGCTTTTGTTTTACTCGTCGCTGGTTGCCTTGTCGATCGCGGCAATCCTTGAGGCTATGTCGTTGTCGATGCACAGCGAGTGCGGCAGACCGTCAAGCATGATTGCGCCGACCCCGCTCGCGTCGACCCAGCGGAAGTCGGGAACCTCCGCCGCGCTCTGCGGCTGCAACCCCTGCCAATCGTCGGTCGTGAACTGCATCCCGCTCTCGGAGACGATGACCGCCATGGGGTCATCCACATACTCTGACGGATGCTCGACAAGATAAAACATCCCGTAGTCATCGATTTCCTCGGCGTACGTCACCTTGCAATCTGCAACGCTGCCCAGGTTGTAATCCAGCACGGATACGGATTCTGTCTCGTTCATTGCATCCTCCTACTTTGCGAAATGCTCGGCAACGATGCGGTCGATGACCGCGCTGCGGGTCTCGCCGGTCTTGCGGCACTCGCCCTCAACGAGGTCGCGCGTGCTAGCCTTGATGCTGTAGCACACGGACACAGTGCTATCGTCGTCGGCCACGGCATCGAACTCGGACAGATACGCGTCAGCGTCAAGGCGGTCCTCGGCCCATTGGCGGGCTTCCTCGTAGGTCATCTTGCGAATGGTCTCGCCGCTGTAACCGTCAAATCTGTTAAGGAAATACTCCCCCGTCCGCTTCCTGAACAGATGCTCGGAGACTTGATCAAAACTCCCGTAGATGCCGTTGTCCCAAGCCCCGATTTCCTTCGCCGTGCCGGTGTCGTACACCTTGCCGTTGATAACCTTTTTCATCGCGCCATCCTTGATCGCTCTCTGAGTTTACAGTATAAGCTAGAGTACATATATAGTCAACTCATAACGAGAGTTTATATATGGCATTGTCTGCTTTGGGCAATAAAAAACCCCGCCGAAGCGGGGGGCGCAGGTTAAGCGGCTTGCAGGCTGAAGGTGGTTACTCGCGAGCCATTGCCCGCGTAGTCGCCCCAGCTGCCGCACGTGCCTTCGCCACAGCCGGGCCACTATCTCAGAACGCGGCGCGAGCATCGAGGACATTGCCGTGGCGCTGGGGCACACGACCGTCAACGCGGCGATGGCGCTTTGTCCGCTATCGTTTAGGTCGGTGGTGACTCTTCCTGACGGTTGACAAAAGGAAAGGCCGCCGCTTAACGCTTGACTTTTCGGATACGGGCGGCCTTTGTGTTGTAGATTATAGCCTTGAGCGGGGCTTTAACGGGAAAGTCGAACGAAAAGGGTCCGAGTTAGAGGGTCGTCGAGCGCAAGGCTTGCAGTAATGCCGGCAACAGATGGTTCTCTAGGTATTCCGGGTCGCGGCGGTCGGCCGTGAGGCCGAGCAGCTTGTCGATGAAGACCCATTCGCTTCGCGACAACTCGTACTCGGCGTGCTCGCCGTCGATGAAGGTGCAGACCTCGGCCCAATCGTTGTTTCCCAATGCGATTCCTTTCGTTTCACGGTTCGAGCAAATCAGATAGCGGGCAATCGAGGGCGTCGGCCAGCTTGCAAAGCGTGCGCAGGGTCGGGTTCGCACCTGTGCCGCCCTCGATGCGCCATATAGTCGCGGCCTTCACGCCCGAAACCTGCTCCAACCTTGCGACACTCAGGCCTTGACTCCTTCGCCGTCGCTTGCAGTTCTTGCTTAGGTTGCCCAACGCATCGGAGAAGCAGCCGTCTTCGATGGGCATGGCCGTCACCGACCTCGTCTGCCGAAAGATTTGTTTGCAATGCCTTTCCTGGCCGTAGGTTTCTTCGGCTTGGCTTCACGCGGAGCCAGCTCGACCCAGCCTGTGTAAGGTTTCGGACCGAGGACGAGCTTCGCGTCGAACGTGGAGCCGTCCTTCTTCTTGAGGCCCTTGACGGCGGTCGGCTTGCCGGTCGCGATGCTGCGCGCCTGGTTGACAGTGAGCTTTTTGCCGAACTGCTTGACATTGAGCTTGAAGCCATCGCCGGAAACGAGCTTGAAGTCCTGCTCAGGATCCCATTTCGAAGCGGAGCACTGCCATTGCCCGCCGCCTTTCGAAAGCGTGACGGGCGCTCCGCATTCAGGACACGGGCAAAGCACCTCCCTACCAGAAACGGCCATCGCCTTGCTGGCGTCAAAGTCGCGCCTGGTCTCGCTCACAACGTCGCGAGTGTACTGCTCGATGCCGGCAAGGAAATCGGACAACGCCGCCTCGCCGCGCTCGACTTTGGAGAGTTCCAGTTCCCATTGTGCGGTGAGCAAGGGCGTTTTCAAACTCGGGCACGCAACATCGACAAGGGCCTCGCCGCGCTCGGTGGAGAGCAGGGACTTGCCCTTGCGGACGATGTAACCGCGTTTCAGCAAGCCCTCTATGACGGATGCGCGGGTGGCCGGCGTGCCGAGGCCCGCCGAGTGCATCGTGTCATCGTCGATGGCGGCTTTGAGCTCTGCGTCGTCGATGGTGCGCCCTGCGTGCTCCATGGCGGCAAGCAGGGTCGAATCGGTGTAAGGCTTGGGAGGCGTGGTCTTGCCCTCTTTCAAGTCGGCTTCCTCGACTGGGTAGGCCGCGCCCTGGCTGACATCGGCGGGGACAAGGGCCGCCGATACAGGTTCGTTTCCGTCTGATTTCTGCTTGACCGAGGTTTTCAGCTCGTCGTAGACGGCAAGCCAAGAAGACTCGACTATCTCGGTTGAAGAGGCTTCGTAGGCGTGGCCGTTGCATTCGGCGGCAACCTTCGACTTGAGCTTCACGGCGTCGGGCATGACCGCCTCGACGAGCCGTGCGCACACAAGAAGCGCCACGGTTCGCTGATCGTTGGGCAGATCAGCCACGCCCTTCGCCGTCACAAGGCGCGTGGGCAGCACAGCGCCGTGCCCGTGAACCTTCGAATCGTCGGCCACCTTGGCGGTATCAGGTTGCGAGGCTTTGAAGGCTTCGACGGCTGCCTTGCCGGGCAGGCCTTCGCGGACGAGCTTCGACAAGACGGCCTCGACTTCGGGCAGGTCGCTTTCCATGACGTATCGCGACTCGGTGCGCGGGTACGTCATGAGCTTCGCTTCGTAAAGCGCTTGGAGCGCGTTCAGGGTTTCATCGGCGGTGAGCCCCACCAGATCGGACGCGTCGCGCTGCAACGAGGTGAGGTCGTAGAGCTTGGGCGCCTTGTCCTTCTCGCGCTTGCGCTCGACTGACGTCACCGTGACTGCCGCGCCTCGCGCATCGCCGGCTCGGCTTGCGGCCTTGTCCTTGTCGGATAGCTTCTCGCCTAGAAGCGACATTCCGTGAGCGGCTATGCGCACCTGGTAGAAAGGCACGGGCTTGAACTCGCGAGACTTGCGCGTGCGCTCGACGATGAGCGCCAACGTGGGGGTCTGCACGCGCCCGCACGAAAGCCCCGCCCTGTAAAGCGCGTTCAGGACGGTTGAGGCGTTCATGCCCACAAGCCAATCTGCCTTGGCTCGTCCCCGCGCGGAGTCGGCCAGGCCGTCGTATGCGGATTGGGGCTTGGCCGATGCGAGGTCCGCGCGCACCTGCTCGGGCACAAGGGAGGTCGACCAGAAGCGCTTGACGGGCTTCGAGCAACCGGTGAACTCGTACACGCGGCGGAAGATGTCCTCGCCCTCGCGGTCGGCGTCGCAGGCGTTGACGATGAACTCGACGTCGGGCGATGCCATAAGCTTCTTCAGAACTTTGAACTGATCTTTCCCGTCATCCGCCACGTGCCAACGCCATTCGGTCGGCACCATGGGCAGATCATCCATACCCACACGGGCGAACTCGGGGTACTCGCGCGGCAAATCGAGGCCGACGAGATGGCCGTGGCACCAGCTCAGAAGGTAGCCGGTGCCGGCAATGAATCCATCCTTGCGCTCATGGGCGCCGACGGCTTCCGCTATCCCCCTCGCGACGCTCGGTTTTTCCGCGATTATCAGAACGCTCATGCGCCATCCCCTTCTTCTTTTTGCGATGCGTGAATGCACTGCGTTTCGGCTCGATGCCGTGCACAGCCGGTTCTAGGCCTTCGATGCATATGCCTTTGGGTCTCATTCGCCATCCTCCCTGCGCAAGCGCCAGATGCCCACTGCGACCGAAGCCGCCAAAGCCAGGAAGAACAGCACCGCGAACGCCTCCACGGCGATGAACGCGCCGAACCACAGCGACGCCACCTCGCATACGGCGAACATGGCGGCAACGGCCGCGAGGCCGACTTGAACCTTGCCTGTCACCGGAACCATCCCCTCCTCGCGTCCACGGGACTGAACGCGCTATTTTTTGGAATGAACGCGCACGGAGTACGCGTCGACGCGGGCGATGGCTGCATCGGCCGAGGCGTCCAACTCGTCGTTGTCGGGAACGAGGCCGGGGATCTCGGCAAGCGCCAGCGAAAGCGCGTCGAAGTCGATGCGCTTCCAATCGCCGAGCAGAGCCAGCACCTCTTCGCCGATGGCCTGCGCGGCTTTCGCTTTGGCCGCGCCCTCCTTCTTCTGCTGCACTTTCTTGACTTCGGCTATCTTGTTTTCGATGGATTTGCGCTTCTCTTCCCACTTCGCGCGCTCCTCGACAAGCTCCTTCTCGTAGTCCTCTACTGTTTTCGTCTTCCTCGCGGCCATTACCGCACTTCCTTTCGTTCTTCAGTTCGTTTTACCTTTTGCGCCGCCGTTTGCCACACGGCCGCGCAATATCCCACACCCGCGCACTCTTCGTCGCATGTCCCCATCCGCGCCATATGGGCGCCGTTGAGCTTGCGCATAAGAGCAGGCGTCACCGATTTAGGGAGCCTGGCCGTCATTCGACGTCGCCCGCCGTCCGCGATAACATCACCGCAGCGTGAAGCTCTTCATCCTCTGCCGGGTAATAGAGCCTCGTCGGCACGCCGAAATCGTCGAACGCGGCGAGGCAGGCGCGGGTCACGGCGTTCGTGAACGAATAACAGCCTTTATCGCGAGAGTATTTATCGTATTCGGCCTGATCGCGGTAGTAGGGCAGCACAATGGCCTGCACAACGGCCTGCGGGTCTTTTTGAACGAAGTCGGCGAACTCCTCGTAGACGTCCACGACGTAATCGAGCATAGAGCCCATACGTTCTTGCAATTCGTCGAGGTGCGCGCCAACTGAAACGGCGACGTCGTCGGAAACCGCAACCCCGCGCCAAGGCTCTTCGAGGGAGCGCACGTCGCGCCAATCGCACCCGCATTCGTTCGCAAGCTCCTCGATCGTGAGGCCGCAAAGCTCGCGCTTGGCGCGAAGCTTCGCGCCGCATAACACGTTATTCTTCGTCTGTTCCGACATCTGCCGCCTCGTCTTTCTTTTGTTTGCAGACGATTCGCACGCTGCCGATCTTGGTTCCGTTCGCCTCCGCTTCGCGCAGTTTATGGGCGACATCCTTCAAGATTTCCGCCCCGGTTTCAGGGGGGATTCCGGCTTCGGTCATCTTCTTCGCAACCTCGCGGACTTTTTCGACTTGCTCTTCCTTTTCCTGCGTGAGGCGGCGTTCCTCTTCGGCTTGCCTTTCCTCCTCGGCTTTGCACGCCGCCTTCTCGCGGCTCTTGTCGCCGACCAAGCCGAAAAGCGCGCGTAAACCGCGCCAAAGGAGCTTGAGCAGCCAAACGGCGCCTCGCCAGATGTAATAAAGCAGGTAGTAAATCGCTTTGAAAAAGAGGACCGTCAAATAGAACGTGAGTTGCACCACGATCATGAACAGTTGAAACGCATTCATAGTCTTTCCTTCGTCGTTTCCCTTTAATAAGGAAGGGCGCCCGGTCAGGTATTTACGATAGGAACCGTCGTCCCCATCCCTGCCGGGCGCAATCGAGAAAGGGCAAGGAGGGCCAGAACCCTTCCTTGCACTCTATATTATAATATAGAGTGCATCGTTTCCGCAGGTCAGCCTGCTTTTTGGCTATAGTAAAACGTGATACCGAAGACTATGGCTAATCATAATCCTCCGCATCGGCGAAAGCCTGCGCAGCTAAACCCGCGCCGTCTTCACCGTGGTCGAAACCGACGTTCACTAGAGCATCCAAATCATCGCCAACGGTAAAACTCACGAAACTGATTTTATCCTCGTCGGGGACCCCGCCGTCGCCGTTGCCGTCGTCGTAATGCTCTTGATTCGCTTCGTCTTCTTCCCTGAAACCGGCTGCTTGCGCTTCTTCGAGCATTCCCACTGGCACGCCCAGCAGATTCGCCATATCTTCGTTCGTTATCCCTTGATGCGCCTGTTCAATCGCTTTAGAAGTCGCGAAGATATCGGAAAGCAGTCCTGCCGTGCCTTCGTCCCCGCAATAAAGCCGCGAAAGCTGCTTCAACTTGGTCAGGTTGACGATGCCGTCTTCGTATCGGACAAGCCGTTCGACGCCGCAATACCGGCAGACCATCAGTTTCGGCATGTCCTCGGGAGGCACGAGCGAAAGACGGTAATCCTTCACCACGCGGCACACGTCGCTGTCGTCATCTGGCGCGGAGTGATGGCGCACCGTGACCATTATCCCTTCTGTTAGATCGCCGAAACATGCGTCGACCTCGACCGTCGCCTCTTCCTTTGTCGAAGCTCGGGGAAACTCCCAATGCCTCACCAAACCGTCGTCGAACTCAACCTCGATGAAAGTGTCCATTTGCACTCTCCCCTCTATCGTCTAACGCCAATGCTAACGAGATCGGCTGCTTCTTCCACTGTCGTCGCGTCCTCCTCCGCGGCGGCTGGGCGATGAGGACGGGTTCTTGCCCGCCGCATGCCGCTGGTTGCGCGAGCGTTGCTGCGGTGACGACGCCTTGCCCGTTTTCGAACCGGGGACGTTGCGGGGGCGGGCACTTGCGCCTGCCGCCTTCGCCCCCGCCATGCCCGGATCTTCGATGCCCTTGAACATCATCGATTTCTCGGCGACGCGCTTAGCGGCTGCGAGGCGTGCATACTGCTCGTTGAGCGACTGCTCGGTCTCGGGATCCAAGCGGTTCTGCTTCCTGGCGACCGCTAAGCTCTTCTGGATGCCCTGCATCTCGTGCAGGAAGTCGGCCTGGCACCTAATGCCGAAACGCTCCACGGTGCGAAGCGTCGATGCGACTTGCGCGACGCTGACCGAACGGTCGACCACTGCGACGCGCTCCGCATTGCGGCACGCGTCTCGAATGGCCTTGAGGGCGGCCGCCTTCTCCTCCGGCGTGGCATGGCGCCGCTCGGTCTTCGACGCGTCGGCCACCGTGCGGACCTCCGCGAGCTTCGCCTCGGGAGCGGCGGCGAGCACGTTCGGTCGCATCTTCTCGCGCAGCGCGGCTATACGCGGGCGCACCTGCTCGATACGCTCGCGTATCGCCCTCGGAACGTAGCTCTCGCCGAGCTGCTTGCCGGAGCAGCGCCAACGCGTCGGGTTCGCAGGGTGGGCGTAAACGAAGTCCTTGTCGCTTCGCGATACGGACACCTCCACGCCGTACGCTGCGCACGCGTCGAGGAACTGCGGTATGCCGTCGCTCGTGCGCACGGCGATGTCGGCCACGTTGCGAAGCTCCTGTTTCCAGCTGAACTTGCGCTCCTTGCGTATGGCGTTCTCGGCAGCCGTGCGCTTGACCTTGAGCGTCGGTTCGAGCTTCGCGGGGCCGTCGTTCTCGAAGGCGGTCAGGCCGTGCTTCAATGCGAGATCCTGCAAGTGGGTCGCGAGGAACTTGCTCTCCTTCCGCGAAGTATGAAGCTTGTTGCCGGTTTCAAGGTTCGTGTTGTTAACCACGACGTGCGCATGCGGGATCCCGCGGTTGTTGTCGTCGTGGTACACGATGGCGACCTCGAACGAGCCGAGCGAGCCTTCCCCGCCGCCGAACAAGTCGTTCGCCCATTCGGTAACGAACGCGCGCAGCGTGTCGAGGTCGACCTCATCGCGCGGATCGGGGCTTACGATGAAGTGCTGATAAGTCACCGGGTCTTTGCCGCCCCATTGCCTGTCGTTGCCGTACTCCGCCCTCGTCTCGTCGAAGAAATACGACCAGTTGCGCGTATGGTCGCGATCGGTTGGGAAGTTAAGGAAGTCGCGCGCGATGGCGCGGTTGTTCTTCTCCAAGTAGTCCTGGATGTGGAAGACGCATTTCAAGTTGCTTGCTATCGACTTCACCATGGCCATCCCTACGCCCCTTTCTTCGCTTGCTTCGGCATGGGCAGCACAACGAATCCGTCGAGCATGTCCGCGCCTAAGCCGTCAAGCTTCTTCCAGATGTCCATGTAGCGAGAAGCAGCCTGGCCGAGTTTCCTGTCTGCGTGATCGCACAGCTCGACCGCACGGTAATAGCTCATGCTCTCCGCCGCGCGGATGGTGTTCATGTCATGCAATGCGTCGTCGAAGAGGTAGCCGGTCGAGCGAACGAGCTCCACTAGTTCGGGAAGCGACGCGCGGTCGACATAAACGAGACGCGCGTCGAAGTACTCTTCGAGCACCGACGCGTCGTCGATCCCGGGGACGCAGAAGCCGCGCACGTAATCGGACATCGAGACGCCGAGCTTTGTACAGTTGCGCGAGAAGCTCTCAGAGGTCTCGCCGTCGACCCGGAAGATAAACGTATTCGGTTTGGATTTATGGAAGGCGCGAAGCGTGCGCGAGTTCACTTCGAGAATCGCGTTGCACGTTTTCATGCCGACGCTCGCCAGAGCGTCAAGGTGCAGAAGCTTGTCGTGAGCTGACGCCGCGACGCTCTCGGCGTGGGCGACGTTGGTGAAGTGCTTGTGCACGAGCGCGTCGATGGCGCGGAAGTATTGATCGCGATGATTTACCCATCGATAGAATTGAGCCTTCACGCGCAAGACGCCGCGAGAATCGACGGCCATCAAGACGGCGTCGGCTTCTTCTCGAAGCGCGCCGTTGGTCGTCACGTCGAAGCGCGCAGCGGCGCGCGCGAGATCGACCGCCTCAGTATCGAGCGCGGCGGCGTTAGCGCGCAATGCAGCGATCTGCTCGTTGGTCATGCGCGCAAGTATACGTCTCTCATTCGGCATAGCGTACCGGGTCTTTCGCGCGCGGCTTGGTAGGCCGAGCGCATGTTGTTCAGGATCCTGCATCAACGTCGATTGGTAGTCGACGTTGATGATTATAACCCGCGCGAGAGCGAAGGGTTGCGCTTTGTTTGCGAACGAGAGTAAGCAAACGGCGCGCTTCAGCGCGCACTTGCCGGCGGGAGCCGGGCAAGTCCCGAAGTGGGAACTGAGGGTCATGTTTCGGCCGAAGCCGAAACCAAGGCGAACCGAAGGTTCGGCATTTTGTCATACAAAATGCGACTCTTGTGACTACACCCACGCCGAAGGCGCGCGTGTAGTCCTTACAAAGCGGCTAAGGGGAGGGGCGGGTCCGGGCAGAGCCCGGGCGATCTCTGACGGGTTCGAGCGGAAATCGAAACGCGATCCCAAGCGAGAATGAAAAGGACACTACCCGCAAAGCGACGCAGTGGGAATGACACGAGCGGAGAAGACTCGCGCGGAAAGAACAGTAGTCGGGTTGCTCGCTGCGCTCGCAAGTAAAAGCCTACGGGACAGAGAAAAAGTCCCTCCGGCTTTGTAGAGTTGCCTTCGGCAACGTGGTTCGCTTCGCGAAGTAATGTCGCGCTCACGCGCTAGTGGCCGCGAAAGCTCTTTAGGGCTTTCGCGGCGAGTATGCTGCAAGTCGTTAGTGCCCGGAACTCAAATCGACCCCGGCCGCTTTGAGTGGTCGGGGTCGAAGACGCTAGGATAAGCAAGCTTCCAAATCTACGTACCACCCTCCCTCTTCCGCTGATCGATAAGCAACATCGAGAAGGCCTTGGGCAATCGCGTACGCCGACTCTTCCGAATGACTGTCTTGGAAGTCCTTCAGAAACGGAATCCAATCGCACCACTCGCGGGGAATGTTGCTCATACGTTCGTCATTCATCATCGTTAGTCCTTTCGAGAGGACGCGGCGCTTAACGCGCCGCGTCGGCACTAAAGAGAAACTAGTCTTCCGGGCACCATTCATTCGATTCGAAATCGATGTCATCGGTAATGTCGCGAACATCGACCACGCACGCGTTTCCGAAATCCGTGCGGTCTACATCCAGCGTGTCGATCCAATCGCACATGTCGTATTTGAGCGCATTGAATTTGGCAACAGCGTCGCGCGCGCTCTTTGCTTTGACATAGACGCTGAAGTCGATCGAATCCGTGAAAACCGACGACACCTCATAGGCTTTAACAGAAGCATCAATCCCACTCCTGTCAATTGCCGCGCGGTATGCAGTCACAGCTTCCTCGATCTTCGAGTAATAGTGGCCTTGCGACCAATCACGGTTTTCGGTGTCGTATCCATACGCAACGACGTAAGGCATATGCTCCGCGTCGATAAGCTTCACCAAAGCGTAGCTGGATGCCTCGTCGTATTCGAGCAGGAAGTTCTCAACCATCGTAGTTCCTTTCATTCCATCATGTTTCGACCTTACACGTTCGATGAGCCATTGCTCATCGAACGTGCCATCGGGTTCGTTAATGGGAGAGTCGGTTAAACCTCGCGCGCGTCTCCCCAACGCTCGAAATCGATCTCGCCGTCGTGCCCGTAAACCGCATAGCAACCGTCTAGAGTCGCGATCGGAGTCCAGTCATGCACTGTTCCGTCGAACCAAGGCTCTTTCGATGGACAATCGTAGTCGGGAATCTCGATTCGGTTGCCGCATACCGTCGTGATGAACTCTAAATGGCTCTTCGTGCCCCTATAGGGTTCGAACTCCTCTTTCGAGTCGAAGACGCGAACCTTCGTTATCCCGTCACCGTAGGCGTTCGGGATGTGAACCCTGCAATCCCTTGTGCCGACCAAGATGCCGCCTGCATCCGAATAGACTTCGTATTCCTTCATTTCGGTACCTTTCTCGTTGTCCTTCTACCGTGCGAATGCCGCTCGGGCATAGGCGCTGCTCTTGCGCCGTGCCCTGCGCGCCTTCGCACGGCTTGCCATGCGCGCATCCCCTCGGCAGCGCGGGTCAAGGGGAAAAGATCGGAACTTGCGGGAAAGTTTCCGCGCAGCGGAAAGTTTTCTGGAAGTTCCGGGCGAACCTTGACGCGCTTAGCCTGGCGAGGGTGCAACGGAGTCGCGAGGAGGTGGGTCTCGCACGTGCCGGGTCGGGTGTCGAGAAGACCGCTTTCCACCGCGGCCGCCGATGCGGAGGGCCGCAACAACCCGTAGCGAGGCGGTGCGCGGTGGTAAGCGCGAGCGCAGGCAGTCCACCCGCGTGCCGCACGGCGCTCTGAGCGTCGGACGGTGGGCTGGCTGCGCGCGAGGACGGGGTTGCAAGGGGCGAAACGCCCCTTGCCGCCGTGGAGGGTGCAGGGAACCGCGGCGCAAGCCGGTTCCCTGCCTGGCGCCAGGAACATGCCAAACTTGCACCAGAGGCATGCCAGCGACACGCCGCACTCCGTCTGCTATGCGCCCCTTCGGGTCGCCGCGCGACTCGCCTGCCCGTCGGGAACAGCAGAAGCCCCCTTCGCTTGCGAAGGGGGCTTCTGCGTCTGTGATGCTGAGAGAATGAAGCTTACTCCGTTTCGGCGGGAGTGCACCAGTACGATCCGCAGGGAGTGTCGGCGTTGACGTTCGCCATGGGAAGGTGCGCGAACCCGTCGCGGTAGGCGAACGCCTCGGCTTCGTCGAGGTCGCAGACGTACTGCTGCTTCGACTCGGCTTCATGGCAAAGGCGCTCGAAAAGGCTCCTTTCGTCTCCTTCGTCGGCGGTGACGGGCGCGTAGCACCATGTCATCTCCTGCGCCTTCCAGCCTTTGCCGTCCTCGCAACCGTAAACATAGCCGTTGTAATGGGCGTGCTTCACGCCGCCCACCATCTCGATGCTGAAGGTCTCGCAATCGGGGCAGAGCTTGCGGAAAGTCTCGTTCATTTTGCGCATCCTTCCTCTACCGATTCGGCAACGCCGAGGTTCGCAGCCTGTGCCGCGCGAGCCTTCTGGCGCTCGGCAAGGACGCGGTAGTATGCGTCGTGCCTGAACTTCGTGGTGCGCGGCACGTTGTTCAAATAGCCCGTCGCGTCCCATGCCGTCTTTTCTAGGATCCTGTCCATCTGCTCTATCTTCTGCCCTGTCGTTTTCATGATGATTCCCTTTCTCGGTGGAAACTCGGCTTCCGCCAACGAAATGAAGAAGGGGTTGCGCGGCGCTTTCCCGCGCGCCCTCGCCGAAGGACTCGTCGAAATGATGTTCGTACGTCGCCGCGAGATGGAACGCGACTTCCTGCGCGTACGCCACCGTTCCCGCGAACTCCAACATCTGATACGGAAACGCGGTTCCCCCTGCCAGCTCTTCAGCCCTCGTTGCCAGCGCCTGCTCGTCGAAATCCCATGAGTACATCGTTGCATCCTCCTTTGATGTCCGCTGGGGGTTCGGATAGTTCCGAACCCCCAGCGGTTGAACCGGTTTAGTCGTAGTAAACGTTGATGACGTTCAGAATCTCGATATGAGCCTTCATACCCTCCTGAACGCCGTCGTCCTCGTAGTCGTCCGTCTCCTCGCCCGTTCGGCAGAACTCGACGGGATAGCCCTCGTCCCTCACGGTCTCGATAGCCGCCCTGAGAGCCTTGGTCTCCTTGAACGACTCGTAGAACTTGACGCATTCCCAACTGAGCAGGACGCAATCCTCGCCGTACTCGGTCACTTTGACCGACTCGATTTGCTCATCGGGGTTGACGGAAAGCCATTTGCAGGTGGCTCCGATGGCGGCTGCCTCCGCGTCCGCTTCGGCGCGAAGGCGCTGCTCCCCCGCCTTGGTGGTCATGATGCTCACGTCGCTGTAGAAACTCATCTCGGTACCTTTCTCGTTGTCCTTCTACCGTGCGAATGCCGCTCGGGCATGGGCGCCGCTCTTGCGCCGTGCCCTGTGCGCCTTCGCACGGCTTGCCTTGCGCGCACCCCCTCGCCAGCGCGAGTCAAGGAGGAAGGGGCGACAAGTTCCTAAAGGTTTTGCCGTAGCGCGTAAGCGTGGAGGGGAAAGCTTTAGGAAGTTTCGCGCCGCCTTGACGCGCATAGCCTGGCGAGGGTGCAACGGAGTCGCGAGGAAGTGGGTCTTGCACGTGCCGGAACGGTGTCGAGAAAGAGTGAGCGAAGCCCGGTCGGCGCTCTTTTAATCAACGGAATAAATATTCCATGAATATTTATTCCGTTAATCGGTCTTTGGAGCCGGGCGCAGCGAGGATACGGGGTTGCAAGGGGCGGCACGCCCCTTGGCGCCATGGAGGGTGCAGGGAACCGCGGCGCGAGCCGGTTCCCTGCCGTGCTCGAGCGTAAGAAAAGCCCCGCCGAAGCGGGGCTTTGGGCGCGTTGGCTAGAACGGGATGTCGTACGGAGTGTACTCGGCCTCGGGTTCGGGCGCTGCCGCTTGGTCGGCGGGCGCCGCGCTCTTCTTGTCGTGAAGCGCGATCTCGTCGACGACGACCTCGATCTTGCTGCGCTTCTGGCCGTCGCGCTCCCACTGGCTCCAACGGAGCTTGCCCTGGACGGTCACGCCGGATCCCTTGTGCAGGATGTTCGCAAGCGCCGCCGCGCGGGAGCCGAACATGGTGCAGTCGATGTAGTTCGGGATGTCTTCCCATACGCCGGTCTGGGGGTTGCGGCGGCGATCGTTCACCGCCACGCTGAAGCCGAGCACTTCGGTGCCGCTTGCGGTTGCGCGAAGCTCGGGGTCGCGGGTGAGGTTGCCGGAGATGGTGCAGGTGTTGATGGACATGATGGTGTTCCTTTCCTCGTTGTTTCGGTTTTAGCCCGTCGGCTGACGCCGCGTTGACGTCCGCGCGGACAAGGAACGGAACGCGAGCGAATCGACTGCACGACCAGAGCCATTGAGCTCAACCTGCGTCAAAGGCGCAAAGCGTCTTTGCGCGGGTTTCGTGCGGTCGACCGAGGTCGCGCGAAGCGACGCAGGACGCGAGGGAGGATGCGCAGAGGAAGCCTGACGTGCGTTAAAACCCTACGGGAAAAGTATACATTACCGAATGGATCAACATCCGCTCCACCGGAAACCGGCAACGCCTTGCGGTGGGCAGCCAGCCAATGCGCCCGCAGAAAGGTGTTGGAAGAAGCGGCGGGTGAACGCTGCCGCAACGGCAGGCGAATGGGGAGCTGGCCCGGCAATCGCCTGCACCGGCTCAAATGCGGCAGGCGCAGCGAGCATCGCAAGGGGGCGGCAAGGAACCGCGCAGGGTGCGGGACTGGGCGCAAGCGACGGCCGAAAAGCACGGGTCGGTCCCCGTCGAAACGGCGCGCCACGAGAAAAGCCTGCACCTAGGAAACCCGAGAGAACCCGAAACGGGCGCTCCCGGGAAACGGACGGGCGGCCATCCCCTAGAGTCGGGGGCGACGCCGCGGGAAGCGGTTGCAAACCGAACGGCAGGAGAAGGCAATGCAGGAAAAGGAGCCGGTGGTCTTGAAGGTCACGGCGGTGCGGAACATAGACGTGCCCGAGCTGAAGAGGATCGCCTACTGCGACAACCCGGCCACGGGAGAGTGCCTGAACGTCTGCTGCCTCGAATACGGCGGCAAGCGCGTGCTGTCGCTCGCGACCGACGCCGTGCCCCGCCCCATGAGGCCGAGCGGCGGCTGCTCGCTCTGGCTCGACGTGGACTCGGGCGAATGGGGCGGGTCGGCGCCGACGTGCGGCGAGGAAGCGGATCGGGGTCGGGACGCCAGGCTCGACGCGGTCGAGGCGGGGCGCATCGCCAAGGCATGCGGCCTGGACGCCGTGGCGCGGGCGGTCCTGGACGCGCTGTAAAAGGACGGGGCGCTCGAGGCCATGCACGAAGGCGCCTGAGGCGCAGGGGGTTCCCAGGGGATCCCCCCTGGGCGCGAGATGGATGGGTTCGGGAAGGAAGACGGCGGCCGGCTTCCTTCCCGGCGAGGCGAAAGAAGTCGAGCTGAAAGCCGGCGATGAGCACATGAGGAGATGCCCGCCATAGTGCATCGCTATGCACCTGAGCTGCGGTTATGGCTCTCAGAGAGGTATAATAAGGGTGTGACAAATCTCCCTTCATACCCTTTTGACACTCCCCATGGATGAATCCAGGGGATTCTTCCTTCCACGCAGATAGCCTTCCTCTCCGTGCGGAGGGCGGGTCTTATACCTGCTCCAGAAGCGTTCGCAGCCTACGCTGCGGTTCCCGCAAGCCCTGCGGTACCTTGCCCCTCCAAGACCCTCAGCCCTTCGGCGAGGATGTTCACGGCAGCGTTCACGTCCCGGTCGTGCTCGGCGCCGCACGCGGGGCATTCCCACTTGCGCGCCGAGAGCGGAAGCTCCTCCAGCACGTGCCCGCATGCGGAGCAGGCCTTGCTCGACGGGTAGAACCTGCCAACCCTGGCCACCGTGCCGCCGCGCATGGCGAGCTTGTACTCGAGCTGGCGCGCGATCTCTGAGAAGGACGCGTCGGCCACCGCCTTCGCCAAACGGCGGTTGCGCAGCATGCCCTTCACGTTCAGGTCCTCCAGGCAGACGGCTTGGTTCTCGCTCGCCAGCCTGGTGGTCGCCTTGTGGACGGCGTCCTTGCGCACGTTCACCGCCTTCTCCTGCACCCGCGCCACGCGGACGCGCTGCCTCTCGCGGTTGTTGGAGCCCTTCTTCTTCCGGGAGAGCCTGCGCTGCTCGCGCGCGAGCTTGCGGGCCAGCCTTTCGGCCGCCTTGGGGTTCTGGATTTTGGTCCCGTCCGAGAGCGTCATCAGGGACTCGATCCCGACATCCACCCCCACGGCGGTGCCTTCCGGGGCGGGGCCCGCCATGGGCACGCCCGTGCAGCAGAGTGACACGAAGTACTTGCCGCTCGGCACCTGTTTGACCGTGGCGGAGAGGACCCTGCCCTGGGGCATGCGAGACACCCGCGCCTTGACTACCCCGAGCTTCGGGAGCTTCACGTGCCTCCGGTCGACGACCTCGACGGTCGCGCGGCCGTTCGGGCACTGCGTGCGGTACGACTGATGGGACGATCGCTTGGACTTGAACCTAGGGTAGCCGACCTGGCCCGGCGCCCGGAAGAAGTTGCCGTACGCCTTGCCGAGGTCGCGCAAGGACTGCTGAAGCGCCATGGAGTCGGCCTCCTTGAGCCAGGCGGTCTCGGGGTCGGCCTTCCACTTGGGGATCATCTTGATGAAGTCGAAGACGCTCGGAACCTTTACTCCCGCCTCGTAGGCGTCCTTGCGGAGGGCGAGGGCGCGGTTGTAGACGAACCGGCAGCAGCCGAACGTCCGCGCGATCGCCTCGCGCTGAGTGGCGTTGGGGTAGATGCGGTATTCGTAGCTCAGTTCCATATCTGATATTATACCTGAACGAGAACAGGTGTTCTAGCATACCAGCTTATGCGCCTTATAGCTCCATGTTTGAAGAGAGGGGTTCTACGGCGCTATTCGATAAATTGATGATTGATGAGCAAGGCGGCGATGCGAAAATGGCTAGCTGGGACGTGGATGAACTTGAGTCGCAGCTCCTCTTCCGCGAGGAGGACAAAGACGGAATCGAGGCCGAGATCAGAAGGATCACCGGCAACCGAAACATCGAATTGCTCGAGAACGAGCGCAAGGACGGCCTTGTGGCGGGACGCCTGGAGGCGGACGGCGAAAGGTGGCCATGCGGCGACGTCGGGCCCATGGACATGCGGGGCATGGTCCGCATAGCCTCGCTGTTCGAAGAGAGGTCGGTGCTCGGCTTCTGCGACTCCTACTCCGATTTCTACCGTTTGGAGACCAGGGCGGACGGCAAGGTGCTGGCCAAACGGCTCTCGGCGGGCGATGCTTACGAGGCGTTGCGCTGGAGCGACACTCCGAGCACTAAGCAGCACCTATGCGACGTGGAAGCCGAAGAGACGGCCGAAAAAAGATGCTGGAAGCTGCACGTCACCGTGACCACCGTCACCGACGGGAACGTGTACGTTGCCGCTGATAGCCTGGCAGAAGCCCTCGCCGCAGTGAGGGAGAACGATGCGCTCGCCGACGCGCTGAGCATCGCCGACCCCGACCCGTGGCGCGAGATCTGCCCGGAAGGCCATGCCGAACCCCGCCCACTCGACCCCTCTAGCCTTGGGGTCGATGGGTGGGCGCTCGAAGGTTGACCGAGAGTGCATACCCCCTAAATCCCCAACGATGCCCTCAACGCCTCGTCAACTTTGCCCATGTCGTCGCAGGACAGCTCGCCCAACTTCTTCCCAAGAGACGACTTCCTCATCGTGACGATTTTGTCGGCCATGACGAAGCAAGGCTTCTTCAGGCCGTTCCGTTCATCGGGGGAGACGGCGACGCGGGTATCGCATCGAATGGAATCGTCAGTCGTCAGCAGGCACACGATCGTCGACTCGAAGGAGCCGGCCCCGTCGCTCTGGACGACCACAGCGGGCCTTGGTTTCGACGCGTAGCCGGGGCCCGCAACGGTCCAGACCTCACCACGCACCGTCGATCACGTCCCTCGCCGCAGCATCGGCGAAATCGCAGGCCTCCATCTCGGAAGCGAAGGGCTCCGGGGAGAGCCGCACGTCGAAGGGGAATCCTCCGACCTCGTTGAACTTGCGCACGAAGACGTTGACGGCGGCCGACGGGCTGATGCCCAGCGCGCTTGCGGTGGCGGCAAATCGCTCCTTGTCCGCAGCGTCGACCCTCGCGTTCAATGTTGCTGTAGCAGACATCTTCCACCTCCGTTCTCGTTGTACTTGTATTGTAGCACAATGTTGGCACTTGTAATACATCGCGCTCGAGAAAAAGGGGACCAGCTTCCCTTTTCTCCCGATAGCTTCCACCCACCAGCACGCGAAGTGCGACTAGTTGAGCGCGGGGTCGCACACTCTGCGCTCCAGGAACAGGTTGTTCATTCGAACTCGTGAACCCACCAGCGCACTGTCGGCGGCAAGCCCGTCTCGGGGCGGTTCAATCGCTGCTCCAAATAGAGTCTCGTCCTTCTGTCTCCGATGCGGATGCGGTACCTGGCGGTGAAATAGCCGCCGGAGCCGGGGCGGAACTCCCCCGCCTCGACGATCTCAGTCACTTTGAAGGAGCGGCCGTCGCGCCAAGCGACGCTCAGCGGCTCGAAAGAGCCGTCCTCGCGCATGCGCGCAACGACGTCCACGTACCGCTTGCGGACGCGCCTCATCCTACCCTTGCTGTCTTTCATCCAGTCTTCCATGCGTTCGATTATCGAACAAATGGTCGAAATCGGGTACCGAACAAACCATGGAGATTCGCTGGGAAGCGGGAGTTGTCTTAGCTTTCCAGCGAATGAAAGAGCTGCGAATACGCCGTGTCGGGTGGGAAGTCCTTCGCCACGGCATGGCCGTTGGCGACTATAAGGGCGTTGAGCATGTCCTTCGCCGGATCAGCGTCGGCACCGCTCGGGTCGCTGATCCAAACGTAACGGAGATAGCGCCCGTATTTGTCGGTGTCGGAGACGTCCTTAACGAGCCAAACGTGAGTTCCTTTCGGAAGGCACCCCTTCAACCAGGCGCTTGCCTCGCGGCCGTCCTCAGTGTTTTTGGATTCATCGGGATTGACCGATTCGGGCGCGTCGATGCCGATCAGCCTGATTCGCATGGTGTCGCCGCCTGCGGCAGGCTTCACGTCGAGGGTGTCGCCGTCGACGACTTTCTCAACCACTGTCTCAACGGCCGCTTGATCGTCAGCGCTCTGCTGCTCGGCACCTCCATGGTGCTGGGCGAAAGAAACGGCGAAAACCACCGCGACGGCAACGATGATGGACGCCATCTTGCGAAGCGAAAGGCTCGCACGTCGCATGGCCGCGCCCTTTTTAGCTTGATTCTTCATTCTTTGACTCCCCTAAACGTTTCAATGAGACCGAAGCTTAAAGCGCCTTTTTCCCGACCGCAACCAAACCAATCGAATCGGAAGACCTTTGGCTTTCTCTTTGTCCTTCACCCGTGCGAATGCCGCTCGGGCATAGGCGCCGCTTTTGCGCCGTGCCCTCCGCGCCTTCACACGGCTTGCCCGCGCCGCACCCCCTTGCCGAAGCGGGTCAAGGGGGAAAGAGCGGAACTTGCGGGAAAGTTTTTGCGCAGCGAAAAGTTTTCTGGAAGTTCCGGGCGGACCTTGACGCGCAAAGAGGCGGGGGTGTTGGAAGTCCCTGGCATACGAGGCTCCCACGTGCAGGGGACGGTGCCGAGGGATCGCTTTCCACCGCGGCCGCCGATGCGGAGGGCCTCAACAACCCGTAGCGAGGCGCTGCGCGGTGGTAAGCGCGAGCGCAGGCAGTCCACCCGCGCGCCGCACGGCGCTCTGAGCGTCGGGCGGTGGGCTGGCTACGCGGGAAGGCGGGGTCGCAAGGGGCGTGTCGCCCCTTGCCGCCTGGGAGGGTGCAGGGAACCGCGGCGCGAGCCGGTTCCCTGCCGTGCGGGCATGAAGAAAAGCCGCCCGGTTGAGCGGGCGGCTTCGGGGGTTTCAGTCGCAACCGAGGACGTGCTTGGCGATTGCCAAGGCTTCGGCTTCGGCAGCTTCTTCTGTGAAGCCGACAAGGTTCCGGCGGTGCGCCCTTTTAAGAAGGTCGAGCAATGAGACCGGTTCGTCTTCCTTCGTCAGCCGAACCGAACACGATCCGACGGCATAGCGGGCAGGCTTTTCAGCTTCGCCCATGTCGAAGACGTGAAGCACCTTGCCCGGCTTCCTGTCCGCAGGCGGAATGTAGATCTGATCGTCGTAGTAGGACATCAATATCCTATGAGCCGGCGTCTTCCCCTCGAACGTCACAACACGGAACTGCCAGTAGGTACGGCGCATATCGTAGGCGGAGAGCGACACGTCTTCTGTCAGCATGCCTGCGAGCACCGCCGCTTCCTCCTTGATGCAGTCGTTCATGTCGATTTTCTTCATGATGAGTCTTCCTTTCGGTTTTGCTTCACCCAAGCGGCTCGCTTGGGGGATGGGCGCCGTTCTTTGCGCCCGCCCCCGTGCGCCGTCGCTTGGCTTGCCATGCGCGCACCCCCTCGCCAGCGCGGGTCAAGGAGGAAGGGGCGACAAGTTCCTAAAGGTTTTGCCGTAGCGCGTAAGCGTGGAGGGGAAAGCTTTAGGAAGTTTCGCGCCGCCTTGACGCGCATAGCCTGGCGAGGGTGCAACGGAGTCGCGAGGAGGTGGTTCTTGCACGTGCAGGATGGGCAGCAGGCGGCTGGAAGCGAAGCCCGGCCAGCACTCCTATGATTAACGGAATAAGTATTCATAGGAATATTTATTCCGTTAATCCGCTTTTAGAGCCGGGCGTAGCGAGGATGCGGGGTACCTAGGGGCAGTATGCCCCTAGGCGCCATGGAGGGTGCAGGGAACCGCAGCGCGAGCCGGTTCCCTGCCGTGCGCGCGCTGAAGGCCGCCCGCGAGATGCGGGCAGGGCGGTCTGAAAGCGAGCAGGTTCGGGAAGAGTAAGTACCTGCGCCTTACGGCGCAGGCACTTATGAGGTTAGTCCATCTTTTGCAGGCAATTGATGTGATGCCTCAGCAAGCCGCGGTTGTCATTGACGACCACCAGCGCGATCTCGTCGAAGCGGACCGTGCAATCGGCGCGCCCTTCCGTCAGCCCGCCTGCCAAGACGTAGGCCGCCTGGCGCTCGCGCTGATCCCTGCTCAGGCTGCTTACATGGTGCCCCTCGCTAGGCGAAGCCGAAACCGTGACGTCCACCAGCACGATGTCCTCGTTGTCGTCGATCGCCAGGATGTCGACGATACCGGCGTCGGTGTCGATCTCGGTTCCGAGAACCTCGTAACCGCGGCGCTCGAGAAACTTCGCTGCTACCGACGTTGCCTTTGCGTGAAGTTCTTCCATGACCTTTCTCCTTCTCTGTAGGTTCGCACCCCGTCGGGCGCCTTACGCCGTGCTCGACGCACCCGCACCGAAGGGGCGCAAGGGGGAAAGCGGAAACCCGAAGGGCTTGAGCTTCCGCGAAGCGGAAGGTTTTCCGCGGCCCTTGCGACGCGTAGGGAGGGTGCAAAGATGCACGAAGCAGAAGGCGCCACGTGGTGCAAGCCGAGAAGGAGGAATGGAAGGCTTCGCCGAGCAGAGGCTTCGCCGGGATGCGAGCAGACGAGAGACCGTGCGCGAGCGCGACGCGGGCGCTGCCGAGAGCATCGTCGACGAAGCGCCGAGGGGCCGAGGGTCGTGGAGGGACGCAGCGGCACGGGGCTTGCGGGGGCCGCAGCCTGAGCAGGGAGCGGCGGCCGGGGGCGCTTCCGCAGCTGGCAAGGGGATTAACGGATTATCGGAATATGTATTCCGATAATCCGTTAATCGGCGGCAGGATCACCTGATAATCGGGGTTCGAAGGGGGCTGCACCCCCTTCGGAGCTTGCAAAGGGGGTGCAGGGGGAAACGGCGGCGATATGCCGTGTCCCCCTGCACCCGTTCCTGTATGCGGCCCCGCGAGAAGCGGGCAGGGGTCGCTAAGGAACGGGTGGTGCGATTTCCTTTCAAAAAAGGGCTCCCCCAAAGGAGCCCTTAACTGTTTTGCCTCTGGTTTTCTGGGAAGCGATTGCGGGCAGGCGCATCAGGAAACCGCAGGCTCCCCTCCTTCCGCTTGAGCGATGTGCTCACGGGCCGCCCCTACGTAACGCACAGCTTCGTCGACCACGCCCGAGAGCACGTCCAGGCACTCACCCGTCTCGACGGAATCCGGCTCCGCTGCCAACGCCTGCAACATCTGCGAGGCACCGCGCAGCAGCGCCTCCGCCTCATCCAGGTTGTCAGTCACCCCAACGCTCACCATTGCCGCTCCTTTCGTCGTCAGTTCTCGTCAGTTCTTACGGCGAAGAGAACGGTACATGGTCAACCTTTCACGTGCATCACGCGAACCCGACAGGAACCCAACGCGCGACGAACGGCTATCCGGTAAAAGGGCCGCGTGTTCATAGGTCGCCACCGTATGCCATCGATCAGTGGAATCCGGTTGTGTCCAGTTTTTTAAACACAACTCGCCTTAGTCGATGGTTGTGTCAAAAAGAACTGGACACTAGCCGACTTCACACAACCCCACAACGCAATAAGCGAGCATGTCGAACCGCATTATGGGCTCGATAGAACCTGGCTGCGTCTCCCCAGGTCGTGACCGTATATGGGAAACCCATATACGGTTCTGACCTGGGGTTTCTCTCGATGTTGCGCAAACAGGCTGGATTTCCAAACGTTTCCGCAGGTCAGAACCTGAATACCATTTTCCGGATATAGGTGGCAGGGGCTACTCGGCAGGCGCGGGGCCTTTCGGGACGATCGCCTCGAAGTAGAGCGCGCGGCCGCCGCGTCGCCGATCGTAGATGCTCGCCGGCGTGCATTCGAACATTTCCCGAAGACGCTCGTAGACCTCGTTCGACGACATGGGCAAAGTTGACGAGGCATTGAGGGCATCGCTGGGGATTTAAAGGGTATTTGACCCCCATGGCGGAAGGCCATAGGCGATAAAGAAAGAATCCCCCTGCATTCAGCCATGGGGAGTGTCAAACCTGGGTACTACAGTACTAAGGCACTATGGTACCTTAGTACTGTAGTACCGTGCATGCCTCTCTCCTTCACCTTTCCCGCGCGGGAAAGGTGTATACTTCGGATATCTAGAGTATATCCTCAGTGAAGGAGCACATATGGCCACCGGGCAGACAGCGAAAACCAAAACGCTCATAAGCATCGACCCGGCCTTGAAAGAGAAAGTCGCGGCGAAATACGCGGCCAAGGGGCTCAGTTTCTCGCAAGGCGTCTCATCGATGCTGGAATCGTCTTTAGAGAAAGAGGCCGTCTCTCTCGACAAGTCGGCGCTGGATGCGGCGAAGCCTGTTCTGGAGGATATGGGCCTCGACGCCTCCACGGCTTGCAACATCTTCCTGCGGGAGCTCGCCCGTTGCGGAGGGATGCCCTTCGCGGTTCGGTCTTCAAGCTCGAACTACGGATATTCGCTAGTGGAGTTGGCGAGCTTCGACATCACGCCTTCCGATGCCCCCGTCAAAACACAAGGGAACCGATAAGTTTCAGGCGCATGCCTGCCGCTTATCGGCTCCCTTGCAACTTGAGTACCATGCAGCCATAGTACTATGACTGCATGGTACTATGACTGCGCTTTACCTGTATCCGGCCTTCTTGAACTCCGCCTCTAGCGTCTCCCTCACGATCTCGGAAGCCGACCTCCCGTCCTCGAAAGCAAAACGCTTCAGAATCGATTTTTGCTCTGGAGTGACGTAAACGGAGATTTGGACATACTGCTGTCCGCCGCCAGGTTTTGCACCGCCGGTCTCCGGACCGGCGGACGCCGGCTTTCCCGCCGCCTTGGCAACGATGCGCTCTTGGCGTTTCTCCTCCTCCTCGCCGGCCTGCTCGAAGAAGGCGGCGCCTTTCAAGAAGCTACTTGCCATCGAAAATCACCTCCATCAACTGATCGACGATGTCCTCAACGGCCTTCGCCGCCGCCCCGTTGGGGTTTATCTCGATCACGCTCCTCCCGAGGGCCGAACCCTGCGCGAACGCCGTGGCGGTCGGCACCGTGCCGATGACGGGCAGCTCGTCGGCTTTCAAGAGCTCGAGGAACTGCCTGTCGATGACTCTCCTTTCGGAGTAGTTGTTCACGATGATGCCCACGGATAACTCGGGGTTGGCCTGCATGATCACCCGCAGCGTCCTCTTCATCGGCTTCAGGCCCAAAGTGCCGGGCTGAACAGGCACGACGGCCACGTCGGCGTTCGCCGCCCATTCCTCCACTCCATCCCCGAGGTATCCGGGGGTGTCGATGATGTTCACAGCGCCCTCCCCCTCGACCATGCCGACCTCGTGGCAAGCGCCTCCCTGCCTATCCAGGTTGCCGAAACCGACCTCAACGCCCCTACGTTCGAGGCCCCAGGCAATCTCGTCCGCAAAGGTCGTCTTCCCGACCCCGCCTTTCTGGTTGACCACTATCACGTTCGTCGTCATGCTGCTC
>ERZ1034917.186-NODE-186-length-61451-cov-7.654554_pt1 | contig 61451 bp, 51 predicted proteins | sample MGYA00520605_ERZ1034917 | MGnify/ENA primary metagenome ERZ1034917 (study PRJEB33766, sample SAMN09781784) | gut metagenome | biome: gut microbiome | host: Homo sapiens | place: Madagascar | study: EMG produced TPA metagenomics assembly of the PRJNA485056 data set... | reverse complement strand
CGTCGTAGACGTCGTCCTCCTCGCAGTATTCCTCGGCGGGAAGCACGGTGCGGCCATGTTCATCCACTTTGCCGACGATTCTTGCTTTGACGTCCTTTGGGTTCATGGGTTTCGGGTACCCATAGGATTCATCGCCCTCGAGCGCGGTTTCGACGATAGCGTCCCTCGCCATAAAGCCCTCCTTCGTTAAATGCCTGTTCGCATCGCGAGTGTATAGGGTGGCATGACGCCTTTCAAGCAGCGCTTTCACCTCCTTCTCCTTCCGTCCGGGTTTGAGTTGCGAAAGGCTCCCGGGTCGCTTGCGACCAAGGGACCTTAGATAGCTCCCCTGGTTTCTCTTCCCGGGTCAGGAAGCGGGTCGGCTAGCCGACTATGTTCGGCGCGCCTAGTGCCGGCGTCTCGCTGCAGGCCTTGCGCAGCATAGCGCTTGCGACCTTCTCGAGGCTTATGCCGGTGCGTGCCGACTCTCTCTCAAGTCAGCCGAGCGTTTCCGCGTCGACCAGGAACCTGATCTCAGCGGCATCGGTCACGTCGAGCGTTCCGTGGAGTATGCCGTCTTCCGCGCTGTGCTTCGGGGTGGAAGCGAACCCTTTGTAATCCAAGCGTTCCATATCAGTCACCATTTATAATCGAACATATTGAGTTGCGCTCGATGGGGGCGTCCGCGCATTCCTTTGCGAAATATGATACCGCGTAGGTTCGTGGGCAGACGTGGGCGGCATCGGTTCCGAGCATTCAAGAGCAGGTTTTCGAATCGTCAGGTTCGTTGCAGTGCCGATCGAGGGCAGGGCGGTGTGCTATCGTGGTTTGCGCATTGCGGCGTGCTAGGAGGTGCGGCATGGGTGCTGTGACCGTTTTGCCTGAGATCCCTGACGACTTGTTCGATCGTTACGAGCGTCTTGCGAAAGCGACGGGGAAGCCAATAGACGACTGTATGATCGAGGCTTTGGCCGGCTTGATCGACCTCTTCGAGCGCGAATGTGGAATCCTTGGGGGTTCCGAGGCCTGCGGCACCGACGAGGTGCAGTAGGCCATCGCCGCCGTTCCTTGGGCGGCGTCAGCGATGCCGTGTTTCGCCATGAAATCGTTCGCGTTCATCAGAATCGCCTCCCCAAGCTGCGTCCCCTTCTTGTGAAGCGCCTTGTCGTCCACCTGCCTTCTCGGCCTCCCTCGCGATGCACATTTCGAAGCTCCGCTACCACTCGAGATCCTGCTGGCCGACGCAGTCTTCAAGAGGAGTCGTCATGCCGTCCTTGATGTCTTCCGCCAGTCCGGGAACCCCTTCAAGGTACGATGTCTCCTCGAAGGACTGACGCTTGCTTGCTTCGTTCAAGACGGTACCCTGCCGGGCCTTGGGCTCGGCCTCAGGCGCCCCCATCGCTTTCGCCTTCTCGGCTTCAAGCCTCTCGATCTCCTCCCGAGCGGCTGCGATATCCCGCTTCAAGCCGACTATTTCGGCCTCCCTCGTGATGTGCATGATGGCCTCCCGTCGTTGCTCGGCGCTCCTCGCCGGTCGTTTCGCCCGAAGCCTAGAGGCAGGCGTTGATCGACTCGATGGACACAAGCTCGTCGCCGCCGAAGTCCTTGGTCGCCAGCTTGCCGTTGGAGATCAGGCCCGAAAGCTCAGCCGTGGGGATGCCCAGCCTCTCGGCGGCTTCGGTCTTGGCGACGTACTCCATCCGCTCCGCGTCTTCGGGCGAGACCTCGACTTCGATCACGGCGACCTCGGCCAGGTGCTGCATGGGCGGGGCGGGCCTCCTCTCGCGAACGAGGTCGCCCGCCTCGATCTCCAGGACCTCCTTGGCGTTCCCGATGGCCTCCTCACGGGAGCCGCCGCTGGTCGCGGCGCCGTTGAACTGCGGCAGGATCGCGGTCCAGCCGTCTTTCTCCTTGATCAGGATGCATTCGCTCGCAAGCTTCATCGAACCGTCCTTTCGCGATGGAGTTCGGCCGAGGTCCGTTCTTTCCTCGAGTGTATAGAGTGCGGCGGGATCTCTCAAGCGCCGTTTTTCGCTTCGCTTTCGGCGAAGCCTCGTGCGCGAGAAGATGCCGACCGATGGGGCTTTTGCCGGAGCGCTCGCTTGCGAAGCAAACTTTACGGCTGGCTTGCCGTCGTTGGAAAAAGGTAGTATATAGGCGAAACGAAACCGCCAAGAGGGAGGCGCCATGTACGGGATCACGTTCGAGCTGGACGCTCATGTGCTCGAGGACGAGCTTGGGCTCGACCGCAAAGAGGCGCACCGCTTGGTCGAGCGGAAGCTCGAGTCGGCGGGGTATGTGCGCGTGCGGTACGGCGCGCTGGTTTGCCCGGAGCCGAAAACCAATGAGATGCTGGTGGTGCACGAGACCATCGAGGCCCTTAAGGACCTCGAGTGGTTCGCGTCCGCGGTAAGCCGCCTTACGGCGTTCAAGCTGGAATCGTGGGGCGACCTGACTGAGGCGTTCAACTAAAACCAGAAGCCCCTTGGAGCCTTCCCCGAGGCTAGAAAGCAAGTTGAGTAATTCGCTCAAGTTAAGTGAATCCTTTAACCCAGCAGTTGTTTGATTGCGCAAGTAGATGCCTAAAGGTGCCCTTTAATCAAGGGGGGGTGAAGCATCGAGTTCGCGCTTTAGCGTAGGAGTCGACAAACGACGGTCGCCGTGTGACGACGGAGGTGAATGGCGGATGAAGATCGACGATGCTTTTAAGGCTGGCGTCAAGGTTGTTAGAGCTGTGGGTGGTGCGGCGAAAACTCTTACGTCGGGCGTGATGAAGGACGATCAGCTGCGAAAGCCTACCGAAGTTGGGGTGCCGCGGATTGCCGTGCTTTACAACGCCGAAAACGTGGGGGGTTCGGCTATCTGCCAAAGGTTTTTGATTGTGCGAAGCGAAAGGGAGGCGTCGCCGCGTTGAAGGTTTACGGGCCATGGAGCTTGCTGTCTGCCGACGCCGACGAGAAGGCCGCGCATGCAGTTGGCGCCGAGCGCATTTTGTGTGAGGGAGCTGTGGCAGGCAAGAATTCTAGTGATGTCCATATCGCAATTGATGCTGTTGAGCTTACTTTGTTCGGGTGTTTCGACGTGTTCGTGTTCGTGATCGTGTCGTGCGATAGCAGCTTCGCGCCCGTTGCCTAGCGTCTAAGGCTTTATAAGAAGCAGGTTGTGTGGATGGTCCCTGTGGGTGCCAACGGCGTTTTCGCTAGGGCTTGCAACGAGTTTGTAGAGTTGGGTACGCTCAAGCAGGCGCAGGAGAGCCCCGCGAAGGCTAGCGAGGTAACTTCGTGCAGCAATTCGTCTGTTGTCTATCCCAGTGTGGTCTCGCTGCTAAGGAAGTGTGTGCGTGAAACTGCCAACGGTGACGGGTGGAGCGAAATGACCGCGCTTGCGACAAGAGGTGCCAGGGTTCTCGCCTAAGGCCTATGGGTGCTCGAGTCTTAGCCGACTGCTGGTTAAAACCGGTTCGCTTGAGTTGATCAAGAAGGAAGACGTTGTTGGCTACGTGCGTCTTAGCGAGGCGGCATAACGAGCGTTTCGGCCATTAAGGGGCCTCCTATTCCTTATGTTCGAGAAATAGGAGGCGGTTCAGAAGCGCAGCGGTGGGGTTCTTCCCTTTATCGTGGTATAAACATTTGAACTATTTGTTTCGGCGTTGGGGGGGCTATGGGCTATCAAGGGTCGACAATCAAAGAGTTGCTTGACAGCATCTCGGACGAAGAGCTGATTTTGCCTTCGCTGCAGCGTAACTATGTCTGGAGGGAGGACCAGATCGTCTCTTTGTTCGATAGCTTGATGAGGGGGTATCCAGTTGGGACTTTCTTGTTTTGGAGGGTCGAGGGTGAAGACGCTTCCGACTATTCGTTCAATTCGTTTATGCAGGACGTTGACCAAATAGACGGGGAAACTCGCGGCGAGAGGGTTTTTGCGAAAAAGAATCGAGCGACTGCTGTCCTTGACGGGCAGCAAAGGATCACCTCGATAGCGATCGGTTTGAAAGGCTCGTATAGAAGCAAGGTTCCCGCAGCTAGGAAAGAGGGCGGAGAAGCTCCGAAACGGTATCTGGCTTTGAATCTTCTTGCGAAGGAAGAGTGTTTTGAATTTGAGTTCCGCTCTGAAAGTGAGATCACCGAAGCAGACGACTCGCATTATTGGTATCGGGTTTCGCGAATGTTGACAGATGGCGACGCCAGGGACAAGAGTAAGATATCCAACTACCTTCGATCCTTGGATGGAGTTTCAAGCAATCCTGTATTTCAAAGTACCTTAGTCTTTCTCAATGCCGCGAGCTTACTCCAGCGACTATATGAAGTTGTCTACGACGACCAGCTAAGCTATTTCCCGATCGTCAACAAAGACCTTTCTGAAGCGGTCGAGATATTCAATAGGGTGAATAGCAAGGCGAGTCGGTTGACGGGTGCAGATTTGATGCTGTCGATGACTTCGGCCGACGACAGAATGGACACACAGCGAAAAGTGAACGATGCGATAACTCAGGTGAAGAACGCAACTTCGGGCGAAACGGGTTTCGTGCCGGATAGGGAGTTCATTCTTGTTGCATGCTTGATGGCTATCGAATCGCCAAGTCTTTCTACGTCTAATAAGGATAACTACTCGGCAGAAACAGCCCGTAGAATTAATGAGGTATGGGATCGCGTGATCGATTCGATAGCGAATGCTGCGGAGTATGTTCAGAGGCTCGGCTTCGATTGCTCGCATCTCAGCAAATCTTTTTTGCAGCCGATTGTTTATTATTTCTACAACTCAAAGTCTAATGCTACGGCGGCGAGTCGATTTGACAGCACCAGCGTAGAAGCGAAAAGCGACAGGATGTTTATTACACAATGGTTGCTGAGGGCTCAAATTAAAGCGATCTTTGCTTCGGGCGTCTCTGGGACGCTTCTCCTGATTAGAAAGCACATGCGTGAAGCTTTGTTCCGCAACGGCAATGTATTCCCGTACGACGCACTGTTGGCAATTGAGGGTAAAAAGTCGATTGTTTTGACCATGGACGATCTGGAGGATGTTCTGAGCTGGAAGTACGGCGACCCTAAAGTTTTGCCACTATTGAAAGTGATTTTGAATATGGAATCGGACTGTTCCTATCAGGTGGATCACTTGTGGCCGCAGTCAAAGATGAGTACGAAGCGGAAGATCGAGGATGCGCTAAAGGGCAAGGAGCTTAGTGAGGAAGCAAAGGATTTTTTCAAGTCTCATTTTAATTTATTGCCGAATTTGCAGTTGTTGAAAAGGGTCCAAAACGGCGAGAAGAACGACGATTATTTCGATAATTGGATAAAGGAGCAGTACCCAGAGCCAGACGCCAGGGCGATGGTGTGTCGAGAGAGAGCGTTTCCCAAGGATCCCAATCTATGGGAGTACGATAAGTTTCAAAAGTTTTACGAGACGAGGGAAGAGATCTTGCTGAAGAAGCTCAAAGATTGCTTTAACGTCGTTTGAGTCTCAATAGGATCCCCCAATCTGTGTTCGGGTTGGGGGATCTCATCTGTTAAGAAAGCGACTTTGCGAGTTCTTTGCCTATCGCATAGGCGAGAAGCGGCGGGATTGCGTCTCCGATTTGCTCGTACTGGTCCTGTTCGGGATCGCTGTGAAATTTGACATAGGGGCCAACGAAGATGTACCAATCGGGGAATGATTGCAGTCTTGCGGCCTCCCTCGGGGATAGTCCGCGGTTTAACGTCGGGTGGATCATCTCGTCGAGGCAATGTGAAGTGACAGTGAAGGACGGCCTGTCAAGAAGCAGCCTGCGGTTTCTGGCACCGTATATTTTTTTTGGGAAAAAGCTATTCGTGATGTCCTCTCGACCTTCGGAAGCCAATCTTTCGTATGCGGTGCGCATGCTTTCCCCTGGCTTAATGTTTTGAATTCGGTTAAGCATTTTTTCGGTATGCCCGGGGGCTTTATGCGAACTGAGGGTATCTTCTTCGAAATTGATGTGCTTGGGCGCCATGGCGAGATCGAGTCTCATTCGGCGAAGGAACATCTCTCGAGAGCTGTTCTTTTTTACCTGAGAGAGATCAAAGGTGTATTTCTCGGTTTCTTGTCCAGTTTCTATCTGGGGGAGATCCATAATTGCATCTTCAACTGTTACGTATGGCAGTTCGCGGTTTGGGCCATGTGTTGGCGTAGGGTAGTTGAAGCTTAGATCGGGGTAGGCGCGGTTTGTGCCGACAAGAAAGATTCTTTCTCGGTTTTGGGGGACTCCGTAGTCGATCGCCTTGAGCAAAACGCAGTCCTTCTCGCGCGATGCTAGTTGATATTGTGGTTGCCCGGGAATGTTTTCTTCGAACTCATCGCAAACGAATTGATACATACTCCCTGGCTTGCTTTGGGCGGTTTTCCTTTTGGAGAAAAGTCCCTTGACGTTTTCAAATAGGAACATTCTTGCATTGGTGGCTCGTGCGATTCGAAGAACGTTTTGGTAAAGCTGATTGCGTGCGTCTTCGACCTTTCTGTCCCCGGCTAGGGAGAAGCTTTCGCATGGTGCGCCACCGGTGACGAGGTCGATGGCGGCAAGTTCAAAGCGCTGCTCGAGAAGAAGAGTAATGAGCTCGGAGTCGACCTTATTGATGTCGCCATGTATCACCACGGGTTGCTTTGTGGGCTTAAGATAAGGGGTGAGCGTATTGGGGTTGTCGAGGTAGCTTTGGAGATCTAGGACTTCGGCATTATGGGATCTGGAATAGGTCTTTACGGTCCAGTCGGACCATTCAACGGCGATGATGGGGGTGATGCCGGCCCAGCGTAGGCCCGTTGCCAGGCCTCCGGGCCCGCAAAATAAATCGATACTGTATATTGGGTTTCCCTTGGGAAGACGGTAGTCGTCTTTGATGCAGGAATATCGGGTGCCACGTGCATCGGTTGGCTTAGGTGCCCCTTTGGGCACCATCCAAGTGTTGCCAACCTTCTCTGCTCCGAAAATACGCCCCTCCGAACAGTATTTTTGGACTCTTCTGGTACTTATGCTCCATTTTTTACTAGCTTGCACTGCTGTAATGAAATCGCTCAAAGATGCTCCATCCAATATCTATCATTCTGATAAACGAACATTAGATATTGTAGCTCTAGCGAAGTTGCCAAATGGGCTACGGAGGGTACAGAAACGGTTTTCGCACGATTATTTGATTATTTTAGCTTTAAGTTGAATCTTCTTGCCCCTCTTCTTCGACGGGTAGGTCCATGCGAAGATCGTTCCAAAACCTGAAGCCCCTCGATTGTTCGCTTCCAGAAGATCGCAATATTCCTCAACGGAGTGAATGGAGAAGTCGCCTGTTATTTTGTCTCGCAGGATGAGATAGTCGGCGATTTGAACTGGTAGGGTTCCTGCGGCGCCAGCTCCTGAAAAGACCCACATATTCAATTTTCTTTGATAAGGTTTCAGTTCTGAGGTTAGAGAGTCTACGTCAGCTTCGTTCATTTTCGATTTGGAGCCTGCTGCCTGAAATGCAAGAAGAAGCCTTTTAAGCTTTTCGTTCGAGGGGTCGAGAACTTCAGCAAACTGTTCAGCGGAGTATTCGTGTACCGAAACGGCGGTGCTGGAAGAGTTTTTAAGAGAGAACGTAATCTCCTTTACTGTGCCGTCATTGAAGGTGATGGTGCTTGCGACGTCCGTTTTAGGCTTGCCGCCGCTGGGGAGCGTCGGTATTTCTGTTGTTGACTCTATTAACAGGATCGTCCTGGAGTCCAAGTTAAGCTTTTTCATGACGAGCTCGAACACCTCGTATCTAAAACCCGTATACTCCGAGCGGCCGTTAAAGCGAAGGAGATTTTCTTTAGAATCGAGGATGATGGGAAGGAGGTCTTCGAGCGTGCGACCTTGGAAGTCGTTTTTCTTGCCTGCTTCAAGGGTCTCTTCGAAGCGAGCCATCGTTTCGTCAAAGAATTCTGCCGCAGTTTGGATGTCATCGATCGCGCTGAAAACCCTACCTTCTCGAATCTTGTCCCGAGTTTCGGTTCCTTGATCAAAGCCCTTTTCGTCAGGCAGAACGACCAATGCATGCGTGATGCTTTCGTCGATTTTCTTGATGTTTGATGCTCGCCATTGGTCTTTTCGGATTCGATCGCTCCTCAGACTTGAGGTCGTATACAGTACGGCCCTGCTCCCATCGGCGTAAGTGATTTCCTGATGGGCATCGAATTGATCGGGGTCGTACCCGTTATATCCGTAATGGGGATTCGGGGTGTGGCTAGTGATTGCACCGAACGATTCGAGTTGTAGGATTACGTTCAAAAGGGTTTGCCTCGCGTTCGATCCGTGTAGGGCTTTGTATGAATTGCTTTCCGTGCTTGTCATGCTGTCTCGTCTCTTTCTGGGGCCGTTGAATACTCTAGTATTAATGTCTCGCGGCTGCTCAAATCCGATTTGTCTGCGTGCCCGAGCCCCGGCTTCTTGTTTGAACTCTAGGGGGAACATTTTGCGGAAGGCAACCGACACTTTCTCGCTATTTGCTGTTGCGTATGGATTTGATGAGTTGATTAGTCTTGTGATCTGGCAAAACGCCTTCTACTTACCAATATGGGTCTTTTATGGAGAGGCGAGTTCGCCGATTTAATTCATTCGGCATCCATTCAACAAACTCAGCAGCTTTGCGGCTTTTCTTAAGGAGCGAAGCTGCTGGCGCTTTGGCGGCACTATGATTTGCAGCAGAAATCATGAGTGATCGATCGGGGGGCATCTGCATGCAAAACGAGGTGCGCGTTTCGGCTGGCGGGGAAGCTGCCGCCAAGAAAAAGACCAGCGGGCTCCTTCGCCAAGCCATGACATACTACGGCGTTTCCATCGCGCAAACCTTCGTCGAGTTCGGCGTGTTCGCCGTTATGCAGCTTTTTGGGTTGGCAACGGGCACGGCCAACGGCATTGCCGTGGCATGCTCGGGATCGTTCAACTTCTTAATGAACCGCAACATCACCTTCAAGGCCTCAAGCAACTTCTGGCGCAGCGTCGTTCTGTTCATTCTTCTGTATCTATGGAACTTCCTGTTCGGCACGTGGTTCATTTCCGCAACGGCATCTGCCTTCGGCTTGCCGCAGACGGTGGGCAAGTTCATCACCATGGCAATGCAGGGCGTCTGGGGCTTCTGCCTGTGCAAATGGGTTATCTTCAAATAGATTGAAAGACTTGACCTTAATTTGCGCGGTCGCGCTTGGAGTATTACAGGGGCAACAATGCATGATCTGAACAAGGTTCTGTTTTACAAAACGTCGTTCGATGTCCAGCTGGTTGCGGGCGACGATTTGTTATGGCCGATCATCTTCGAGATCAAAAACTGGATGACATCCAAATGGAACGGCCCTGCGTGCTATGGCGACGCCTCCTGCGACGGCCCGCAGTACGACGGCGCTCTTAGTGATGCCGCGCCCGTGCTTACCACCGACAACCAGGAATGGTCGGCACTTAAACGAAAAGGCCAGATCAGATCGACGGACGATGACGCCTCGGTGGTTATCGAATCGGCCACGTTCTACGACGACGTTTTCGGTAACAAATGGGCCTGCGCCATCTCCGAGACTATAAAGGTTGAGGGCTTTGCCTTCCGCGAATGGCGCACGGAAATCGGCTTTACCTGGCTCGAGCAAGACCGCGGCACGTTGTCGCTGATTCTTTCCTACAGCGATCAGCCGGGTTTCTTGGGCCCGCTGCAACCCACTCCTTCCGAAACCATCCCGGGCATTGTTCTTAGGCTGTCGGACAACAATCGTATCCGCTGCTCGGTTTCGGGCAGGAGCAATTTCATGGAGCCCACCCGCCTTGAGGTCGGCGACTTCGTGACCTTCTGGTCGTTCGTCTCCGACAAGAACCGCAACACCCCGGTTGTGTTTGTCAGCCCCGTGGTCGACGACGGGAAGGCAACGCTTTTGGTTGACCCGCACGCTGTTTCTGCGGCTCTGGGCCCCTCGGCGGCGGTCTTTTTCAGCGAAAGCCCCGCCTTCATGGATGAGATGAATGCCTGCCTTCCAAGAGCCGAGCTGCGCTGCACGAACGGCGCGGTTCGCGTGTACGAGCCCAAGAAGAGCCTTGCCGAGCACTGGAAGCATCGCTTTTTCTCGTCCGCTGCAATCGAGGAGCTGGGCGGCGCCGAGGCTTTGATTCTGCTACTAAGACGGGCGCTGGCTCAGGACGTTCACTTCTACGAAGACACGGTGCGGCTTGATGACGTGCATGATCTTGTTCGCCGCAGCACGTTCGAGAAGCGGTTGCGTCAACGTGCCGAAGATGCTCAGGGCGAAACGGATCAGGTTCGACTGGAACTTGACGAGTTCCTTGACGACCACGAGCGAACGCTTAACGAGAGGGATCGCCTGGGCGAGGAAAACAAGAAGCTGCGTCAGCAACTGGATGCGGCGGAGTCGAAAGCGTCAAGCCTTCAGCAAGCGTTTGAGGGTTCGGGCATGGTCGAGGCGCCGGTTGTGGGCTTGCCGCTGTATCCCAAGTCGCGAAAAGACATCGTGAATATGTTCTTGGAGGCATATCCGGGCAGGTTCGACCTGACGGAGCGCGCGTGGCGATCGCTGGACAATTGCGAGAGCAGCCCCGAGGTTTTGTGGAACGCCCTGTACTATCTGTGCACGCTTTTGCATTCGCTTTGGCGCAGCGGGTCGGGCGTCGATTTGGAGCGAAGCTTTAACGATTCTGCCAGCGGGTTTGAGTACAAGCGCGGCGAAGGGCGCAACTCGCGTGCGGACAAGGCTGTGATGGCATCTCGCTACGATGTGTACAACGGCCGCGAGATTTTCGCGGAGCCCCACATCAGCAAGGGGAACAGCCGGGGCAAATCGAAGGAGAACAGCATCAGGATTTATTTAGCCTTGGACGATCCCTCGGGCATGATCATCCTTTCCAGCATCGGTGAGCATTTGGACAACCATTCCACGCGCAACTTTCATTAGGGCGCGGGCGATTGGCGACGGGCCAACCGAGGTTTTGCAGCGATCATTTTGTTTAGGGCTCGCGGTTTGATAATGGTTGCCAGTTACCCTACAATTGTTGATAATTATGAATTTGTAGGGTAACTACCAGGAGGGGATGCGACGCATGTCGGTGTTCGAAGAGGTGCTTGAGGAAGAATACGGAAGGTCCGTTCGCCTTAGCGGTCATATGCAAGCAGAGCTTGAGTCGCTGCCCAAAGGAAGCGTCCGATCGCGAAAGATAAAAGGTCGCGAGTACTACTATCTGAACTATCGCGAGGGCGACAAGGTGAAATCCGACTACGTCCCTGCGTCTGACGTCGATGATGTCCGTCGGAAAATTGAACGTCGGAAAGAGTTGAAAGCGGCGTTAAAAGAGCAAGAGCGCACGCGTCAGCAGATCGAACGAGCCTTAGGGAGGACTCCCGATGTTGTCTGAGCAGCAGCGCGCATTCGCTCGTGTTCTTGATCTCGTTGAAGAGGCTGGTTGCATGCCTTTTGTTGCTTTGATCGGCTCGTGGGCGGAGTATGTATACGAGGAAGCCGGTATTCTGCCTGGTTTTGGTCCCAACATCAGAACGCTCGATGTCGATTTTCTCATACGTAATTTAAGGCGCCCCGTTCCGGCTGCTGGCTTGGCGGTACTCGCAAGGGATAGGGGTTTCTTCGTTGAGTCAGATCGTCTGAACGGATCGACGAGAATCCTTGATGCGTCTGGTCTTGAAGTTGAGTTTCTGATTCGAAAAATGGGTGCTGGTGCTGAAGTTTCGCTTAAAACGAACGTCGGAGTGACCGCGCAGACGCTTCGACATTTAGAAATCCTCTCGGCAAATCTAATCGAGGTGATTTGCCTAGGGCACTTGCTCCGGGTTCCTGCGCCTGAAGCGTACGTGATTCACAAGATGGTGATAAACAACGATAGGGGCTCGAAAGCGGAGAAAGACGCGCTAGCCATTATGGGTTTAGTTCCTTATCTCAACGAAGAGAGAGCGGTTGCCATATTCCAATCTCTTAGCAAAAAGGAGCAGGCGCGCGTCAGATCCTATATTGCGAAACACGATATAGGGTATCGGTAGGCAGGTTGTGCGGCGTTTGTTGCTTATACACATAGCAACGCACGGGCCACTTCGATCAGATCAGGGAAACAAGCAGTTCGTGGATGCGGGTGTCGGCGTCTAATTCTGGATGGAAAGCGACGCCGATTTGGTTGCCGTTGCGCACGGCGACGATGCGGTCATCGACCCGCGCAAGAACCCGAGTGTTACTGTGGGTTTCCTTGATGAACGGCGCACGGATGAACGTCATGGGAATGATTGCCGGTTCCGTTTCGCCGGGCAGGCCATCACAGGGCGCTAAAGTGCGGAAACTGCCAAGTTGCCTGCCGTATGCGTTGCGTTGAACGGTGACGGGCAAGGTGCCGAATGCGCCAGCCGAGGTTGCGCCTGCGGCAACGGGACCATTGGGGTCGCCCGCTGCAGGGATGCCTTCTTCAACGTTTTCTGCCAGCAGGATAAGACCTGCGCAGGTGCCAAGCACGGGCATCCTTGCGGCGACGCGCTCGCGCAGGGATTCGAGCATTCCCAGCTCACGGAGCATTTTCGACTGGGCGGTGCTTTCGCCGCCGGGCAGAACCAGCGCGTCGAAGGGCTTTTCCAGGTCGGCCGCTTGGCGAAGCTCGATGCATTGACATCCAAGTTTGCGCAGCATGCGCTCGTGCTCGATAAATGCCCCCTGAACAGCCAAAACGGCAACGGTTTTCATAAGACTCCCTTGACTTTCGAATAAGAAGGGAAGGCCGTGAGCGCGGCCTTCCCGGTGATGCGTTTGCGTGCAGGCTTGGTTTGCTGGGCAGCGTGGTGCACCCCTCCGTGATCGCCTGCGGATTTGACTGGCTGGCGTGCGGTTATTTACCGCGCTCGGCCATAAGCAGGGCGATTTCGCTTTGGTCGATGCCAACCATGGCCTCGCCCAGGTCTTCGGACAGCTCGGCGATCAGCTTGGCGTCGGTGTAGTTCGCGACGGCTTTCACGATTGCTTGCGCGCGCTTAGCGGGATTGCCGCTCTTGAAGATGCCGCTGCCAACGAACACGCCTTCGGCGCCCAGCTGCATCATCAGCGCAGCGTCGGCGGGGGTTGCCACGCCGCCGGCTGCGAAGTTCACCACGGGCAGGCTGCCGTTTTCGTGCACGTATTTCACCAGCTCAACGGGAACCTGAAGCCGCTTGGCCGCTTCGAACAGCTCATCCTCGCGCAGGTTTTGGATGCGACGGATCTCGCGGTTCATCATGCGCATGTGGCGCACGGCCTGAACGACGTCGCCTGTGCCGGGCTCGCCCTTGGTGCGGATCATGGTCGCGCCTTCGGCGATGCGGCGAAGAGCCTCGCCAAGATCACGTGCGCCGCATACGAACGGAACGCTGAACTGGGTTTTGTCGATGTGGTACGTGTCGTCGGCGGGCGAGAGCACCTCGGACTCGTCGATGTAGTCGATGTCGATAGCTTGCAGGATCTGTGCCTCGACGAAATGACCGATGCGGCACTTGGCCATAACGGGAATGCTAACAGTCTCCTGAATTCCTTTGATCATTTTGGGGTCGCTCATGCGAGAGACGCCGCCCGCAGCACGGATGTCGGCGGGGATGCGCTCGAGAGCCATAACGGCGCAGGCGCCGGCTTCCTCGGCGATGCGTGCCTGCTCGGGGGTGGTGACGTCCATGATGACGCCGCCCTTCAGCATTTGGGCAAGCTGGCGGTTCAGTGCTACGCGCTCGGCGGCGGTCTGTTCTTCGGTCATGTCGGTTCCTTACGATTGGTTTGATTTCTGTTGTGTAATGGATGGAAGATTAGTTGTTGGTTGGATATATGGATATAGTCAGAATCGACTAAATAAGTAAGACCAGTTTGGTGTCTGCCAGAATCGGTTGCGGGAGGGGCGGATGTTCTCGTATGACATGGCGAATCGGGATGGGCAAACCCTGTACGAGCACCTCTACCGCTGTATTCGTCACGATATTGCTCACGGGGCCGTTCCGGCAGGGCAGAAGCTTCCTTCAAAGCGCGCTTTGGCCGAGCATCTGGGCGTGAGTCTTGTTACCGTCGAGGCGGCGTATCGTCAGCTTGTTGCCGAGGGCTACGTGATATCACGTGAGCGAAGCGGCTATTTCGTTTGCGAGTTGGCGCCCGTAGAGAAAATCGGTCTGCTTTCCGATGGATTGCCGTCAGATGCTCGGGAGGCCGCTGATGGATTGGTGTTGGATTCGCGGGCAGCTGCGGGTAGGTCGCTGTCAAATTCCGGGTCGGCCGTTGATGGCGCGGAGTTCGATTCTCCAGTTCTGCATGACTTCACTCGTGGTGATGCCGCAACGAAGATCTTTCCGTATTCTGCTTGGGCTAAGACGGTTCGCCGCGTGCTTTCCGATAGCACCTCCGAATCGCTGGCTCAGGCATCCACCGCCGCGGGCTCGCCTCAGCTTCGTCGCGCAATCGCCAACTATCTGCGTGAGTATCGCGGCATGAGCGTGTCTTCCGATCAGATCATTATCGGAGCAGGATCGCAAGTGTTGTATCAGTTAGTGGTTCAGCTTCTTGGCCGCCAGAAAGTCTACGCCATCGAAACGCCGGGCTACCCGCTTCTTGCCAAAATGTATGCAGCGCTTAATGCAGAATCTTGCTTGATTCCCATTGATGAGCAGGGTATGAATGTTGGCGCGCTGATGGAATCCAACGCGGATGTTCTGCACGTTATGCCGTCGCATCAGTTTCCAACCGGTGTGGTAATGTCTGTGGCTCGTCGCCGCGAGCTTCTTAACTGGACACGTGAGGCACTAGGTCGCTTCATCATTGAAGACGACTACGACTCTGAGTTCCGCATGCACGGCCGTCCGGTTGCAACGCTTTTCGGCATCGATGCGGCGGGCAAGGTTCTTTATCTGAACTCGTTCGCGAAAAGCCTTGGCAGCGCATTTCGCATTGCCTATCTGGTTCTTCCCGAATCGCTGGCCCAGCGATTCAACGCTGAGTTGGGTTTCTATTCAAGCACGGTCAGCCCGCTTGATCAGCTTGCGTTGACGTCGTTTATTGAGGAGGGGCATTACGAGCGCCATGTCAATCGACTGCGCACCCACGCGCGTCGTTCGCAGGAGACTTTGGTCGAGGCGTTGCGTAAAGGCCCCCTGGCGCATCGTTTGCGGTTCGAAGGCTTGGGCGGGGGTTTGCATTTCGTCATGGCATTCAAGGACAAGCGTTCCGAAGCCGAGTTGGCGGGTTTGGCCGCGAAGACAGGGGTGGGACTTGCCCCGATGGGCTCGTTTTCGATGGGCGCAGGCGCGCTGACCCCTGACGCGCTGGCCGCAGATTCTCCTGAATCGACGTCTTTCGGCGATGGAATGTCGCGCTTTGTTCTGCGATACGACGGCTCAAGTGAGTCAGCTGCGGAAGATGCTGCTCGCGTGCTGGAATCTGCATGGTCTTAGGTTGATGCAGTTTTCGTTACTTTCAATTAATAGTAGCTACCGCAGATAGGGGCATGTTTCTAGAATCGTTCCGTTAGATTGATTGAAAGCCGGTTCGGTAATGAGCATGTTCAGCGAGTATTCTGCCACCGAAGTTAAGAACGATCTGTTGGCGGGCATTGTTTCGTGTTTTTCGGTGATCCCCGAGGTTGTCGGGTTCTGCCTGTTGGCGGGCGTAAGCCCCACGCTGGGGCTTTGGACCTCGATTGCGTTTCTGATTCTGGGGTCGTTTTTAGGTGGTCGCCCCGCTATGGTTTCGGCCGGGGCGGGCTCCATGGCGCTTGTTGTTATGACGCTGATCGCCGATTACGGAACCGAGTACCTGTTTGCGGCCGTTCTTTTGGCCGGCGTCGTCCAGCTGCTGCTGGGCTTTCTTCATGCCGACAAGCTTATCCGCTTCGTGCCGGCAACCGTCATGCTGGGGTTCGTGGACGCATTGGCGATTGTCATTTTCTCGGCGCAGATCTCGTCGCTTAAGGGCGGTTCGCTGCTGATGTTCGTCTTCGTTGCGGTGGCTATGGCTATTGTCTACCTGTTCCCGAAGCTAACCGATAAGGTTCCCTCGACTTTGGTGGCGTTGTTGGCGGTGACGGCGCTTAGTTTGCTAACAGGCGGTACAACCACCTCGGTTGGTTCCATGGCGCAGATTTCGGCCGGCTTGCCAAACTTTTGGGTGCCCACTATTTTGGCCGACCCTCAGACGTGGGTTATCGTGATGCCGTATGCGGTGTCGCTTGCGTTCGTCGGCCTGCTTGAGACCATGCTGACCGAACAGGTGGTCGACGAGATGACGGGCACGTTCAGCAATGCGAACCGCGAGCTGAAAAGCCAGGGCGTGGCGAATGTTGCCAGTGGCTTTTTGGGCGCCATGCCCGGTTGCGCGATGATCGGCCAGGCCATGGTTAACGTGAACTCGGGCGGGCGAGGCCGTTTGAGCACGCTGTGCGCCGGCGGTTTGTTGTGCGTGCTGGTGGTTTTTGGCGGCGAGCTTCTGAATTATGTGCCGCTTGCCGCGTTGGTGGGCGTCATGATCACGGTGGCTATCTCGACGTTCGATTGGAAGCAGACGCGCCGCGTTCTGATTGATGGTTTTAGCAACCCCAGCAAGGCGATCGAGCTGATTACGACGTTGGTTACGATTGGCGTGGTGGTTTCGACTAAGAATCTGGCGTTTGGCGCCGGCGCGGGAATGATCGTTTACTACGGCGCCCGCACGATCCTTGGCGAGTTCTCGCCTGCCAAGGCATTACGCAAGCTGCTGCATCGCTAGTTTAATTAGCTTCAATATGGTTAAGTAGCCGCTCCTAAAGCGGCTACTTAACCATATTGGCTGTGGAGGGCGTGACCAAACGCTCCACGTCTGCCTCGCATTATACCATGCGCCAGTTCGGGCTAACGGTTCCGCGATATCGTTGCCCTGTTAAAAATCTGTCGAAGAAGGCCCAATTCTGCCGCTAAGGGATGTCGGCTCTGTGCAGAGTCGAAAACCTTTGTCGGGTGTATTAACCCTTTCGCTTCTGTGTTGTAGCATGTGCCCGTGAAAGTGAGCGTCCGCATGATTGCGGGCGCGTTTTGCTAATGCGAGTACGCTACTGAATTGATTGGAGGAGCGGTGTCTGCGTTGCGGGTGAGGGTTTGCCTTGCATTGTTGGTGATTGCGGGTTTTGCCCTCGGTTGCTCGGAGTTCGTCGTTATCGGAATTCAGCCCGAATTGGCGGAGGCGTTCGGCGTTTCGCTGTCGCAAACGGGCGATTTCATGGGTTTCTTCGCAGTGGCATATGCGGTCGCTACTCCCATTCTCGCCCTAGTCACGGGCCGGTTCAAGCGCTTCACGCTGCTGATTGCCTACAGTGCGGTGCTGATCGTCGGCAATTTGCTGGCAGTCATGGCCACCTCGTTTTCGACCATGCTTTTGGCTCGCGTGCTCATTGGCTTGGTTTCCGGTGCCTTGCTTGCCGTTGAGGTTACTTTCATTCCTGAGTTCCTTGATTCGAAGCGCGTGCCCATTGCTATTTCGATCGTTTACGCGGCGTTCTCGTTTGCTATGGTGCTTTCCACTTCGCTGGGCAAGCTGGCTGCGGAGGTTCTGTCTTGGCATGTGGCGCCAGTTGCTGTTCTGGTGATCTCGGTTGTTGCCAGTGTTGCGATGCTTCTGGTTTTGCCGCGCTCGGGCAAAACCGACGAGCCTGCAACTGCTCGCGAGCAGCTTCCGTATCTGCGCGATTCGCGCGTTATTGCCGGTATGTGCGTTTTCATCTTCGGTGTTGGATCGGTGTATGTTTTCTACGGTTATGTCACGCCTTACCTGCAAGGCGTTTTGGGCGTTTCGCCTATTGGGACCAGCGCGGTGTTGATGGGCTACGGCGCGATGTGCATGGCGTCGAACCTGCTGTCGGGCTGGGTTACAAGCCGCTTTGGCATGAAGGCGCTGATCGTGTCCTTCTTGATTCAGGCTGGCCTGCTTTTTGCGCTGTTCATGGTGGGTGGGGCTACGACCCCGGGCATCGTCATCACGCTGCTTATCGGCCTGTCGATGTACGTTGTTTCCACCCCGTGCCTGACGATGTTCATGGACGTCGCTCGTCACGAGCACCCCAAGGCTCTAACGCTTGCGGCCTCCACCGAACCGATGGCGTTTAACGTGGGAATTGCGTTTGGTACGGCGGTGGGCGGCGCCGTGGTGAGCGGCCCGGGAATCCAGTGTGCGGGCTTGTTCGGCGCGTTGTTCTCGCTGATTGCCTGCGGAATCGTTGTGGCGACTGTGCGCGCTCCCAGAGGAAGCGGAAGGTGGCGTGGCGGTTGTTAGCCTGGCGCCGCCGGGCGCGGGTTCCTGGGAAAACGAATGTGATTCGAAGCAGACGTGTGTCCCAAGCGCAGAATTTGATGCGAAACCAAGAGGGCGGCCCACTGGGTCGCCCTCGTTGCATGTACATGATCGTGCACTTGGCTTGCTAAGCCGTCTGGCGGCGGAGCACCGTTGGCTTGTGGTTGGCGTTGTGCCTCGGTTGTTTATTCTTCGCTCGCGCCCTTCAGCATGGCCTCGACCTTGTCGTGGACCTCCTTCAGGCCGGCTTCGTCGATGGTCCACTGGTGGGTGATGGTGCCGCACGGCATTTCGAACCCGCATTTCTCCAGGTACTCGGCCACTTCCTTGGGGCCCGAAGGAGCCCAGCCGTATGATCCGAACGGGATACCGATACGGTTCTTCGGCGACAGCCCCTTCATATAGCAAAGGAACGCGGCGACGGTGGGCATCATGGACGAGTTCAACGTGGGCGAACCAACGGCGATGTACTTGGCGGAAAGCACTTCGGTCATGATGTCAGAGATGTGGTTGACCTTCAGGTCAAGCAGCCTGACGGCAATGCCGTTCTCGACGAACGTTTCGGCGATTTGCTTGGCCATTTTCTCGGTGGTATGCCACATGCTGTCATAGACGACCAGCGCGTACTCGTCGGTTTCGTTGGCGGACCATTTCTTGTAGGCGGCGATGATCTCGGGCACGTGTGAGCGCCAAATGATACCGTGAGCAGGCGCGATGATGTCGATGTCAAGATCGGCGACCGCCTCGAGCGCCTTCTGGACTTGGCGCGAGTAGGGAAGCACGATGTTGGCGTAGTACTTCTTGGCCTGTTCCATGACCTCGCACAGATCGACCTCGTCGTCGAAATGCATGCTGGACGCAAAGTGCTGACCGAAGGCGTCGTTGCTGAACAGGATCTTCTCTTCGGCGCAGTACGTGACCATGTTGTCGGGCCAGTGAACCATGGGCGTGTGCACGAACGTCAGGGTGCGCTTGCCGATGTTCAGGGTTTCGCCCGACTTCACCGGTAGGTAATCGAAATCGTTGCCGTAGTGAGCCTGCAAGCCGGCAAGCCCCTTGGGAGCGCTGGTGACCAGCTTTGCGTTAGGGCAGCGGCCCATGACAACGGGGATCGAGCCAGAGTGGTCCATCTCGACGTGGTTGGACACCAGGTATTCGATTTTCGTAGGATCGACGATTTGCGAAATGCGGTCGAGCAAGTCGTCCGCGAAGGGACGCTTGCACGTGTCGATGAGCGTGACATGCTCGTCGACGATGAGGTAGGCGTTGTACGTGGAGCCCCAGTCGGTGGTGTAGCCGTGGAAGTTGCGCTCGTTCCAGTCGACGCCGCCAACCCAATAGATGCCCGGCTTGACTTCAACTGCATTCAGCATGATTGTCCCTTTCTCCTAATGACTCGAATATAGCAGCTTTACTAATGGGAATCAATATCAATAAGAAGAGTGACTAGTTGTTGTCATAGGGATGTTGGATGGCTGTTGGATAGATGCGACTTTTTAGCGAAACCACCGTCATATGGCTGGCAGGTTGATTTTGTAGCATGTTCGCTGGATGCGGGGTGTGCCCTCTGCCTTTTTCGCAAAAGGGGAGGTGATTGCCATGGAGTTAGATCTGATCTACTTCGTGCTTGTTGAAGTGCGAAGAATTCTTCATTTGGCGATCGTTCTGATCGTTCTCTTGTAGCAATAGCTCGACTAGAAACGACAGAAGCCGCTCCTAAGACGGCTTCTGTCGTTTGTAAACACTAGCCGCAGAGGGTGTGTCCATACGCCCCGCGTCTTGCTTGATTATATCATGCTCGGGAAGAGGTCGGCGTCGCCTGAGTTAGGTGCGGGCCTTGCTGCCTAAACACTTGGGCAACGCGACCGACATGTTTTCACTGCGTTTCAACATGTCATCGTGCCTAGGCGTACTTCATCAGCTCGTCGATGTATTCCTTCAGGACGCCCTCGATGAGCGTTCCCTTCTTCACAAGATAGCCCAGGCTCATATTCATGTCGCTCTCGTAGGGGATTGCAACCGTGCCCTCGGTAGACAACGCCTTGCCGGTCAGGTTGCACCAAATTGCGTAGCCGTTGGCCTCGGCGATGCTCTCGGTCAGCTCGCGCAGCGAGGCGAACAGCGTGTCGTTGACCTTCTGCCGGTCGCCCGCAAGGAACGCCTTGCGCATGTCGGTCGCATGCAGCGAGTTCATATAGAAGTACTGCTCGTAATAGAACATGGGGTACTGGACAAGGTCGGACGGGTAGAGCTTCTCCCTATGGGCCAGCGGGTGGTGCCTGCTGACATATGCATAGATCTGTGCGTCGAACAGCTCGTGATACTCAAGCTCGCCGCTTTCCAGGTACTTGCGCAAGGCACCTTCGTTTCCTTTGGAAAGAAGCAGAAGGCCGATGTCGCGTATGCCGTTGCTGATGTCGTAAGCCATCTTTGGGGCCTGAACGACCTCGATGCTGAAGTCGATGTCCGCGTGAGCATGGGCTTCGGCCACGCTCATCAGGGCGTTCACGCCAAAACCGAAAGGCAACATGGAAACATGCAGGCGCGACGAGACGTTGTTTTGGTTGCAGAACTCGCGCTCGAACGCGTCCATCTCAGCGACGACGCGCTCGGCCGCATTCATGACCTTGGCACCGCGCTCCGTGACGGAAACGCCGCGTTTGCCGCGATCGAGAACGCTGAATCCCAGCTCGTCTTCAATTTGGCTCAGTGCTTCGTACAAGGTGCTCTTTGAAATCCCCAAACTCTTTGCAGCGGCGTTGATGGAACCCCGCTCTGCCGTTTCCAGCAAATAGCGAAGCTGCTGAACAGTTATCTTCACGTGATTCTCCCTACGTGTTCGACTCTGCCGAACATGATATGCCGATATGTTCGGTTCTGCCATAGTGATATCCGATCGCAACCTCAACCATAGCTTATATCGAGCGTGGTATAGTGCGGAATGTGTTCGGAATACCCACCTACAGCATAATGTAGTGTTCGATACAACCGAACAAACAAAGGCGACGCGGAAGAGAGGCCGCGATTGCCAAGGGAGTGCAAACGCGAGCCAAGTGCATAGTTCGAAAGCGATGCACGGTTCGTCAAAGAAGAGGCAAGAAATCGACGCGGACTTTTGAGGAGGGAAGACGGTCGGTTCGCAATCGCGGTTGGCGTACGGGAGGTGCGCGGCCGTAATTTCAACTCTTTCGGAAAGGGGAGGGTATGGAAACGAAAAAACGCGTTTCTGTCATCCATTACATCGTAGTTCTAGCGTTCTGCTTCTTGTTCCAGTTCGTTCCTGGTCCGCTGGGTATCTCGCAGCAGGGTATGTGCCTGCTTGGCTGCTTCATCGGCGCCATCTACGGCTGGATCACCATCGACATGCTGTGGCCGAGCCTTGTCGCACTCGTCTCCGCCGGCTTCACGTTCGGCATGACCCAGGTCATGGCCGCCACGTTCGGCTCCGCCACGGTTCTCACGCTTGTTCTTTGCATGGGCTCCATCGGCATCGCAATGAAGAACGGTGCCTTCAACTGGTTGGTGAGCCTGCTGCTTAACAACAAGTTCATGCAAGGAAAGCCTTGGCTGACCATCTGGATCATCCTGGTTCTTGCTTTCCCGTTCGGTCCGTTCAACCCGATCATCATGATGATCATCTTCGGTGCTTTCATCACCTCCATGCTTGAGTCTTGCCACGTGAAGAAGAACTCGAAGCTGGCCATCTTCCTGTATCTTGGTTGCGCGCTCAGCCTGATGAACGGCCAGATTCTCTTCCCGTTCTTCGGCACCGGCCTGGTCTTCTTCCAGAGCTACAACGCCATGTTCCCGAACATCCCGATCGACATGGTTCCCTACCTTGGTTTCATGATCGTCATGGGCATCCTGATCGCCACCGTTTACATGCTGGTTATGCGCTACATCTTCAGGGTTGACGCTGAGCCTTTGACCGAGTACTGCAAAGAGTGCGAGATGGTTAAGTGCACGCGTGACCAGAAGGTCGCCCTGCTCCTGTTCGTCGGCCTCATCATCCTGAACCTTCTGGGCTCGCTGCCGCTGGGCGCAATCTCCGTCTTCGTTTCCAAGTTCGGCATCGCTGGTTACTGCATGATCCTCTGCATCGTCGCCGGTCTTCTTCCCGACGCCGAGGGCAAGCCTCTGGCCAACCTGGAAGAGCTCTTCCATATGGCTAACTGGGGTCAGGTTTGCATGGTCGCCGTCGTCATGCTGATGGCAACCTACATGAGCAGCAAGGACCTGGGCATCACCGCCGCAATGGCAACCGTGTTCAAGTCGCTCATGGGTCTGTCTCCCTGGGTCTTCATCATCGTCTCGCTGGTTCTGGCGGTTGTCCTTACCAACGTTGCGAACAACATGATTATCGCCGTTATGGTCATGCCCTTCCTGGTCAACTACGCTCAGGCCGTTGGCATCAACACCACGATGTGCATCGTCCTTCTGTGGATCCTCGTTCAGCTCGCTCTTGCAACCCCCGCCGCTTCGCCGGTTACCGCAGTTGCCATGACGCAGGAATTGGCTGACGCAAGCGAGATGAGCAAGACCGCTCTGAAGATCCTGCCCATCATGCTGATCATCGAGATGGCCATCGCCATTCCTGTCGCCCAGATCTTCTTCCCGATGTAAGTCGATTGCATCAACTGCACGTCATTCGGGTTGCGCGGCCCGCAGGTTTGAAAGCCGAAAGCCGTGGTCGCGCAACCTGGCAGTTGCCTTCCAGCAAGCGCAGCTGCCGAACACTTATTAGGTCTTAAGCAAATCGGACATAGAAAGAGGTTTCGAAATGTTAAGGTCACGCGGTCTTACCGACAAACTGCTCGTGCTTGGCGTGGACGGAATGGATCCCCGCTGGGCAAAGCGCATGGTCGACGAGGGCAAGATGCCCCACCTGAAGGAGCTTATGGAGCGCGGCGCTTGTCGTGACGACCTGATGCTTCTGGGCGCCAACCCCACCATCACCCCGCCGATGTGGGCAACGCTGGGCACGGGTGCTTACCCCATGACGCACGGCATCATCGACTACAACGTCTCCGCCAAGGACGACAAGGACATCACCCTGGGCGCATTCAGCTCGCGTTTCATGACCGCCGAGCCGCTGTGGAACATCACGGCTGAGTCCGGCAAGAAGACGCTTGTCATGCACTGGCCTGGCGGTTCGTTCCCTCCGACCAGCGATTCCCCGAACCTGTTCACCGTTGACGGTTCTTCCCCGGGAGCAACCTGCGCTTACTCCAACGTGCGCGACATGGACACCATCTTCGTTGCCAGCACCAAGGCCGAGGCCCCTTCTTGCGCATTCATGTCGGTTGTCACGTCCGACGTTGAAGGCGACGAGAAGCTCGTCCCGCATGTCCTGACCACCCTTGATGGTCGTCCGCTGTGCTCTCGTGGCAAGACGCCCGAGGCTAAGGAGCGCATGAAGAAGTACCTGCAGGCCTACAAGGAGTTCATCGGCGTTCCCGGCTACACGCCCGACCACAGCTTCGTCAACGACAACATCGTCTTTGACGAGGAGAAGGGCATCATGTGGAGCACCGCCGACTTCCCGACTGGCTGCTCGATCTCGCCTGTTTCCGAGCCCGAGGGCTGGGACATCGAGGTTCCTGAAGGCGCCAAGGAATTCGTCCTCCTTACGATGCACGGCCGCGTCACCCGCAACGCTCTTATCCTGAAGAACGCCGAGGGCGTGTACGATCACGTTGCGATCTACAAGAACAAGCAGGCCACCGAGCCCGTCACCGTTCTTGAGAACGATGTCTTCACCGGCGTCATCGACTACATCCCCACCAAAGATGGCGGCGAAGAGATGATCTTCCGCAACATGCGCCTTCTGAAGATTGCCCAGGACGGCTCCTATGTCCGCATCTGGGCTTCCCGTGGCTCCAGTTGCGAAGAGGACACCGTGTTCTTCCCGAAGAGCTTGCTGAAGGAGTCCATCGAGGCTGCCGGCCCGCTGGTTCCGACCAGCCAGATGTCCGGCCTGGACAAGGACCTCATCATGAAGTGCAACCTCCCGCAGTGGGAGCTTTCCGCCGAGTGGCAGAGCAAGTTCATGCACTACATGATCGAGAAGCACGGCGTTGAGGTCATCTTCAGCCACTTCCACAATTGCGACCTGCAGGGTCACTGCTACATGAAGTACATGAAGAACCGCGACACCAGCCGCTACGACGAGTCCGAGGTCGTGAAGTTCGCCGAGGCAACCTACAAGGTCACCGATGATTACATCGGAAGCTTCATGCATCTGCTGGACGAGGGTTGGACCATCCTTCTGGTTTCCGACCACGGCCTGATGTGCTCCGAGGAAGAGTCCGTCGCCCAGGGCGACAACATGGGCGTCAGCCTGGAACCGCTGCACAAGTGGGGTTACACCGTGCTGAAGCGCGATGAGGACGGCAACGAGATCCCCGAGATCGACTGGACCAAGACCCGCGCCATCATGACGCGCTGCAACAGCATCTACATCAACGTGAAGGGCCGCGATAAGCACGGCATCGTCGAACCCGAGGACCAGTTCGCCCTCGAGGAAGAGATCATCACGAAGATGTACGAGTACAAGCATCCGAAGACGGGTTACCACCTGTTCGCGTATGCTCTGCACAACCGCGACGCCATCCTGCTTGGCATGGGCGGCCCGAACGCTGCGGACATCATCTTCAACGTCAGCGGCCTTTACGCCGAGGACCATGGTGGCGGCCTTTCGACCTCGCTTGGTTACAACGACACCTCGCTCAGCCCGATCTTCGCGGCAGCAGGCCCCGGCATCAAGGAGAACTTCCGTACCGACATGTATATCCGCGAGGTTGACGTGGCGCCTACGGCAGCAGCTCTGCTGGGTGTTCGCTTCCCCGCACAGTGCGAGGGCGCACCCGCCTACAGCATCTTCTCCGAGGATCTGTAGACGCCGAGGGGCGTTTTCGCGAAGCGAAACCGCCCCGACAGCGTCCAAAGGCGCTGTGAAATTTTTGTAGCTTCTCGTAGGTCCTCCCGTCCTGCGCCGAGGCATATATAGCTCGAACGGGGCACTGCAAACGTCCGTTCCGCTAGAGGAATCGACCCAGCCGGTCCACCTTCCCTTTGCCGGTTGGGTCGTTCCATGTCGTCGTTCGAATGCGGCGACATCGGCAGAAGCCGCCCTTATGGGCGGCTTCTTTCATTTTGCGCGGCGCTTGCCAAGGGGGGCTGCCGCGTCGTGCGTTGCGACATCGCGCGCTGCGAGCGTCGTCGCTTCGCCGCTGGTGTCGCCGTCTTTCACTATGGCATGTTTGTGGGACTGCCCGCCTTGCTTCTAGAGCCAGGGTCTCGTCGTGTTTATACTGAACTCATCGAGCAAGCGTGCTCCTAAATCTGAGCAGCTTACGTCGACCGCCGCAAAGCGGGGTCGCCATGCGAATCTGTGCCAGCTTGCCGAAACCCAAGACAACTGAATCGTCGGGCGCATCTCATGCGCATTTCATCAGTGCGCTCTGCTTGCGATGTTCGATTCCGGGTGGTGCATGAAGAGGTGGCTTTTGCGCGTCCGTTGCGGTTTGGTTGCCTTCCGTTGCTAATAGCAAGCTGTGAAAGGAAGCATATGCAAGGAAAGTCCCTTATGTTGCTGCTGTTCGTTTTGTACGGCAGCGCATTTTTGGCAGGTTTCAACGAGAACCTGATGAACGTCGCGCTCGTTTCGATCATGAACGAGTACGGCATCGATTCGGTTGCCGCGCAGTGGACGGTAACCGGTTACATGATCGCTGGCACGATCGTGGTTATGTGCATGGCGTTTTTCTTTCGTCGTATCCCGCTGCGCACGCTGTATTATGCGGCAGCGCTGTTCAGCTTTGTTGGATCGCTGATCGGCATCTTCGCGTCGAGCTTCGCGCTGTTGATGGCTGCGCGATTGATTCAGGCCGTCGGTAGCGGCATCTTCATCCCGCTTATGATGAACACCATTTTGGTGGTCACGCCCAAGAACAAGCTGGGAACCTACCTGTCAATTGGCAGTTGCATGATCACGTTCGGCCCGGCGCTTGCGCCCGTTGTGTGCGGCGCGGTTGTCACGGCGTTCGGGTGGCACAGCATCTTCGTGGTGCCCACTGTCGCTATGGCCGTTCTTGCCGCCGTCGCGGTGCCTTCGGTCAAGAACATGGAGAACCAGGAAGCGCATCTTGATGTTGCGTCCGTCGTGCTTTCGGCGGTTTTCTTGATGTCGCTGAGCTTTGGCTTGGTCATGCTCACGCTGGACACGTTTGTTGCTGCGATCTCTCTTGTCGTGATGGCTGTTTCCGTTGCGCTGTTCATTCTTCGCCAGCTGCGTTGCGAGAACCCGCTGATCGACCTTACGCCCATGAAGAGCATCGCGTTTTGGCCGTCCATCATTTTGACCACCATCGCCATGATGGGAAGCTTCAGCTGCAGCGTTTTGCTGCCGATGTATCTTGAGGGAGCGACTGGTTTGACGGCGTTCATGGCGGGTTTTACCATACTTGTTCCTGTGTTGGGCAACGCCGCAACGTCGCTTTTGGGCGGCCGCATCATGGACTCGCGCGGTGAATGGCCGTTGCTTCCCGTTGGATATGCGGTTGTTGCTTGCGGTTTTGCGATTCTGGCTTTCCTGGCTCCTACTCTTTCGCTTCCGGGCATGTTCGTCGGCGCATTTTTGGTCATGTCGGGCACCGGCTTGATTTTCTCGCCGTCGCAGTCGGCGGGATTCAAGACGCTCACTCCCGAGCAGAACCCCTTTGGCGTGGCGCTTTCCACCACGTTCGTTCAGATCGCGGCCTGTATCGCGCCTTCTCTTTACACGGGCATCCTCACCTCGGGTCAGATGGGCTCGCTTGCCGCGGGCGCCTCACCGCAGGTTGCTTTGGCCAACGGTTTTTCGTCGGCCATGATGGTTGCTATGTTCGTGGCGGCGGCTGGTTCGCTGATCGGCTTCGCTTATGCTCGCGCGGCCGTAAGGCGTAGGGAGAATGCTAAGATCAAGCGCCAGGCCATGCCCGCAAACGAGCGTCCTTTGGCGCGCCTTGTCCAGCCCGAGCCCTACACGCTTCCCGCCGATGCGCCCGTGAGCGCCGCAATGCAGCTGTTCGTTGATCGCAAGATCGGTGGCCTTCCTTTGGTGGATGGGCAGGGAAAACCTGCTGGGTTCGTGTCGGACGGCGACGTCATCAGGTTCCTTGCTGACAAGCATCCGCTGATCACCAACGCGTACACGATGATCGAGGCGGCGAACAGCCAATCGTTTGACGAGCGTTTGAGCGAGCTTCTTAATTTGCCGCTGCGCGACATCGCCACCGATAAGCTTGTCTCGCTTGATTCTTCGGCCACGCTCGAAGAGGCGTGTTCGCTGCTTGCCACGCACAAGCTGAAGAAGGTGCCGGTTGTCCAGGGCGACCGCATCGTCGGCACCATCAATCGCAGCGATCTTCTGCGTTACGCCATGGAGCGCAGCCTTCAGGTGGCGAGCGCTTAGCGTTTCGGCTTCGCTTCGTAATTCAGACACCGCAACATCGCGGCCCCGTGCAACTGAACCGCCTTCCATTTCTTGGATACGAGAAATTGGAGGTAGTTCACAACTGCATACGGGGCCGCTTTGCGTTTGCCCGCGCCCTCGACGCCACCTCTTCTTGTTGCGTAACCTTGTATGTCGTACCCTGTTCTTTACTGTTTTCGCTCGCGAACATCCGAAAGAGAGACCGATGGCAGAGAAGTCTTCCGACACCGATTTCCATATGGACTGCGTGAAATGCAACGGCGCGATGGAGCTAAGTGATGACGGCTTGGCTCTGGAATGCCCCTATTGCGGTAATCGCGAACCGCTTGACGCGGCCACGCTCGAGCGCTTGCGCGCGATCGACGAGAAGGAGCTTGCAGCGGAAAAAGAGCGCACCCGCGCAGAACTTAAGAAGCAGCAGGCCGAATGGGAGCGCAAGGACGAAGCGAAGCGAAAGCGCCGCCGAGTTCTTCGCATTCTTGCGTGCATTTTCTTTTTCCTGATCCTTCTTTCTGCCGCATGCAGCGCAATAGAGGATGCGCTGTACGAAAGGGAACAGGTGCAAAGGCTGAACTCGAGCTACGACTGGCCGACTAGCGGGCTGGCCCAGAAGATTCCGCAGCCGAAATCGACCACCGGATACATCTCGTTGAATTACAGTGATTCGTTCGACATCGAGGTTCCTGCCGACGAGGGCGATTACGACGAATACCTTGAGGAATGCCGTAAGTGGGGTTTCACCGTCGATCCCGTTTCGGGGAGGACTTCCTATAAGGCGTACAATTCCGAAGGCTATCGTCTGAGCGTCTATAATTGGTCGGCTTCGGGCACGTTGGACATCAGCATCGACGCGCCGCTTGAAATGAACGATATCGTATGGCCATCGAATGGCATGGGCGCGTTGCTTCCCGCTCCGCCTTCGTTAAAGGGCATGATCGAATCCGAATACGCTTCGGGTTTTCAGGCTTATGTGGGGGATATGTCGCCTGAAGCGTTCAGCGTGTACGCAGATGCATGCATTGCGGCCGGTTTCAACGTCGATTATCGCAAGCGCAACGACTACTTCTACGGCGAGAACGCTGACGGCGCTCATTTGAACCTTGAGTACGAGGGCTTCAATACCATGAGCATTCATTTGTACGCACCCGAGAAATAGCACAGCGGACAACGTTCGCCCTGTAATAGCGACCGTTCATGGGCGTAATCAGGGCATTTGCGTTAAAGACTCGTGAACGGATCGGTTTTCGGAGAGCTTTTCCCCCGATGACTTTATAATGATCCCCGCTGATTTTAGGAGCTTTCGGCCGCGATCCCGCGGTTTTGGGGGTTTCGCAAGCCGATCTCATAGGGAGAACCACATGGAATTCGTCAACACATTCTGGGCGCTGGTGCCGCCTGTCGTCGCCATCGTCCTCGCTCTAATCACGAAAGAGACGTACAGCTCGCTGTTCATCGGCATCGTCGTGGGCGCCCTGCTGCTGGCAGGCCTTGACCCCATCCAGACGATGAACAACATCATCAGTAACGAGATTCCCGTTGCTGATGGCGGCGACCCGCTGGTTGTCGGCTTCGTGCACGCCATCAGCGATGCCAGCAACGCCGGCATCTTCATCTTCTTGATCATGCTGGGCGCCATGGTTGCGCTTATCAATGCAGCTGGCGGTTCTGCTGCGTTCGGCAAGTGGGCTGCTTCGCACATCAAGACCCGTGTTGGCGCGCAGCTGTCAACGTTCGTCTTGGGCGTTTTGATCTTCATCGATGACTATTTCAACTGCCTGACGGTTGGCTCGGTCATGCGTCCCGTTACCGATGCGTGCAAGATCAGCCGTGCCAAGCTGGCTTACATCATCGACTCGACCGCTGCCCCCATCTGCATGATCGCGCCGATTTCCTCGTGGGCCGCTGCTGTTTCGGCAACCGCCTCCGACCTTGATAACGGCATGAGCGGCATCCAGCTGTTCATCTCGGCTATTCCGTTCAACTTCTACTCGCTTCTGACCATCGTCTTCGTTGTCGCGCTGTGCATCATGGGATTCGATTACGGCCCCATGGCCAAGAAGGAGCTTGAGGCCTACCGCGAAGGCAAGTCCGGTTCTCTGGGCGGTGAGGTTAGGATCACCAACGAGAAGGCTTCGCTGTGGGACATGATGATCCCGGTCATCATCTTGATTGTCTGCTGCATCGTCGGCATGCTGTACGTCGGCGGCTTCTGGGACCCCGAAGCTGACGGCTACATGAGCCTGATCGGCGCCTTCGCTGACACCAGCGCATCCATCGGCCTTCCGTGGGGCGGTATCATCGCTTTGGTTGCCACCGTCGCTTACCTGGTGCTTCGCAAGGTCATCTCGTTCAACCGCGCTATGGAGTGCCTGATCGAGGGCTTCAAGGCCATGGTTCCGGCTCTGCTCATCCTTACCTTTGCTCTTACCCTGAAGCTCACCACCACGGCTCTTGGCGCCGACGTGTTCGTCGCAGGTCTGATGGAGGGTGCTGCAGCCAGCTTGTTCAACATGCTGCCCGCTATCATCTTCCTGGTTGCTGTGTTCCTGGCGTTCTCGACGGGCACCAGCTGGGGTACGTTCGGCATCCTGATCCCCATTGTTACCGCCATTTTCGCCACCAGCGACTACACGCTGATGACCATCGGCATCTCGGCTTGCTTGGCTGGCGCCGTTTGCGGGGACCACATCTCGCCGATCTCCGACACCACCATCATGGCATCGGCTGGCGCGAACGTGAATCACATCGATCATGTCAACACGCAGTTGCCGTACGCCCTGACCGTTGCCGGTGTGTCGTTCGTCTGCTTCGTGATTGCCGGCTTCGTGCAGAACTTCTTGATCTGCCTGGCCGTTGGCATCATCTTGATCGTCGGCATCCTGACCGTGCTTAAGCGCACGATCGGCGTGAACGCTTCTGCTGAATAACTCGGAGCGGTGGCGTTTGGGGCGGCAACGCCCCGGCTGCGTTGAACAACGTGGCTAGATTTGCTGCAAGATCGAATTAAGGGGGTCGCTTTGGCGGCTCCCTTTCTTTGTGTCTGGTGACGTTCTTTGCGCCTTGCGCCTTGCACAGATTTTCCCGTTTTGCAGGGGTAGGGGTGCGCGATTGCGAGGGGTGCTTTGCCTGATCTGGGGTTTTGCGATGATGGATACGGAAGGTGAGCGTGCGCTTTGTTCTCCGTGTCGTAAAAGGTCGCAAAACGGTCGAATCTGTGCAGCCGGGACAGATACGGCGCCCAGGTTCGCGCGACCGCAAACCTGGGCGCGTTCAGCTCGGATTTTGCGAAAGCCAGCTAAGCAGCACCTTTTAAGCCAGCGAGAATGCGTAGAACATCTTCGACTGGCTGACCAAGGTGCTGACGTCCCAGGTTTTCTCGGAGCGCTCGGCGGAATAGGGGTCGTTGATGATGACCTTGCCGTCGGCATCAAGGCCGCACGCCACGATGAAGTGACCGTTTTGGGTGAAATCACCGGGGCCCACGTTGATAATCAGTACCTGACCTGCGGAAAGCGGTGCGGTCAGGTTGGAAGGTTGTGGGTTCAGTTGGTTGCACGTAAGCCCCAGCTGCTCGGCGGCGCTGAAAAGGAACTTAGTGTCGGTGCCGTCGTACTGCGTTTCGAAACCGCCATTGGTTGCGATGACGCCCATGTCGTAGGGCGACTTGTCGGTTAGGCCGGTCAGCGCCTGGTAAACCATGGCAAACGATGTGGGGCAGCATCCTGTCAGCGCGAACGTCGTGGAGCTGTACTGGGTGTAGCCCCAGCGCTTATCCCACTGATACAGGCGCGGCACGTTGGTCTTGCTCTCGGCAGATGGCGTGGATGCGTCACCCGAGGGCTTGTCCTGCGGGTACATGTTGGGCCAATCGCGCACGAACGATGCGGCTTCGGGCTCGTTTCCAGCCAAGCGCAAAAGTTTGCCCTGAACTGCGGTGCCGTCGGCAGTGTACGAGTCGGGGTGTGAGGCAACCCAGTATGCGTCCTCGTTGTTGCTGGCGGTTTGCAGTAGAGCGGCGGCGTCTTCAGCGCCCAAAAGGTTCTCAAGCGCGGCTTTGTCGGGCTTTGAGCCGTCCTCATTGGAATACGAAGATGCGCTCACGGCCTTCTGAGCTTCGCGAAGATCTTGCTGAACAGGGTCGGCGGGCGTGGCGCAGGCGCGGATAACCAGAACCAAAACAACGAGGATGACAACCGCCGCCGCAATGCCAATGAGGGCGTTGCGCTTGCCGAAGCGCTCGACGGCGTTGGCGTAGGCGTTCGCGAAGAAATCGCCGATGCCCTTGAATGCGTTGGCGATGGCGGCACCTGCGCCCGCTAGGGCGTTGGCGGCCTGCTGCGGAGCTTGTGCGGGTTTGCGGTTCGCGCTCGAACGGGGCGCTTGCGGACGATGCGATTGGTGCGGCACCTGCGACCCTACAGGGTGCTTGGCTTGCGGCCTTGGGACGCGTTGCCTGGGTTCGCGTGATTCCGGCGCACGCTGCCTGGGGGCTTGCTGGCCTTGTTGCGGCCTGGAGGCACGTTGTGCGCCCGCCTGAGGCCTTGGCACGCGTGGGCGCTCCGAGGCGGGAGCAGACGTAGACGTCGAATCCTGTGCTTGCGGTCGTTCCGCGCCTCGGCGCGGTTGCGGCATGTGCATGCGGCTGGACGGCTGCGCTTCGCCGCGTTTCGCCTGGCGAGCCTGCAGTCGCTTGCGTGCGGCTCCCTTGCGAGCTTCGTCGCTCATGAAATCGTCGGACATCGTGTCTCCTTCAAGGCATGCACACCTGCGGGTCGGTGCCTTTCTGCTCCTCTTCAATCAGTTGGATTGTATCCGAATTGCCGTTTTTCTGCAGATCTTGACCTGCTGGCTGCGCTCTTATTCGATCAGCGGAAACGGTAGTACAATCACCAGAAATGAAAGCTATGGTGAACTACTCGCTATGGTGATCAGCGGCAATACGCGTTAATGGGAGATGATTTCGTTGGAGAAGAAAGATCTCGACTGGGGCAACCTGAGCTTCGATTACATGCCCACCGATTACAGCTACGTCTGTAATTTCAAGAACGGCGAATGGGAAGAGGGCGGCCTGACCACCGATCATTCCATCCAGCTGTCCGAGTGCGCGGGCATTTTCCATTACTGCCAGGAGGTCTTCGAGGGCCTGAAGGCATACACCACCGAGGGTGGCGACATCGTCTGCTTCCGTCCCGACCTGAACGCCAAGCGCATGAGCGATTCTGCCGAGCGCCTGTGCATGCCCTCGTTCCCTGAGGACAAGTTCATCGAGGCCGTTAAGGAAGTCGTTAAGGCGAACGCCGCTTGGGTTCCGCCGTTCGGCTCGGGCGCCACGCTGTACGTCCGTCCGTTCATGATCGCCACGGGCATCGTCATCGGCGTTTCCCCTGCCACCGAGTACCAGTTCCGCATTCTGGTCACGCCGGTCGGCCCGTACTTCAAGGGCGGCGACACGGCTGTCACCTTGGGCATCTCCAAGTATGACCGCGCCGCTCCGCATGGCACCGGCAACATCAAGGCCGGCCTGAACTACGCCATGAGCATCAAGGCCGGCGTCGAGGCCCACGCAGCTGGTTATGCTGAGAACCTGTACCTCGATTCCGAGAGCCGCACCTATGTTGAAGAGACGGGTGGCGCCAACATCCTGTTCGTCGACAAGGCGGGCAACCTTGTTGTTCCGCAGTCGCACACCGACTCCATTCTTCCGTCGGTCACGCGCCGTTCGCTGGTCACCGTTGCCAAGGACATGCTGGGTATGAACGTCATCGAGCGCCCGGTCAAGTTCGACGAGGTGCTTGCCGGCGACTTCGTTGAGTGCGGTCTGTGCGGCACGGCTGCTGTCATCAGTCCCGTCGGCCACATCGAGGGCGAGGGCGTCGACGTTGAGTTCCCCGACGGAGCCGTTACCTCCGGCCCCGTTATGAAGAAGCTGCGCGAGACCCTTACCGCCATCCAAAGCGGTAAGATCGAGGGTCCTGCCGGCTGGGTTGTCAAGATCTGCTAGATTACGCCCCATCCAAGCATGATGCGCCGGACACCTACTGGGTGCCCGGCGCTTTGACTATTCAAGGAGCGCCACATGGCCGAAGAAACACCCGCACGACGCAACCCACCGTTCCAGAGCATCTCGTTCACGTTGGTTCAGGACCGCTTGGGACGCAAGCTCTTCCGCATGAAGCGTGTTGGCGAAGAGTACGAGCTGCATGTCGAAAAGGGCAGCTCGTCGAATCCGTCGACGCAATTCACGCGTATGGTTCCGCAGGAGACGGCACAGCGTTTCAAGGATGCACTCGATGCTTTGGGCGCGTTCTCGTGGGATGAGAAGTACGGCGATGCGTCCGCGCCCGGCTCGATGCGTTGGTCGCTGAACACGGTGTTCAAGGAAGACGTTTTCAGCGTGGCCTCGAAGGGCGGAAGCGACGTTCCGCGCGCGTTCGACGCTTTCCTGGAAGAGCTGTACAAGCTTGACTTCCCGCGTCCGGAAAAGGCAACCCCTTCGCCTGCTGCCGCCGTCAAGTCGCCGATTCCAACCATGGGCGCCGCCGGTTTCGAGATGAGCAACGCGCTGCGTTCGATGGGTCTTGATCCGTCTTCTCTTCCCGAGGGCATGGGCGACGCGCTCAGTCAGATGCTGGGCAGCGTTTCCTCGGCGGACGCCATCGACGCCATGTCGCAGATGCGACGCAATCCCATGGAAATGCAGCAGCGCATGAAGGACGAGTTCAGTCATCTTTCGCCGAACGAGCAAGAAAAGATGATCGACGCCCTTTCAAAGACGGGTATTGCCTCTCGCGCCTGGTGGGAGCGATTCCTTCGAGGCTTATAGGTTCTTGTGATAACATATTCAGCTAATGCCGCAGCCGTGAAACAACGGTTGCGGTGTTGCGGTTTTGGGGGAAACCGCAGATCAATTACGTGTTGCTGGTTTTGAAAGAAGAGGTTGAAACATGGCAACAAGCAGCGAGGAAGATTACCTGCGCGCTATTTATGAGTTGGATAACGGTACGGGCATGGTCCGCTCTGTTGACGTTGCGACGGCTCTGGGCGTTAGCAAGCCCAGCGTGAACAAGGCTCTGACTGTTCTCGAGGAAGAGGGCTTCATCACGCGCATGCGTTACGCCCCCATCCAGCTTACTCACAAAGGCAAGATCAACGGCAAGCGTCTGCAGGATCGCTACCAGGCTGTTCAGGCGTTCCTTGTCGAAAAGCTTGGCATCAAGCCCGAGATTGCTGCTGAAGAGGCTCACAAGATGGAGCATGCGCTGTCCAAGGACACCGTCACGCGCCTGAAGGAGTTCATGGATTCAGAAGCTTTGGCAAAATAGTGGTAAAGCCGTCATGCGGCTTGGCTCTCGCCAGGCGCTAGGCACAAAGCGCAAGGCATCGCATTCGCGGTGCCTTTTCTTTTGCTCGTGGCGGATTGACGGGGCTATATCGCAGTGCGCCCCATTCCGCTGCTGCTTGCAAGCGGATTGGTGGGCTGCTCTGCTATGCGCATCACTCCGCCGCCGTTTCGGCTTTTGTTGGCGGGCGCGCTGAAAGGTCCGCGCTTCTTTCCTTGCAGCTGCGTCGCAAGCGTGCGATGATCGAAGCGTTGAGCGAAGGAGGCAAGAATGGAGAACGTCGACGCGAATGGATTGACCGAGGCCCAGTTCCTTGCGGAATACAAGCAGAAGGATTACCCGAAGCCCTCGTTGACGGCGGACATGGCGGTGTTCCGTCCTGTTGACGGCCCCGAAGGCGAATGGGAGGTTCTGCTGATCCGCCGCGGCGGGCATCCGTTCTTGGGTTGCTGGGCTTTTCCCGGTGGGTTCGTCGAGCCAGGGGAAGACGCCGATCAGGCTGCCGTTCGCGAGCTTCAGGAGGAAACAGGGTTGGTCGATGTCTCCTTGGAGCAGTTCGGTTTGTACAGTACGCCGGGCCGTGATCCTCGTGCATGGACCGCATCCGAAGCGTATCTGGGCGTTGTCGGCAAGAACGCGCAGGCGTGTGCCGGCGATGATGCGGCCGACGCGAAGTGGTTCAGCTTGTCGCTGAGCGAGATCGATCAAACGGGGAAGTATCGCTTGGCTGCAACTGCAGCGGAAGATAGGCTGCTTGTTGAGTTCTCGGTGTCGCCTCGTATGTTCGGGTCGTGCAAGGCAAGCGTGACCCGTTCAGAAGGTTTCGCCTTCGATCATGGCCGCATACTTGCCGATGCGTATTTGGCGCTGCAGGGGACGATTGACTGCGACTAGACGGTGGCAGGACGATTAATCGCTAAGACGCCGCGATAAGCGAGATCCGATCAAACGGCAATGCGGATCATCTGCGCGCTCGCCGCATCGGCCGTTGCATCGCCGTCTCACTCATATCAAGCAAAAAAGGAAGCCCGGGCATTTGCTCGGGCTTCCTTCGTGTTCGTGTATGTTGCGATGCTCAAGTGCGTTGCCGTTGGGCGGTTAGCACGAGAAGTAATCGACGCCGCCTTCGATGATGGGCTGGAATGTGCGGTCGGGGATGTTCTGGTACACGCCGTCGCTCCAGCGCTCGCTGTGGCCCATTTTGCCGAAGACGCGGCCGTCGGGGCTGGTGATGCCCTCGATTGCCCAAACAGAACCGTTGGGGTTGGCGGCAAGGTCCATGGAGGGGTTGCCGTTGGCGTCAACGTACTGGGTGGCGATCTGGCCAGCGGCCTTCAGCTGCTCAAGCAGCTCGGGGCTTGCGACGAAGCGGCCTTCGCCATGGCTGATGGCCACGGTGTGCATGTCGCCAACTTCGCAGCGGGAAAGCCACGGGGACATGGTGGACGCGATGCGCGTGCGGACGATGCTGCTCTGGTGACGGCCGATGTTGTTGAACGTCAGCGTGGGGCAGTTCTCGTCCATAGGACGGATGTCGCCGAAGGGAACCAGGCCCAGCTTGATAAGCGCCTGGAAGCCGTTGCAGATGCCCAGGATCAGGCCATCGCGGTTCCACAGCAGGTCGCGCACGGCCTCGGTGACCTCGGGAGCGCGGAAGAACGCGGTGATGAACTTGGCGGAGCCGTCGGGCTCGTCGCCGCCGCTGAAGCCGCCGGGGATCATGAGGATCTGGCTCTCGCGGATGCGCTTCGCAAGTTCCTTGGTGCTTTCAGCGACAGCAGCGGGCGTCAGGTTGTTGATGACGAACGTGTCGGGCTTGGCACCGGCACGCTGGAAGGCGCGTGCGGTGTCGTACTCGCAGTTGTTGCCCGGGAACACGGGGATGATGACGCGCGGCGCGCCGATGGTGCCGTCGTAGGTAAGCGGCAGTTTCTCGGCGAAACTGATGGTCTCGACCTGCGGGGTTTCGATGCCGACAGCCTTGCTGCGGTAGGGGTACACGGGCTCGAGCTTGCCTTCGTAGGCGTCAAGGATCTTGTCGAGGTCGATGACCTCGTCGCCAGCGGTGAAGGTGAACCCGGCCGTGGTGGTGCCCGTCAGGTTGATACGGACCGCGTCGCTGCCGGCAGGAGCCTGCGCTTCGTCGGCAAGCTCGACCAAGAAGGCGCCGTAGGTGTTCTTGAACAGGACGTCCGCGGGAACGTCGTGGTCCAGTTCGAAGCCGATGCGGTTGCCCAAAGTGGCCTTGAACAGGGCCTCGGCGCCGCCACCGAAGCCGAGTGTGGAAGCGGACAGCACAACGCCGTCGTCGATGAGCTTCTGAACGATGTCCATGGCCTCGCGTTGGCCGGCTGCGTTGGGACGACCGTCAGGCAGGTAGTCGTGGGCTTCGATGCAGAAGACGCGATGGCCTGCGCCCTTGAATTCGGGGCTGACGATGTGGTCGGTCTTGCCAATGGCGGTGGCGAAGCTGACAAGCGTGGGAGGAACATCTAGGTCCTCGAAGCTGCCGGACATGGAGTCCTTGCCGCCGATGGATCCAACTTCGAAGTCGAGCTGTGCCATGAGCGCGCCCAGAAGCGAAGCCGCGGGCTTGCCCCAACGCTCGGGGACGGTGCGCAGACTGCCGAAGTACTCCTGGAAAGTGAAGTACGCGTCCTCGCGCTTGAAGCCGGTGGCGATGATCTTGGAAAGGCTCTCGACGACGGCAAGGTAAGCGCCGGAGAACTGGTTCTTCTCGGAAAGGTACGGGTTGAAGCCCCATGCCATGCCGGAGCACGTGGTGGTCTCGCCGTCAACGGGAAGCTTGGCGACCATTGCCTGGGCAGGGGTGAGCTGGGTTTTGCCGCCGAAGGGCATGAGCACGGTGGAAGCACCGATGGTCGAGTCGAAGCGCTCGGACAGGCCCTTGTTGGAGCAGACGTTCAGGTCGGTGACCACGTCAAGCAGGCGCTCTTTGAACGTATCGCCCTTCCAAGCTGCCTGGTAGGCCTCCTGCTTGGGGATGCGGACGCTCATTTCCTTGGAAGCGCCGTTCGATGCTAGGAAATCGCGGCTGATGTCGACGATGGCGTCGCCGTTCCAGATCATGCGGACGCGGGCTTCCTCGGTGACGGTGGCAACGGGCGTGGCCTCGAGGTTCTCTTCATGGGCATAGCGGATGAGCTCGTCGACGTCGGTTGCGGCCACATCGACGGCCATGCGCTCCTGGCTTTCGGATAGGGCAAGTTCGGTGCCGTCAAGACCGTCGTACTTCTTGGGAAGCGCGTTCAGGTCGACGCGGATGCCGTCGGCAAGCTCGCCGATGGCAACGCTGACGCCGCCTGCACCGAAGTCGTTGCAGCGTTTGATGAGACGCGTGGCCTCGCCGCGACGGAACAGGCGCTGGATCTTGCGCTCGACGGGTGCGTTGCCCTTCTGGACCTCGGCACCGCATTCTTCGAGCGATTCCATGTTGTGGGCTTTGGACGAGCCGGTTGCACCGCCGATGCCGTCACGGCCGGTGCGGCCGCCCAGCAGGATGACGACGTCGCCCGGAGCGGGCGTTTCGCGACGGACATGGTCGGCGGGCGTGGCGCCCACAACCGCGCCGATCTCCATGCGCTTAGCGGCGTAGCCGGGGTGGTACAGCTCGTTGACCTGGCCGGTTGCCAAGCCGATCTGGTTGCCGTAGCTGGAGTAGCCGGCTGCGGCAGTGGTGACCAGCTTGCGCTGGGGAAGCTTGCCGGCAAGCGTTTCGGACATAGGAGCCAGCGGGTTGGCGGCGCCGGTGACGCGCATTGCCTGGTAAACGTAGCTGCGGCCGGACAGAGGGTCGCGGATGCAGCCGCCAATGCAGGTTGCTGCGCCGCCGAACGGCTCGATCTCGGTGGGATGGTTGTGCGTCTCGTTCTTGAACAGGAACAGCCAATCTTCCTCTTGGCCGTCGACGTCGACCTTCACCTTGACGGTGCAGGCGTTGATCTCTTCGGATTCGTCGAGGTTCTTCAGGGTGCCCATGGACTTCAGGTAGCGGGCGCCGATGGTGCCCAGGTCCATGAGGCAGACGGGTTTCTCGTCGCGGCCAAGCTCGTGGCGAAGCTCGAGGTACTTGTCGAAGGCGGCCTTGACCACTTCGTCATCGATCTGCACGTCGGTGAGCTCGGTGCCGAACGTGGTGTGGCGGCAGTGGTCCGACCAGTAGGTGTCGATCATCTTGATCTCGGTGATGGTGGGGTCGCGCTGCTCTTCGGCGAAGTAGTCGCGGCACATCGTGATGTCGGCTAGGTCCATGGCAAGGCCGCGATCGGTGATGAACTGCGCAAGCTCGTCGGTGGAGAGCTTGGTGAAGCCTTTGACGATCTCGACGGGCTGCGGCGTGGGCTGAGCGATTTTCAGCGTTTCGCGCGGTGCGAGGCTTGCTTCACGCGTTTCGACCGGGTTGATGACGTAGTGCTTGATATCTTCCAGAGCCTGGTCGGTGCAGTTGCCCTCGATGACGTAGATCTTGGTGAAAGCAACGACGGGACGCTCGCCTTGGCTGATGAGCTGAACGCATTCGGCGGCGGAGTCGGCGCGCTGGTCGAACTGGCCGGGAAGGGCCTCGACGGCGAAAACGCGGACGTTTTCGGGGAGCGCGACGATGCCCGTGGTGGGCTTGCCCTGACGGGCGAGTTCCTGGGCGGTTTCGGTGGCAAGCTGGGCGCCGCTGACGGGCAGGGTGCGGGTAGCATTGTCAACCTGAGGCTCGCTGAAGACAGTGGGCACGGTCTGGTCGAACAGGGCTTCGTCGATGCCCTCGACGTCGTACTGGTTGATTAGACGCAGATTCGCATCGGGCGAAAGGCCCTCGGGAACTGCGATGTGCAGTTCGGCGAGCAGCTGTTTCGCTTCTACGTCGAAACCGGGCTTCTTCTCTACGTAAATGCGCGAGACCATGAAATCCGCCTTCCTTGAAGTGCGCGTATCGGGTTTGATTGTTAATGGATGCCGTTGCGCGGGTGGAAATTGCTTCGCGTTTGGCGTCTCGACTTGCCATTATATAATGCTGGGCATGGGAAACGTTGAGAACATAAGCCGCTCGTCAGTTGTCCGCATTTTGCCGGGGCTGCACGATGCGCTTTGGGCGGTTGCGTGCGCGGTCGTTTTGGTGCCCGTTTGGACGGCGCCGGCGTTCGCGTACGTCGATCCGTCCATCATGACCTACACGATTCAGGCTGTTGCGGGCGTTGCCGTCGCTTTATCAACGGTGCTGGGCGTCGCGGCGCGCAGGTCGCGCAAGAAGCTGATGAAGCTGTTGGACTTCGACGAGAACGCTCGCCGCGAGGTTGACCCGCCCGTCCATCGCACCGATGGGAAGGGTGTGCCGGCAAACGCGGCTGCGGGTGTCGGTGAAGACGCTGCCTGCGAAGGCGATGGCGTTGCTGCAAGCGGGAGTGGTGTGCGTGCCGCCGGGAAAGCCGCTGCTGCGAGTGCCGGTGCCGGTGAGGGCAGGCGCGCAGCGAAGCGCGCCCAGCGCAAGGGGCGTCGTGCGCGCAAGTACGCCCCGGCGTGGCGCACGCGTTTCAACTACGCGCTTCTGGCCTGCGCCTTCACGGTGTGCACCATCTTCGTGGTTGCCCCGTGCGAGGTTGTTGGCGGTAGCGCCGGCTCGCTGGTGTTCTCGCTTGCCGACGTGTGGTGGGTTGTGGCATTGCCGGCCGTCGGAGTCGTTGCCGTGCTTGCGCTTTTGTTGTCGGCTCTGCGTGGCCGCATCTTCAATTTCTTCCTAGTGCTGGTTGCCAGCGTTGGCGTTGCGGCGTACGTTCAGGTTCTTGTGTTGAACTACGGCATGCCGATTGCCGATGGCGGCACCATTGTGTGGGCCGAGCACAACACCATGATGGTTGTTTCCAGTGCGGTGTGGATTGCCATCATCGTGCTGTCCCTGCTGATCAGCCTGTTCAACCGATTCCGCGCCCAGGGCGTTGTTGCCTTGGTTAGCGCTTGCCTCTTGGTGGTGCAGGGCGTTGGCGTGGCAAGCTTGTTCATTGCCCCGCCGGCGGCAACCGAGCAAGCGGGCGGCATGGACGACCTCACGCATACCAATTTGGTTTCGCAGACCGAGTCGGTTTTGACCGAAGACGGCCTGTATTCGGTTTCCAGCAAGAACAACGTGATCGTGTTCGTGCTGGACACTTACGATCAGACGCTTTTGAATACCGTTTCCAACATGAATTCGCACATGCTTGATGAGATGACGGACTTCACCGAGTTCACCAACTGCACGGGCTCGATGATTCCTACGCGTTTCGCGGTGCCGTATCTGCTTACAGGTGAACTGCCCAAGGTGGGCGAGGATTCCAGCGTTTACCTGGCGAACCGTTATGCGCGCGGAACGTTTTTGGCCGACGCGCAGAATGCGGGTTACTCGGTTGGCCTGTACACCGACTCGTTGCAGATCGGAAGCTTGCCCGAAGCCGAGCAGAAGGCCATTGCGGCAACTACCATCAACATGCACAAGGTTGCGGCATCGAGCTTGGATTTCCGCGGCACCTTCGAGGCTTTGTGTCAGATCGCCTTGTACCGCGATGCCCCGTGGCCCCTTAAGCATAATTTCTGGTATTACACCGACCAGATCAACGGCCGCATCGTCAGCTACAACCCCGACGCCGAGCCGGGCGAGCGCGTTTACACCATGAACGACCCGCGCTACTACGGCCAGCTGCAGCGTCAGGGCCTTGCGGTTGACGACGATGCGCCTGCCGGCGCGTTCCGCTTCATTCACTTGCTGGGCGCCCACTACCCGTACTCCATCGACGAGCATGCGAACGACCTGGGTACCGATAATTCCACCAAAGAGCAGCAGGCGCAGGGCTCGATGTACATCGTGGCCGAATACCTTCGCCAGTTGAAGGAGCTGGGCGTGTACGACCAGTCGACCATCGTCATCACGGCTGATCACGGCAAGTGGTTCCTGACGCCCGAGCCCCTGACCACTACCAGCACGCCCATCATGTTGGTGAAGCCCGCGAAGCAAAGCGCTCAGACCGATGGTGCTGCGGCGGGTGCAGTGACCGAGTCTGCGGCGGGCGGCGTTCAGAAGTCGACCATGCCGGTCAGCCATCACGATTACTTGTCGACGGTCGCCAAGGCTATGGGACTAGATTCGTCGAAATACGGCAGCGGCCAGACGTTCTTCGAGGTGAACGACCCCGATCGCGTGCGCACCTATTTGACCACCGACAGCGTCGGCTTGCGCGGAATCGGTTGGCGCGAGTACGCCATCGTGGGCGATAGCCTACGCATATCGAATTGGTACGAGACCGGCAATTATTGGAGCATCGAGGAATAGGCGCTTGTCGAATTGTTTCAGCGTCGTTGCACCCCTTCTCCTGGCTTTTGTTGGTCGCATATAATTGGATTCGCTTTCGCTTCGAATTGAAATGAACGCGAAAGCGCAAGGGATGGGGGACCACATGATTTACCGCGATTTCCAGGATGAGAAACTTTCCAACCTCGGGCTTGGCTTGATGCGCCTTCCCGTGCTTGACGGGGACGACGGCAAGATCGACGAAGCGGCGGCGTTCGAGATGATCGACTACGCGTGCAGCCACGGCGTGAACTATTTCGACACCGCGTGGGGTTACCACAACGGCAACTCCGAGCTGACGACCGGTCGTGCGCTGAAGCGCTATCCGCGTGAAAGCTTCAACTTGGCTTCGAAGTTCCCCGGCTACGATGTGGCGAATTTCGGCAAGCATGAAGAGATCTTCGCGAAGCAGCTTGAGAAGCTTCAGGTTGATTACCTTGACTTCTATCTTATCCACAACGTAAGCGAGCTGAACATCGAGCAGTACCTTGATGACGAGCAGTTCGGAACAATCAGTTACTTCATCGAGCAGAAGAAGGCTGGCCGCATCAGGCACCTGGGCTTCTCGTGTCACGGGTCGTTCGACACGTTCAAGCGATTCCTTGATAAGTACGGCGACGACATGGAGTTCTGCCAGATCCAGCTGAACTACATGGACTGGACCTTCCAAGAGGTCAATCGCAAGGTTGAATATCTTAATCAGCTGAATATGCCCATTTGGGTGATGGAGCCCTTGCGCGGCGGCAACCTGGTGGAATTCGAAGACTGCGACAAGCCGGCGCTTGAGGCGCTCCGCCCGGGTGTTTCCGCTGTTGAATGGGCATATCGCTTCCTCCAGAGCATCCCTGGCGTTGCCATGGTTCTCTCGGGTTCGTCGACTATGGAGCAGCTCGAGCAGAACATCCAACTGTTCAGCGAAGACAAGCCGTTGAACGAGCAAGAGATGCAGGCCATTCTTGCAGTGGGTCATCGTCTGGCAATCGCGGGCAGGTTGCCGTGCACCAAGTGCCATTACTGCACCAGCCATTGCCCCATGGGGCTTGACATCCCGTATCTGATCTCGCTTTACAACGAGCATACCTCGCGCGAGGGCATGCGTTTCATGGCGCCTATGGCGGTTGTGGCGTTGCCCGAGGACAAGCGTCCGAGCGCCTGCATTGCCTGCCGTGCATGCGAGGGCGTTTGCCCGCAGCAGATCGCCATTGCCGACACCTTCGCCCAGTTCGTTGAGATGCTGAAGGAATAGCCGCAGCCGCAAGGCGTAGGCTGGCGTCGATCATCCTCCAACGACTAACGTGCGTTCCCGTTGGCGAACAAGCAAACGAAACGAGCCCGGTGGCATCGCCATCGGGCTCGTCGCTTGTTGCGTTTCCGCTTGGTTGGGTTCGCGCTTTAGATTTCGTGAATGAACAGGCCGCTGCGCAGCTTCGGCTCGAACCACGTGGATTTGGGCGGCATCAGCATGCCCGCGTCGGCAACGGCGAACAGCTCGGAAATGGACGTGGGGTACAGCGCGAAAGCGCAGACGCTGTCATCGGCACAGCGGCGCTCAAGCTCGTCAAGGCCGCGGATGCCGCCGACGAAGTCGATGCGCTCGTCGGTGCGGGGATCGTGGATGCCCAGAACCGGCTCAAGCAGGATGTCGTGCAAAAGCGAGACGTCCAGGCCCGCAACTGGGTCGTCGGAGCGGTCTTCGGGGCGAACCACCAGGCGATACCAGGTGCCGTCAAGCAGCATGCTGAACTCGCCCTTGTTCTGCGGGCGCGCGGCTTCGGCGTTGCCTTCGGGGCCGATCTCGGAAACATCGAAGCGCTTTTCGGCTTCGGCCAGGAAGTCGGCGGCCGACAGGCCGTTCAGGCTCTTCAGTACGCGGTTGTAATCAAGAATGGCCAGTTCGGAATCGGGGAACAGCACGCACAGGTAGTAGTTGAACGGCTCTTCGCCCGTGTAGTCGGGGTTTTCGGCGCGCATTTCCTTGGCAACGCGCGCAGCTGCGGCGTTGCGGTGATGGCCGTCGGCGATATAAACACTGTCCATGTCGGCGAAGGCCGCACGCACGGCCTCGATCGCCGCGGGGTCGGTTAGCGCGAAGCCGCGATGGCGCACGCCGTCGTCGCCAGTGAAGTCGAACAGGGGATCGCCGGCTTTCGCGGCCTCGCAAGCGTTGCTGACCTGGTCGTTCTGATGGTATGCCAAGAAAATGGGACCGGTCTGCGCATTGCATTCGCGTACGTGGCGCACGCGGCCTTCCTCTTTCTCGGCGCGGGTGTTCTCGTGCTTCTTGATGGTGCCGTTCAGGTAATCGTCGACGGCGGCGCAGGCAACCAAGCCGGTCTGCGTGCGGCCGTTCATGGTGAGCTCGTACACGTAGAACTGCGGCTGCTCGTCGCGGGCGAAGACGCCATCGTTCTTGGCGGCGCGCAGAAGCTCGCCTGCCTTGGCGAACGCTTCCTCGTCAGAAATCTGCTGGTCAACGGGGAAGTTCACCTGCGGCTGGTCGATGGCCAGAAACGACTCGGGGTTCTCGGCCACGATGCGGCGCGACTCTTCGACGCTGTACACGTCGTAGGGAAGCGCAGCCACGCGCTCGGTTTTCTGCGGGATGGGTCGAAGTGCTGCGAAAGGCCTGATGTCCGCCATTCTTGGCTCCTTGCTACTCGGCGACGCGAACTTTGACGACGATCTTGCTCAACGGCCCCTGGTGAAGACCGTTGGTGATACCCGGCTTGTGGGCTTCGCCGGGCCAAACGATGCAGAAATCGCCGGCGCGCAGGCTGATGACGGACGGCATGCTGCCGGGCTCGTCGAACACCGAGAAGTCGTCGCCCGTCATGGGGTGTTCTTCAAGGCTTGCGGGGGCTTCGACCAACAGCTCGGAACCATCGACGACCACCTGGATATCGGCGTATTCCTCGTGCATTTCGTACTGCTTGGCGTCGACCGGGACGGGCTCGTACGACTGCACGTTGGCGAAAACGCCGTCGGCGATGTCTACGCGACCCAGTTTAAGAGAGCCAAGGTCGGTGGTGCGCAGGAATGCGAAAGCTTGGTCGAATCGGGTGGAAATGCCGGCGTAGCGGTCGGCGTTGCTCAAAGAATCCTTGATCATGATGAGATGCCTCTCCTTCGCCCCGAAGGGCATGTTTTCGGTTGGCGCGGGGCGTTTCCCGTCCCGTTTTTCAAACAACGAGATTATATGCCGCTCTCCGTTGGTTTCAATTGTGAGAAGGAAACGCTTGTGCGCCGTTCGCGCGTGGAAGATTGGTACTATGAGCCGAGAAAAACGAACGTCGAAAGGGCTTTTGCGCCCTGTTGAGGCGCTCTGGCGCCTCCAATTCCCGAAAGCGAGGCAAGCATGTCGTTGCGTGCATCCGATCCCAATAAAAAAGCCGATCAGCGTACTACCATGGACTTGGGCGCGGTGTTGCCCAAAACAGCAGAGGTTCGCGACGGCCACCTGTTCATCGGCGGTGTCGACATGGTTGAGCTTGCCCATCAGCAGGGAACGGCGTTGTACGTTTTCGACGAGGCCGACCTGCGCGATCGCATGGAGCAATATCGCAACAGCTTCCATTCCCGCTATCAGAATTCCGATGTGCTGTATGCAAGCAAGGCATTCCTGAACAAGGAAGTGCTGCGCATCGCGATGGAAGAGGGCATGTGCCTTGACGTGTCGGGCGGCGGCGAGCTTGCCTGCGCCCAGGCCGTCGGCTTCCCCATGGAGCGCGTTTTCGTGCATGGCAACAACAAAACACCCGCTGAACTGCGCGAGGCGATTTCCGCAGGCGTTGGGCACATCGTGGTTGACAGCCGCATCGAGGCGAAGCGCATCTCCGAGATCGCGGGCGAGCTTGGCCGTGTCCAGCCCGTCCTGATGCGCATCACCCCCGGCGTCGAGGCCGACACGCACGAGTACATCAAAACCGGCTGCGAGGACACGAAGTTCGGTTTCACCATGCTGGACGACTTCGCCTTCAAGTGCGTGGGCGACGTCCTTGCCTTCGACAATGTGCAGCTTGACGGCTTCCATTGCCATATCGGCTCGCAGATCTTCGCGTTGCATTCGTTCCGCGAGGCCATTCAGGTCATGATCGAGTTCGTCGCGCGCGTGAAGGAAACGTATGGCTTCGAGGCCAAGGTGCTTGACATGGGCGGCGGCCTGGGCATCGCTTACATGGCCGAGGACAAGCCTTCCAGCATCGCCGACTTCGCCGAGGTCACTGCTTCGTCCGTGAAAGAGCTGTGCGCAAAGCACGGTCTTGCCGAGCCGCGCCTTTTGGTGGAGCCCGGCCGTAGCTTGGTGGCTAATGCCGGCGTCACGCTGTACACGGCGGGCATTCTGAAAACGCTGCCGAACATCCGCAAGATCGTGGCGGTTGACGGCGGCATGTCCGACAACATCCGCACCGCGCTTTACAATGCCGATTACGAGGCGGTCATTGCCAACAAGGCCGATCAGCCGCGCACCGAGGTGGTTTCCCTTTGCGGAAAGCATTGCGAGAGCGGCGACGCCGTGGTCATTGACGGCTCGATTCAGCAAGTCGACCTGGGCGACATCGTCTGCGTCTTCGCCACGGGTGCGTATTGCTATACCATGTCATCATCGTATAACGGCCAGCCTCGACCGGCCATCGTGTTCGTGAAGGACGGTCAAGCACGCGTTGTCACGCGTCGCGAGACGTACGCCGACCTTATGGCTCGCGATATCTAAAGCGCGGCTGCGTTTTGGCGCGTTTCGCGAAGCTAGTCGGGCATCGATTCGGTTTTGAATGCCGGGTCGGTTGATGCGAAGCAACGGGGCTTCGCCTTGGGACAAGGCCGCCCCTTGAAAACGAAAGGACAAGCCATGACGATCAGGATCGGACTTGTGGGAACCGGCACCGTTGGCGGCGGCTGCCTGGACATCCTTGCCAACCATCGCGATGACTTCAAGCGCCATTGCGGCGTGGACATCGAACTTGCGCGCGTCTGTTCGCGCAAACCCGACGCCGCTCGCGCTCACGGCGTCGAGCACCTGTTCACCACCGACTTCAACGAAGTCGTGACCGATCCGTCCGTCGACCTGGTCATCGAGCTTATTGGTGGCGTGGGCGCCGCTCATGACGTCGTGTGCGACGCGCTGCGCAACGGCAAGTGCGTCGTCACGGCCAACAAGGCGCTTATCGCGTCTGCCGGTGACGAGATCTTCGCGCTTGCCAAAGAAAACAACGTCGACATTTACTACGGCGCCAGCGTTGGCGGCGGCATTCCCATCATCGGCCCGCTGAAGCATTCGCTCATCGCCAACGGAATCACATCGGTCATGGGCATCGTCAACGGCACCACCAATTACATGCTCACGCGCATGGACGAGGACGGTCTGAGCTACGAGGCCGCCTTGGCAGAGGCGCAGGCCAAGGGCTATGCCGAGGCCGACCCCACCGCTGACGTCGACGGTTTCGACGCCGCAGCGAAAATCGCCATCTTGGCTTCGCTTGCGTTCAAGTCGCGCGTCACCATGGATGACGTGTATTGCGAGGGCATTCGCAACGTTTCGCCCGTCGATCTTGATGCGGCTCGCGACATGGGCTTCAGTGTGAAGCTTCTGGCGCTGGCGCATCGTTCCGATGCGGGTATTGACGTGCATGTGCATCCCACGATGATCCCGCTGGGCCACCAGCTTTCCAAGGTCAACGGCGTGAACAATGCTATTTACGTCACGGGCGACGCCGTGGGCGAGACCATGTTCTTCGGCATGGGCGCCGGTGCGGGTCCTGCCGCTAGCGCCGTCATGGGCGACGTGGTTGAGGTTGCCCGTCGCATGGAAAGGGGCCTGGCTCCCATCTTCGACAACGACTGCCCCGACACGTTGCCGCTTGTTCCCATGGCCGACCTGAAAACCAAGTACTACATCCGCTTCACCGTGGCCGACCGTCCCGGCGTTCTGGCGGCAATGGCCACCGTGTTCGCCAATCATGGCGTCAGCGTGCGTTCGGTCATCCAGCGCGGCGAGACCGCCGGCGTTTCCGTCGAGGTCGTGTACGTCACCCATACGGCGCGCGAAGCCGACATCCAGCAGGTTGTCAACGAGATCGGCCAGCTTGAGGATGTCCTGATGAAGGAACCTTCGATCATTCGCGTGGAGGCGTAAAGCGTGACTGTTAAGCCTGAAGAACTGGGTCTTATCCTTGACTGCGATGGCGTGCTGCTTGACTCGATGGGCGCTTGGGAAAAAGCCGAGATCGACGTGTGCGCCACTGTCGGCATCGTCCCGACGAAAGAGGACATCGACCATGTGAACACCCTCACGTTGGTTGAGGCTTGCGAATACTACAACACGAAGTACGACGCCGGCGGCAGCGTCGAGGAGACGCTGCGCATCATCGATTCTAGCATGCAGCGCTTCTACGACAACGACGTCGTTGCCGAGCCGGGTGCGCTTGAGTTCGTGCGCGAGCTTCGCGAGCTGGGCGTTCGCATGTGCGTCGTGTCGTCCAGCCCGCTTCGTTATCTTCAGGCAGGTTTGGGAAGCTGCGGCTTCCTTCCGTATTTCGATGGGGTACTCTCGGCTGACGAGTTGAAGCTCACCAAGCGCGAGCATCCCATTTTCGAGCGCGCCCTTGAGATTCTGGGCACCAAGAAAGAGAACACCTGGGGCTTCGACGACACGGCGTATGCCCTGCAAACGCTGAACAGCGTGGGTTGCCACACCATCGGCATCTACAGCAGCGACCTTAACGGAACCGTCGAGCGCTTGCGCGCCGATTCCGAGTTCACGTTCCCGGGCGGTTTGGAAGAGCTTGGTTCGAAGGGTTTCTTGCAACTCGCTATCTAATAGTGATATGACGTGGTGTTCGCGTGGGGCGGTATCATCGCTGCGTATAATCAAAGCTATCTGAATCGTAGCGAATGAGGTTTCACCATGCCTATCCGAATCCCGGACGCGTTGCCTGCAACCAGCGCGCTTGAGAGCGAGAATATCTTCGTCATGACGGAGTTCCGTGCTTTGCACCAGGACATCCGCCCGCTGAAGGTGGTCATCCTAAACCTGATGCCCACCAAAGAGACAACCGAAACGCAGATCATGCGTAAGTTGTCGAACACTCCGTTGCAGATCGACATCACGCTGTTGCACACGGCAAGCCACAGCGCCAAGAACGTGTCCGAAAGCCATCTGGACTCGTTTTATCGCACATTCGACGAGATCCGCGATCAGCACTTCGATGGCATGATCATCACGGGCGCCCCGGTCGAGACCCTTCATTTCACCGACGTGGACTACTGGGACGAGCTGTGCGAGATCATGGAGTGGTCGAACACCAACGTTCATTCGGTGTTCCATATTTGCTGGGGCGCGCAGGCCGGCATCTACTATCATTACGGAATCGCGAAGCACGACCTTCCCGAGAAAATGTTCGGCGTGTTCAAGCATTACCTGGTCAAAAGCACGTCGCCGTTGGTGCGCGGCTTGGACGACGAGTTCTGGGCGCCGCATTCCCGCTTCACCGAGGTACGCGCAAGCGACATCGCCGCCAACCCCGATCTCGAGCTTATCGCCCTGTCCGACGAGGCCGGCGTTTACATCGCGAAAAGCCTGGACAGCAAGCATATTTTCGTATTCGGCCATCCCGAGTACGATCGCAACACGCTGAAGGCCGAGTACGACCGCGATATTTCCCGCGGCATGGACATCGCCATTCCCAAGCATTACTACCCGAATGACGATCCCACGCAGGCGCCGCACAACACGTGGCGCGCTCAGGCGCAGCTTGTCTACACCAATTGGCTGAACTACTACGTGTATCAGACCACGCCTTATGACGTGGCCCTTGTCGGTAAAGCGGCCGATGCCCCCGCAACTCAGGAAGAGGTCGCCAGCGCAAAAGAAGCTTCAGCGGATAAAGCCGCAGATGCCGGCGCCGTTGCGCGCGCGGGTGCGCCGGTGGGGCGTATCGTCTCCGATCGTGTGAAGCCCGCTCAGAAGTCGGCTTACCTTCGCGCCGAGAACGAGGACGACGACGGATACGATCCGTATTCCGATCGTCGAAGCGAGCCGCCGCTGTTCGAGCCCGATCCTTGGCGCTAGCTCATCGACAAGGGGTCCTCGCCGTGCGTGAGGTTGACACGCGACGACCATTTGTGCAATTCGCGAATATTCCCCCTGTACAGCGCTTTTGCATGTTGACGTGGCGGGAAGCGCGAATCTATACTGGACAAGTTGCTTTCAAAAGCCCCGTGAAGCGGGATTGAACCGAGAACGCTTACCTTGGCAGATGGAGTCCAGGCCGGAAGCCTCAAGCGTGCTGGCGTAGGAAACCGGCTCTCGCGTCAACCTGCACTTTTGAAAACAAACACGTATTTGGAGGAATCAGAAGTGAAGACGTATTACGCAAAGCCCAACGAGGTTGAGCGCGAATGGCTTCTCATCGACGCTGAGGACATGGTCCTCGGTCGCGTTGCAGCCAAGGCCGCCCATATCCTTCGCGGTAAGCACAAGCCCACCTACACGCCTCATGTCGACACCGGCGACTTCGTCGTCATCGTGAACGCCGACAAGATTCGCGTTACGGGCAAAAAGGGCACCGACAAGCGCTACTATCGCCACAGCGGTTTCCCCGGAGGACTTAAGTCCGAGTCCTTCAACGAGGCCATTGAGCGTCATCCGGAGCGCGTGTTGGAGCATGCGATCAAGGGCATGCTGCCCAAGAACACGCTCGGTCGCGCCATGGGCAAGAAGCTCAAGGTGTACGCCGGTCCTGAGCATCCGCATCAGGCACAGAACCCGCGTAAGATCGAGATGGAGGGCTAGTCATGGCAAATGAAGCTTTGTATTACGGCACCGGCCGCAGGAAGAACGCAACTGCCCGCGTTCGTCTTGTCCCCGGCACTGGCAAGGTAACCGTTAACGGCCGCGACGCTGCCGACTACTTTGGCCGTCAGGCTCTGGTCGACATGGCTTGCGCTCCGTTCAAGGTCACCGACACCGAGGGTCATTTCGACGTCATCGCCAACATCGCTGGCGGCGGCATCTCCGGCCAGGCTGGCGCTCTTCGCCATGGCATTTCCCGCGCTCTGCTGGGTGCCGGCGAGTATCGCCCCGAGCTCAAGAAGGCTGGCTTCCTCACGCGCGACGCACGTATGGTCGAGCGTAAGAAGTACGGTCTGAAGAAGGCCCGTAAGCGCCCGCAGTTCAGCAAGCGCTAAGAATCTACGGATTCACTGGCTTTTCGAAACCCGCTCTCCTTGGAGAGCGGGTTTTTCTTTGCCCGTTTGGCGCTTTCGCCGAACAAAGTATTAAAGTATCACCAGACGAAAACCGACGAGACATTTGCATGAAAGCGAGGATCCGCACCATGACGGACGTAGCTGCGATCTACGGGTCGAAAGTTTTCAACGAGCACGTGATGGCCGAACGCCTGCCATCTGTCACGTATAAAAGCTTGATGCGCACCATCCACGACGGCGAGCCGCTTGACATCGAAGTGGCCAACGTCGTTGCGCACGCCATGAAGGAATGGGCAATCGAGAACGGCGCTACCCACTTCACGCATTGGTTCCAGCCTTTGACGGGCATCACCTCCGAGAAGCACGACGGCTTCATCGACCCCACGGCCGATGGTCGCACGCTCCTTCGTTTCTCGGGCAAAGAGCTTATCCAGGGCGAGCCCGATGCTTCAAGCTTCCCGAACGGCGGCCTGCGCGCCACGTTCGAGGCTCGCGGTTATACCGTGTGGGATCCCACCAGTTTCGCCTTCATCAAGGACGAGGTGCTGTGCATTCCCACTGCCTTTTCCAGCTTCACCGGCGAGGCTCTTGACGAGAAAACCCCGCTTCTGCGTTCCATGGCCGCTGTCGAGGTCCAGGCCAAGCGCGTTCTTGCCCTGTTCGGTGAGCATCCCCGCCGTGTCATCCCCACGGTCGGCCTCGAGCAGGAGTACTTCCTGATCTCCGAGAAGGACTTCGCCCGCAGGCTCGACCTTGCCCTGTGCGATCGCACGCTGTTCGGCGCCGATCCCTGCAAGGGCCAAGAGATGGAAGAGCACTACTTCGGCGCCATCCGTCCCACGGTGAACGAGTTCATGAAAGAGCTCGACACCGAGCTTTGGGAGCTGGGCATTCCCGCTCGCACCAAGCACAACGAGGTTGCGCCTGCTCAGCATGAGCTTGCCCCCATCTTCGAGAACGCCAATCGCGCGATCGACCATAACCTGCTTACCATGGAGAAGATGAAGCTGCTGGCCAGCCACCATGGCTTGGTGTGCCTGCTTCACGAGAAGCCCTTCGACGGCGTCAACGGCAGCGGCAAGCATGACAACTGGTCGCTGGCCGCCGATGGCAAGAATCTTCTTGAGCCTGGCGAAAGCCCCATCGAGAACCTGCGCTTCCTGGTGTTCCTGTCCTGTATCATCGAGGCGGTCGACGAGTACCAGGAGCTTCTGCGCTTATCCGTCGCAAGCGCCAGCAACGATCACCGTTTGGGTGCGAACGAGGCACCGCCGGCCATCGTGTCCATCTTCTTGGGCACCGAGCTTTCGGCCATCGTCGAGGCTTTGGTGAACGACCACGAAACCGAGTACACCAGCGCTCACAAGGTTGCAATGGACCTTGGCGTGGAAACCCTGCCCAACTTCCTGAAGGACAACACTGACCGCAACCGCACCAGCCCCTTCGCTTTCACCGGCAACAAGTTCGAGTTCCGCATGCCGGGTTCCGCCGAGAACCTGTCCGAGGCCAACACCATTCTCGATACCGCTATGGCCAAGAGCCTGAAGGACTTCGCCAACGCCATGCGCGACATTCCCGAGGAAGCCTTCGAGGAGCGCGCCATCGAGTACGTGAAGCAGCTGCTGCGCGATCATAAGCGCATCATCTTCGACGGCAACGGTTATTCTGACGAGTGGCCGATCGAGGCCGAGCGCCGCGGCCTGTCCAACAAGGCAACCACCGCCGATGCCATGCCGTGCATGGTCGAGCCCAAGAATCTCAAGCTGTTCGATGAGTTCGGCATTCTGTCCGAGGTCGAGGTTCGCAGCCGCTACGAGGTTAAGCTTGAGAAATACAACAAGCTCATCAACATCGAGATCAACACTATGGACCGCATGGTCAGCCGCGACTATCTGCCGGCGATCAACGCGTTCGCAACCAAGGTGGCCCGTGGCATCACCGCGGTGCGCGCGGTTAGTCCGCTGCTTGACGTCTCCGATCAGGAGAACCTGCTCAAGCGTCTGACCGACGGCGTTGCGGCCATCAACAAGAACCTGCGCGAGGTCAACGCCGCTCACGCTGCCGCGCTGCAGATCGAGGACCAGCAAGAGCGCGCCAACGAGTACGCGCACAACATCATCCCCATGATGGATCGTCTGCGCGCCTCGGTTGACGACATGGAGCTCATCGTGGGCGCTACGTACTGGCCGGTGCCTTCGTACAATCGCATGCTGTTCTACGCCTAAGCAACCAGCGGCCCGTCGGCTTGGTGCTGGCGGGCCTTTTCTTTTGCAGTGCATTCTTCTGAAGCCAAAGGAGAGAATCACGATGAACGATCTTAGAAGCGAGGATGTTGAGGCCCTGCTTGACGTGCTTGTCCGCATGGACGACAAGGAGACGCTGTTCGCTTTGCTGGAGGACCTGTTCACCATTCGCGAAATCAAGGAAACCTCCCAGCGCCTGACCGTTGCGCGCATGCTTGACGCGGGTAAGTCATATGCCGCCATCGAGCAGGCGACAGGCGCTTCGGCCACCACTATCGCCCGCGTATCGAAATGCCTGAGCTATGGCACGGGCGGATACCGTGCGGCTCTTGATCTGCTTGTCTCTTCGAAATAGAATGTTCGGCGCGCACGAGGGGTGCGCATTGGACGAGAGAAAGATTCAGGAAGGCAATGAAACGGTTGCTGATCGTCGTCGACTACCAGAACGATTTCGTCGACGGCGCGCTTGGCTTCGAGGGGGCCGAGCTTCTTGACAAGCCCATCGCCGAAAAGATCTCGGAGTATCGGGCTGCGGGCGACGTGGTCGCTTTCACGTACGACACCCACCATCGCGACTACATGCAAACACAGGAGGGGCGCAACCTGCCCATCCCGCACTGCATCGAGGGAACCGAAGGTCACAAGCTTTACGGCGAGACCGCCCTTATGGCGCGCGACATGGACGAGGTTTACTACAAGCCCACGTTCGGCTCCTCCGAGTTGTTCGCCCGCTTGAGCAAAGCTCAAGCCATTGCGGCTAGTCTTGGTCGTGAGCCGTTCGAGAGCATCGAGCTGGTGGGCCTGGTTTCCAACATGTGCGTGCTGTCCAATGCGGTCATCGCGCGCTCCGCATGTCCGAACGTGCAGGTCATCGTTGATGCGGCGTGCACCGCGGCGCCCGATCCGAAGCTGAACGAGGAAGCGCTTGATGTTTTGGAAGCGCTGCAGGTTTCTGTCATCAATCGACAGAAGCCCGCAAGCCTGGAAGGCTAGCGACTGATTGCGACGGGCCGTGCGTCGTCGAAAGCGAACTCAACCCAGAAATGCAACGAGCCCGCTGGATGATCCAGCGGGCTCGTGCTTTGCGATCGACCGATGGGGGATGGAAGGGAGACGTTAGTCGATCGAGATGTTGGTAGTAGTTTCAAGCTGCGGCTTGGGCTGCTTTTTCGGAACGTCGATCTTCAGCGTGCCGTTCTCGAAGCGAGCTTTGACGTCGGCTTCTTCGATTTCGTCGCCCACGTAGTAGGAGCGAGTACACTTGCCGCTGAAGCGTTCTTTGCGAACGAAGGTGCCCTTTTTGTCGGTGTCCTCGGTTTCGCTCTTGGTTTCAGCGGTGACGGTAAGAACGCCGTCCTTCAGGGAAGCATTGACGTCTTCCTTCTTGAAGCCGGGCAGGTCGATGGTCAGTTCGTAGCCACCGTCATGCTCTTTGATGTCGGTGCGCATGAATTGCTGGACAGGACGGGCTGCCGGTGCGGCATCGAAAAGGGTATCGAAGGGATCGGCGAAGAACGCATCGAGAAGGTTGTTGCTCCTACGAGGAATCATTGCAGTCATGGTAATCATCTCCTGTTTGGTGGCCGGGCGGTTTGCCCTGACCCGCATGACTTACTTCTTTGAACGATTCTGTTATACCGACCCCTGAAACGCGATTCAAGCGAGAACGCCAGTCGGTAACCTTGCCGATAACTTGCGTTACCTTCTTGTAATAAATCTAAGTCAAGTTGGCTTAGATCATGGAAGGACGATGAGGGTGGGAGTCTTCGAATGCGCTTGGTAGCCATTCGGCGAAAGCGATGATGACAGAGCGGGTATAATCGAGCTCACGCAAATGAAAGGATGCCGATATGACGCTGATCGGGGTTTTGTCCGATACTCACGGGCGACTTGACCCGCGTGCTTATGCGGTGCTTGTCGAGTGCGATCGCATCATTCATGCGGGCGACATTTGCGACCCGTCTATTTTGCGAGAGCTTCAAACCATTGGCCCTGTTGACGCGGTGTTGGGAAACAACGATATTCCCGGCGACTATCCGTCGGACGTCCAGCGGTTTGCCAAGCCGGTCATCGACGGCGTTCGATTTCTGGTGGCTCATTATCCCAACGACGTGCGAATCAGTTTCGCGGGAAGCTCGGCGGTTGCGCCGGGCGATCCTATCCCGCACGTGTGCATTCACGGTCATACGCATATTCCATGCCTTGAGTGGGGGCGCGCGGCATACCCCGCGCGGTATGTCTTAAACCCGGGTTCCGTCACGCGGCCGCGCGGTGGGTTCCCAGCGAGTGTGGGGAAGATCGTCGTGGAAGAGGAACGCGTGCTTTCCATTGCCATCGAGTCTCTTGACGGCGAAGTTTTGTTTGAGACGGGATCTGCTGGGTCTTCTGCTGAATAGGCGTATCGGGTCGTCGGTGCTCTCCATGTGTCGGTCTGCAACGCAGACCTGCGTTTATACATCCCCGGACACAAAAAGCGACGCCTTCCGAAAAAGACGTCGCTTTTTGTTGGTCATCTAGCAAGATGATTTGTCGCCGAGGCGACCCTGTATTGACCCTTGGGCTGCGCGGCCCGCTCGTTCCGAGGCTTCGGTCTGTTGGCGGCTGTCGCCGCACTTCCGAGGAAGCGCGCTCGGCCGCACGCGTCCTCGGCCTTTTAAAACTCCTTGAAAGCAGCTTTCTTGGCGCCGCAGATGGGGCAGACCTCGGGAGCTTCAGCGCCCTTGTGGATGTAGCCGCAGAAGGGGCACAGGTAGTAGTTGTCGTCGTCGGCAGCGTCGAGGTTGTTGTAAGCCTCGAGGTACTTCTCGGCATGAACGCTCTCGGCAAGCTTAGCCTTGGTGAACACCTTGACGGCCTTGTCGTTGCCCTCTTCCTGAGCCTTCTTGATGAACTCGGGGTACATGTCAGAGGTCTCGTGGATCTCGCCGTTGGCAGCGTCGATGAGCATGAGGTCGACGGGCAGCGGGTCGGCGGCTTCGGCGGTGGGGCGGACGTAGTCGGGCTCTTCAGCCTTGACCAGAGCGGCCTCCATGCCGATGTGAACCTGCTCGGCGGCGGAAGCAGCGCGGAACAGCTTGGCAACCTGCGGGTATCCGGCCTCGTCGGCGGCCTTTGCGTAGCCGGCGTACTTAGCAGAAGCGCCGGTCTCGCCAGCGACGGAAGCCTTCAGAGCGTCAAGAGTGGAAGCGATCTGGGTGGTGCCGAAGCCGTTCATGTTGGAGCTGTTCTCGGCGGTGGGGAATTCGGAACGAGTATTCATATTGATCCCTCTCTCATTAGGTTGTGCTTGATTCGACTATTAGGAGTATATCCTAATAAGGGATAATTACAAGTAGGAAAACGCCGTTGTGCGTAAAAGATCAAGATCGTGCGCCGAGCAGGTGCTGAGTGCGCGATAATGGGCGAGCGAATTGGAAAAGCAATAAGGAAGGCGATTTCATGAACAAGAAGAACGCATGGGGGGCTTACGACGAGGCGGCGCTGGCCGAGCTCGAGTCGCTCAGTGCTGACTACATCGATTTCATCTCGAAGAACAAGACCGAGCGTCTGTTTGCGAAGAGCGCCATTGCCCGTGCGCAGGCTGCCGGCTATCGCGACATCGAAGACGTCTACCGCGCAGGCGAGACCTTGAAGGCAGGCGATAAGGTGTACGCCGCCACGCACGGCAAGGCCGTCATCCTCATCCAGCTGGGCAGCGATCCCATCGAGAACGGCATGAACATCCTGGGTGCGCACATTGATTCCCCGCGTCTCGACATCAAGCAGAACCCGCTGTTCGAGGCAAACGGCCAAGTCCGCCTTGACACTCATTACTATGGCGGCATCAAGCATTACCAGTGGGTCACCGTTCCGCTGGCGCTGTACGGCGTCGTGGTGAAGAAGGACGGCACCGTCATCGACGTCAACGTGGGCGACGAGCCGGGCGATCCCGTGTTCTGCGTTACTGACCTGCTCATTCACCTGGCAAAGGACCAGATGGGCAAGAAAGCTTCCGAGGTCGTCGCAGGTGAGGATCTGGACATCCTGGTTGGCAACCGTCCCTTGGTCATCAAAGAAGGCGAAGAGGCAAGCGACGAGGCAAAGGCCGAGCCGGTGAAGGCGTTCGCCCTGAAGCTTCTGGCCGAGAAGTACGGCATCGAGGAAGCCGACTTCGATTCCGCCGAGCTAGAGGCTGTCCCCGCAGGCGCCGCTCGCGAAATGGGCTTCGACCGCAGCATGATCTTGGGTTACGGCCACGACGACAGCTCGTGCGCGTATCCTTCGATGATCGCCCAGCTTGAGATGGCCGATCAGGATCTGAAAACCACGGCTGTTTCCGTGTTGGTCGACAAAGAGGAAATCGGCAGCGTGGGCGCTTCGGGTATGGATTCCCGCTTCTTCGAGAACACCATCGCCACGCTTATGGAGCTTGCCGGCGAGACCGGTGGCGTCAAGCTTCGCCATGCGCTCGCCAACTCCAAGATGATCTCGAGCGACGTGTCCGCCGGTTTCGACCCCGCATACGCCAGCGTGTTCGACACGCGCAACGTCGCGTTCCTGGGCCATGGCCTGGCCTTCAACAAGTTCACGGGTTCTCGCGGCAAGTCGGGCAGCAACGATGCCGACGCCGAGTACGTGGCCGAGATCCGTCGCATCATGGACGATGCTCAGGTCACCTTCCAAACCTGCGAGCTGGGTAAGGTCGACGCCGGCGGTGGCGGCACCATCGCCTATATGTCCGCCAAGTACGGCATGAACGTCATCGACTCCGGCGTGTCGGTTCTTTCCATGCATGCGCCGTGGGAAGTTGTCAGCAAGGCCGACTTGTACGAGGCCTACAAGGGTTACGTTGCCTTCCTGAAGGCATAAGGGGTCTTGCGTGGCAAACGAGGTTCAATCTGCTCCCCAGGCGTCGCGCGAGCAATTCGCGTCGCGTCTGGGTTTCATCCTGATCAGCGCCGGTTGCGCGATCGGATTGGGAAACGTCTGGCGTTTCCCCTACATCACCGGCAAGTACGGCGGTGCCGCGTTCGTTTTGATGTACATCGTGTTCTTGGTGGCGTTCTCGCTGCCGGTTCTGGTCATGGAGTTCTCGCTGGGCCGCGGCTCGCAAAGGTCGATGGCGCGTGCGTTCGACGTGCTGGAACCCGCGGGAAGCAAATGGCATCACGCCAAGTGGATCAGCTTGGTTGGCTGCTATCTGCTGATGATGTTCTACACGGTCGTCGCGGGCTGGATGCTGGCGTTCGTGTACAAAAGCGCCATCGGTTCGTTCAACGGCTTAGGCGCCGACCAGGTGGCATCGGTGTTCGGGACGATGCTCTCGAACCCGGGCGAAGTGGTTTTCTGGATGATCGTCGTCATCCTGCTGGGCCTTTTGTGCACGGCTGCCGGCCTGCAAAAGGGCGTCGAGCGCGTGACGAAGATCATGATGGTGTGCCTGCTTGCGGTCATGCTGGTTTTGGCCGTGCGCTCGGTCACGCTTGAGGGCGCCGAGGCGGGCCTTGCGTTCTATCTGGTTCCCGATTTCGGGAAGGTGTTCGCGGGCGCAACCTTGGGGGCTCAGCTGTCGTCGTTCGCGGAAGCAGCGTACGCGGCCATGAGCCAGGCGTTCTTCACGCTGTCCTTGGGCATTGGCTCGATGATGATCTTCGGCAGCTACATCGATAAAAGCCGCAGCCTGACGGGCGAGACGCTTCGTATCGGTGCGCTGGACACGTCGGTTGCGTTCGTTGCCGGCCTTATCATCTTCCCTGCGTGCTTCGCGTTCGGGGTGGAGCCTGGAAGCGGCCCCAGCTTGGTGTTCATCACGCTGCCGGGCGTTTTCAACCAAATGCCGCTGGGTCAGCTGTGGTGCACGTTATTCTTCGTGTTCATGAGCTTCGCGGCGCTGTCGTCCATCATCGCGGTGTTCGAGAACATCATCGCGTTCACCATGGATCAGTGGGGCGTGAGCCGCGGCAAGGCCGTTGCCATCAACGGCGTCGGGCTTATTTTGCTGTCGCTGCCGTGCGCGCTTGGCTACAACGTGTGGTCGGGCTTCGCGGTTCCGGGCATCGGCGACATCCAGTCGCTTGAAGATTTCATCCTGTCCAATAACCTGCTGCCTCTGGGCGCGCTGATCATGCTGACATTCTGCACGTCGAAGCGCGGCTGGGGCTGGGACAAATTCTTGGCCGAGGTCGACGCTGGACAGGGCATGAAGTTCCCTGCAGGCCTGCGCGTGTATGTGAAGTACGTCGTACCTGTGCTGATCCTGGTTGTTTGGGTGACGGGGTGGGTTCCTGTTCTCACAACTTGGCTGGGGTAGCGCCGTGCGTTGAAATCGGCGCGCTTTCGGACGAGGACGCGTTTTCCGGCTTGCGCTTCGCTAAAGCGCTCGCCATTCAGTAGGCAAAATGATCGTTGTTAATGCGGACGTCAGGCTTGTTTCTGCGGAAACGGGCTTGGCGTCCGCGTGATATTTAAAAGAGGTAAGCTTGACAGGTCGAAAAACGGCAACGACGTGGCTATAATTACTCTCAATCATTCCCGCCGCTCAGACCAGATAAGGAGCAGTTTCATGGCTTATTATTACGAAGAACCGTCGCGCACGTTCAACGAGTACCTTTTGGTGCCGGGCCACACCCCCGCGACGTGCATCCCTGCGTCGGTAAGCCTTAAAACCCCGCTGGTCAAGTATCGCAAGGGCGAAGAGGAATGCCCCATTTCCCTGAACACCCCCATGGTGTCCGCCATCATGGCCGCCGTTTCCGACGACAAGATGGCCGTTGCCCTGGCAACCGAGGGCGGCATGTCCTTCATCTACGGCAACCAGACCATCGAGCAGGAAGCCGCCATGGTCAAGCGCGTCAAGGATTACAAGGCCGGTTTCGTCGAGTCCGACGCCAACCTGTCTCCCGACATGACCCTCAACCAGGTTGTCGCCTTGAAGGAAGCCACCGACCACTCCACCATGCCCGTCACCCATGACGGCACCGCTCACGGCAAGCTGCTGGGCGTCGTCACCGAGCGCGATTACCGCCTGTCCCGCATGACCGGCGACGAGAAGGTCTCCGAGTTCATGACCCCGCGCGAGAAGCTCATCGTTGCTCCCGCCGAGACCTCCCTCAAAGAGGCAAACGACATCATCTGGGATCACAAGCTGAATTCGCTGCCGCTAGTCAACGCCGATGACACCCTGGCTTACATGGTCTTCCGCAAGGACTACGATTCCCACAAGTCCAACCCCAACGAGATGCTCGACTCCCACAAGCGCTACATGGTTGGCGCCGGCATCAACTCCCGCGACTACGCCGAGCGCATCCCCGCACTGGTCGAGGCCGGCGCAGACGTGCTGTGCATCGACTCTTCCGAGGGCTTCTCCGATTGGCAGAAGATGACCATCGAGTGGGTCCGCGAGCACTACGGCGACACCGTCAAGATCGGTGCAGGCAACGTTGTTGACGGCGAGGGCTTCCGCTTCCTGGCCGAGGCTGGCGCCGACTTCGTCAAGATCGGCATCGGCGGCGGCTCCATCTGCATCACCCGCGAGACCAAGGGCATCGGCCGCGGTCAGGCCACGGCCACCATCGAGGTTGCCAAGGCTCGTGACGAGTACTTCAAGGAAACCGGCATTTACGTGCCCATCTGCTCCGACGGCGGCA